>UEXM01002072.1_pt1 | contig 15096 bp, 18 predicted proteins | sample 1796661 | NCBI WGS metagenome assembly UEXM01 (sample SAMEA4772469, study PRJEB27181) | metagenome | reverse complement strand
TAAACAGGAGGACATTATGATCGAGGACAAAAGAAAAATTGTGACCCAAGTTCTTGGGTCTTATCATCAAAAGGGCGATGAGCATTTATATCACTGCCCTTATTGCGGACATCACAAAAAGAAGATGTCGATTAACTTCGCAAATGGTTTCTGGAAATGCTGGATTTGCGATGAAAGAGGAAAGAACATTTACCGAATTGTAAGAAAGTTCGGCACATACCAGCAACGACAGAAGTATCTCGAACTACAAGGCAGACTTGACCTTAACGAGTTCGACGACCTCTTCAAAGAATTAAACAACGAAGAAGAGAAACAACGAATTGACTTGCCTGAAGAATTCATATCGTTGTGTAATAAAGACTTGCCCATGGAGACAACGGATGCATTCCGTTATCTATCATCTCGAGGCATTGGTCGGAGAGAGATCTTAAAATGGAAGATAGGCTATTGCAAGGAGGGTCGCTATGCCGGAAGAATTATTATACCGTCGTTTGACGTTGAAGGACATTGCAATTACTTCATTGCTCGCAGTTACGTTGGGCATTCTTATAGGTACCTCAACCCTCCAGCAGACCGTGATATCGTTTTTAACGAACTGATGATCGATTGGGATGAACCGGTTGTTCTCGTGGAAGGTGTCTTTGATGCTATCGCTGCAGGAGGTAACGCAATACCAATCCTCGGCTCTACGCTCAGACAACGCTCTCGTTTGTTTCAAGCGATTGCCGTACATGATACGCCGGTCTACATGGCTCTTGATGGAGATGCCGAGAAGAAAGCAGAGTGGATCATTAAGTCGATGCTGAAGTATGACCTTGAAGTATTCAAGGTTCCCATTGATGAAGAAGATGTATCTGAGATGGGAGAGAAAGAATTCAGAGAGAGGCTAGAGATTTCCAGTCCCATTAAGAATGAAATGTATTTTTTCGAAAAACTTTTAGAAAACATTTGACAAGACAACACCAACATGTTATATTACAAATAACACTGGAGGATATATGGGTGGAAATATTTTTAAAGACAAGGCAACATCAATTACAAAAGATAGAGTTGCACCAACAATCGAAGCGTACAAGCGTGTACTGGGTGAGATATTCCCAATGAAGGCGCACTCCCTATCGTTCTTTGAACCAGTAGGGTCAGCAGGCAAGAAAGAAATGTCTGGGGATCTTGACCTTGCTATTGATTGGACACACATCATCCGATCCTTCACAGCAATTGAGTTGGAAAAGTGGGGCATTGGATATGATGAATGGAACGAGACATACACAAAGATTCACAAGAGAGCCCGAACAGCAACAGAGCACATGAGCAAGATGCGTGGGTTGCTAAAGTTAATCTCAGCAAAACTTGCGGAGAATGGAGTACAATTAGGCGGCGATGTAACAGCCGGAAACATCTTCACATGCTTTCCTCAATATGACGAGAACGGACCAACAGATGACTACGTACAGATAGATTGGATGGTCGGAGACATTAACTGGCTGACTTGGGCATACTATTCACATGGAGAATATGGCCTCAAGGGCTTACACAGAACTCAGTTCCTTGTAGCGCTGTTTTCGGAGATCGGATACACATTTAACCACTTTTCGGGCATAAAGAAGAAAAAGACGAAAGAGTGGCTAATTTCGAGCCCCGAGGATGCTCTAGGACTGCTTTCAGAACACTACGGAATGGTAAGACATAGCCAAACCCAAACGTTCGCTCAGCTCCATTCTTGGCTGCTTAACTGCGATTCAGGCTCTTATTTCAAGGTTGTAAATCGTTACAAAGAAATCCTTAAAGTCCAGAAGCAAAATATTCCAAATGTGTTAACTCACACTATTTAATTAAGTATGGGGGTGTAGCTCAGTTGGGAGAGCACTTGCTTTGCACGCAAGGGGTCAGGAGTTCGACTCTCCTCATCTCCACCATTTAAAAACTTAGTTCTTTGGAGCTCTCACACCTTTTAGCCTCTCTTCGGAGAGGTTTTTTTTTGGAGTAAAATGAAAACGATAGACCTTCATGGATTTAGATACAAAGACGCTAAACGCAAACTCGAACTATTTATTAATAGCAATTGGCGCTGTAGGATGAAGGTTGTTACTGGAAACTCAGAAGCCATGAAGGATCTTGTTTGTTCCTTGTTGAACTACTATGATCTAGAATATGAACGCGGAGAATTCCTCGGCTACATAATTATTATAGAACACTAGGAGATATCATGCTATTAGCCTTATTTTTGGCCTGCGGTGGAGACATCGGAATTAGAACAGTCGACAAAGTACAAGTTGACGATACTTCCATTGAAATTATCGACACAGCCAATCCTGAGCCATCGATAGAACCATCAGTAGAACCAGCAGTGGAACCATCTACCGAACCTTCTAGCGAACCTCTGAACGGCACTGTGGGCCTTGTAAGCTTCAATCTTGAACAAGTGGCTTGCCAAGCATGTATGGGTGTGAGCCAAGAGATCACAATTCAGTTTGATGCGAAACTCCATGAAAAGATTGGAGAGACTCACCCTACATGGTACCCGCCTGCAGGACAGTGCACCACAAACACCAACCCATTACAGATCAACGTCTCGACTAAGAACGTCGGTCAGTCTATGAGTATCGCGGGCAACCCGAACTCCTTCTCGGCTTTCAACAACGGCATGAATACGTATACCGGATTCATTCAAGAATATCAATATGATCGAGACACAAACATGCGTGTCCAAATGCAAGACGGTTCAACCTTTCAGTTTCAATCCATTCATGGCTTTGATTTCGTGGAACCCTATGAAATGCGTTATGTGGACATCTCGTATGCTTTCGCAGCAGTCGTGTCCAAATCAGGCACACAGTTTCAATGGGGACCTTCCGGAGGATCCGATCTATTCAATATTACAATCGCAACATACTCGCCCGATGGAAGTCAATTGCTTGGTGTGATATCTTGCTCGACTACTGATAGTGGATACTATGTATTTGACGGATCATACTTTCAGTCGTATCCAACATGGTCACTGACTGCTATTCACATGACGAGATTTTCTCAACAAAGAGTTCCATACGAAGGTCTCAATGGCTATGTTGATGTGCAACTCGAATGGTCCGTCGTTGGAACAGGGCATATCGAATAACTTCCGCTACTCTCGACACTATTTAATAGTGGAGGGCTTTATGTGGACAATATCGAAATCGGATCATTGGTTGTTTTTCTAGAGGACTTTAAGAGCGAGACAATACCAAATTTCGGTATTGTCCTATCCGTGATATCATTTGATGATTTGGTCGGAGAAGACCTAGGCAAAGGCATCACATGGTACTCCGTTATGTTTGGAGAGATTGATATTGTTGTATCCTCAGAGATGATTATTTTACTAAATTAACTTGACAAGCATTGTCCGCCATGTTATATTATAATATACATTGGAGGATAAAATGAACAAATATATTGACGAAGGTTTAAAAGCCGGATATGAATTTATTATTATAGAGCCACAAGAGGGCTACAACGAAGCAATCGTAGCCTTTGATAGAGGAAGGCTCGTATATGACGTAGAGACGCTCATGGATGCTATGAGAAAATACCACCATTGGGAATACGGCACTGCTATAACTTGGTTCGAATATAACACTCTAGCACTCACGCATATGGAAGGAGGTCCACTATTTTTTGAACCAGAAGACAAATTTTACTTGACACAGGTAGATGAACCTGTTACATTAGAAGTACGCAAAAAAATCATGGAGGACAAATGAAAAGAATTGCACACATTTCAGACACTCATATTAGAAACCTTAAGTACCACGACGAATATCGTCATGTGTTTAACCAGATATACGACAGTCTAAAGCAGGAGCAGCCTGACTACATCGTTCACACCGGTGACCTCGCTCATACAAAGACACAGTTGTCTCCGGAATACTTTGAGATGGCCTCGAACTTTTTGAAGTCACTCGCAGATATCGCACCGACAATTATGATCTTGGGCAACCACGATGGTAACCTCAAGAACGGAGACCGTCAAGATGCCGTAACGCCAATCATTGAAGCCATGGGTCACCCAAACTTTACTTTGCTAAAGAACTCCGGAGAATACTCTCCCGAGCCGGGACTAACATTCAATGTGCTATCGGTGTTTGATCGAGACAATTGGCAAAAGCCATCGAACGATAAGTCTATTAACATCGCCCTGTATCATGGCGCAATTCAAGGTTCTCTCGTAGGCTCTGACTTCTCTCTAGATCATGGAGAGGATGATGCGTCAATCTTTGGAGACTTTGACTATGCTATGCTTGGAGACATCCACAGAACTCAATATCTAGATAAAGAGCAAAGAGTATGGTACTCAGGATCGACAGTCCAGCAGAACTTTGGAGAAAGCGAATTGAAGGGCTACTTGATTTGGAACATTCACTCCAAAGATAAGCACAATGTCGAGAAGAGATTGTACAGATCTCCACGACCATTTATCACCATCGAACTTAACAAGGACGGAACTCTACCTAAGAGAGATGTGCCTCGAGGTTCTAGGTTGCGCTTGGTCTCCAAATACAACTTGCCCGTTGCGAAGCTCAAGAGAGCCTGTGACTACGCCCAAGTTAAGTGGAGCCCCTATACTGTTAGTTTCATCAACAAAGCTGCTCACGGCTCTCTAAGCGACTCTGGTATCAATACCATGGGTAAAGCCATAAACATGCGAGACGAGAAGAACCAAGAAAAGTTTCTTCTTCAGTTCCTCGAAAGTAAAGAGATTGAACAACAAGTCAAAGATAGAGTTTTGGAATTGTCTCGAGACTATCTCAAGAAGGTATCTAACGGAAACGAAGTATCTCGCAACGTTTTGTGGGATATTCGTAAAATGACTTGGAACAATCTATTTAACTACGGAAAGGGCAACACTATTGATTTCACAAAGATCAATGGTCTTGTTGGTATCTTTGGTAAGAACTACTCAGGTAAGTCCTCTATCATTGATGCGGCCTTGTTTGGTCTTTTCAACACGACATCCAAAGGAGAAAGAAAGAATGTCCATATCATCAATCAAAACAAAGAAAGAGCTTCTTGTAAGCTCGAGATCGCTGTCGGCGATGATGTTTATAAAATTGCTCGAAGCCTCGAGAAAACAACCACAAAGTCTAAAGGCAGGGAAGTCCAGTCAGCGAAAACTGACCTAGATTTCACAAAGTACAATTTTGGGACTCAAGCAGAGTCGAAGAACGGAGACACTCGAAATAAGACCGATGAGAACATCCGAAAAACATTTGGTACTCTCGAAGACTTTATGATGACTTCTCTTGCAGCCCAAACTGATTCGTTCGGTTTTGTAAACGAAGGTTCGACAAAACGTAAGGAAATCCTTGCGAAGTTCCTCGACCTTCAAATATTCGATCAAATGCATAAGCTTGCGAAAGCTGATTCATCAGAGATGCGAGGTGTTATCAAGCACCTCAATTCTGTTGATTGGGAGAAGAAGTTGGCAAGAGCCAATGATGAATTCCAAGAGATCCTCGAGGACATCAAGTCTCAGCAGGATCTATGCGAGAAGCACACAGTTAGATTGTCTGTATTAAAGGAAGAGCAACAACTTATCAAAGATCAAGTTGAAGCAGCATCACAAAAAGAGATTGATGTAGATGATGTTAAATCATTGCTCTCAAAGGCTCGTAAATCGCTCTCAAAGAACTCTAAAGAGATGGATAGGCTATCTACCGAGATTGCTTCTAAACGCTCTAGGATTGAAGATTTGACGCTTAGATTACCATCTTTGCTCGAAGAGTCAACCACTGCTCAAGAAGAACTAGATGCTTTGGAGATTATCAAGTCAAAAATGAAAGAAACTCAAAAGTCTGTTGATAAAGCAAAGCGAGAGAAGTCTAGACTGCAATCAAAGATCGATATGCTTCACGACCATGAGTACGACCCGGACTGTAGATTCTGTAGCAACAATGAGTTCGTAAAGAAAGCAGAAGAAGCAAAGGTCACAATTGTAGATGTGCAGAAAGACATTGAGAGTCTCAACTCCATCATGCTTGATTTGAAAATGAAAGCGTCATTGATCAACGAAGTTTGCTCAACAGCAGTTGTTCGAGACTACGGAGTTCAGAGAGACACTCTCGCAAGAGAACAATCAGAAGTTCGCAACATGTCTTTGCAATGGGAGAATTGCGAAGGCAAGGTATCTCTGATGGAACGACGTATCCAAGACTACGAAGCAGACATCGCATACTACAATGAGAACATTGAGGCATATGAAAACTTGTCATCATTACGCCGAGACCTACAAGCAATCAACAAGACTGTATCAATTAAGGAGTCTGAGATCAAAAGATGCGAAGGCAAGGTGCTCGAGTACATGTCCGAGAAGGGATCTGCTAAGAGAACTATCGAAGAAGCAGAAGAGCGCATCCAACAGATTAAAGATGCAGAGAGAGACTACATCGCATATGACTTGTTTGTCCAAGCCACACATGCTAATGGTATCTCGTACGAAGTAATTAAGTCTATGATGCCTGTTATCAATGCGGAGATCCAAAAGATTCTTTCTTCTATTGTTGACTTCGAAGTGTTCTTCGATAACGACGGAGACAAATTAGAAGTATATCTGCAGCACCCCAAGTATGACCCAAGACCTATGTCGATGGGTTCTGGTGCAGAGAAAACAATTGCTTCTATGGCCATCCGCCTCGCATTGATCTCCGTATCATCTTTGCCTAAGCCGTCATGGTTTATTCTTGATGAACCAGCAACAGCATTGGACGCTGAACACATGGAAGGTTTCACAAGACTATTGCAAATGATCAAGGCACAATTTAAGACCGTACTGTTGATTACTCACCTGGATTCTCTCAAGGATGTAGTCGACAAGACAATTGAAATCGATAAAGTCGATGGATACGCACACGTCAATTTGTAGATAGTTGAACTATTTAGAGCATTCTTTTGGAGGATTTATTATGGAAAATGAAGACAAAGGGATGCTCGATTGTGTTCAAGAGAAACTTATCTCTCGAAAACTTTTAGTATTCGCAGTCGCAACTGCTTTAATGTATTTCTCAGACTTGAGTTCTGATACATGGGGTATGATTGCAGTAACATACATCGGCGGCCAAACCGCTATTGATTTCGCCAAAGCTTGGAGGAATGGATAATGTGGGATTGGATTAAAGATAAGTGGGAACTTGTTGCTTCCGCTTTTGTGGTTTTGACGGTTTTTATTCTTGGACGCAAAAAACAAGTTGCTGCCGAGGAAATGGTCGAAGACATCATTAAAATTAAGGAAAAGGAAGACCAAGCCGTCAAAAAGATAGCAGGACAAGAACGATTGCACAAAGCACTCGCAAGACAAAAATATTCAGAATCGAAACTAAAACTAATAAAGAAAAGAGCAACTGCTCAAAGCGATTTAGAAAAAGAGACAATTGAAAGAAAGCTTGAACTCATTGAGTTAGCTAAAGAAAGCCCAGAAGAGATTGACAAGATCTTGATGGAAGAATTAAACATCGCGAAGCTAAAATGATTTGGCTTCTCACCGCCCTAGTATCTGCTGAGCCGCTTATGACTCCTTTATCTGAAGGAGAGGCGGCTCCTTTTGCTGGTAGACTGTTCAATGATGAGGCTGTTGTCTCAATAATCACAATGAAAGAGTTTGCCGAAGACCAGTGCACAATCAACTCCGCTCTTGATTTTTCTCTTCAACTTGCGGAAAAACAGCACCAAATTGACTATTTAGACATTGAAAAGCAAGCTTTGCAAGCGAAGTACGATGCGATGGTCGAGATTAAAGACGAAGAGATTGAGACCCTAAGAAGATACTCGAGCACAAAGAGGTCTTCATGGGTGTTCTTTGGAGGCTTCGCGCTCGGTACCACAGCATCACTACTGACTTACTATGCTGCTAACAAAATAGACGTGAGTGTTCAATGAGTAAAGATCCAAATTACGCCGTAAAGGTTGAAAAGGCAATAGCCGAGAAGTATGGTCGTGAAGCCGTTGTGAATCCTAAGTCACAATGGGATGATGACAAAGAAAAACAGTATCTTGAGGAACTGAAATCGAACTATCGACACGATAAAGCCGAGAGCGAGAAACAAGATCTAGATGGGGTTTTAATCTCAAAACAACTACTTAATAGAGAATCGAAGCGTTCATGCCCGACATGCAACACTTATTCATTCAAATCCGTCGATGATCTATATATGACGAAATTTGATTGCTGCTATAAGTGTTATATTCAGTATGTGGAAGGCCGCGAAGATAGGTGGAAATCAGGTTGGAGACCAAACAAATGAGCAAAGAAACATTAGAAATTATTGAAGGGCTCGCACAAGCTGCAGCTAACGGGTCGTATGACGGCGCACAACATATGGAGAATTACTCTCTAGATGGACAGATCCGCAAGATCGGACTTAAGCGAGAAGAAGGTATTCCTCTCCTTGATAAGCGTTGCATTGACGGATTTAAGGTCAAGTTCTATGGGGACTCCATGATCATCAACTATCAATCAGATGTTAGAATGAAAGAACTTAAGGACAACGGATTTGAGAACGACATCGTCCGTACAATCAACGAAGTTAAGAAGTTTTTGGTTAAAGAGTACAAAGCTGTAACAGGCAAGTCTGTATCGTTGACCGCCAAAGGTGAACCGCAAATTATTGTACAGACAACCTCTCGCGTTCGCACATTTGTTCAAGCCTACCAACACTACAAGATTGGTGGACTCAAGATGGATCAAATTGTTGCTCCTTCCGAAGATACCACTCGCGACATTACAAAAAAGTTTTTGAAAGCAGCGAAAGCAAAGCGCCCTCAAAACGAAAAGATCAAGGCATCAGACAATCAGAAGAAATAGGGGAGTAAATGAAACTCACCAAAAATGAAATCGTTAAAGAACTTGTAAAGTGCGGTAAGGATCCTCAATACTTCATCGACAATTATTGCAAGATCTCTCACCCAATGCATGGTCAAATTCCCTTCAAGACTTATGGCTATCAAAAGGAGATGCTCAAAAACTTTAACGACTATCGTTTTAACGTAATTTTAAAAGCAAGGCAGCTCGGGATCTCAACCATCTCGGCTGCTTATGTTGCTTGGTTCATGTTGTTTCATCGAGAAAAGAACGTTCTCGTTATCGCAACCAAACTATCCACAGCAACGAACCTCGTAAAGAAAGTCAAGATGATCTTCCGCAACCTTCCACAGTGGATGTTGATCGCGAAGATCTCAGTTGACAACAAGCAGTCATTTGAATTAACAAATGGCTCTCAAGTAAAAGCCGGAACCACATCAGGAGATGCTGGTCGTTCGGAAGCTTTATCATTGCTCATCATAGACGAGGCAGCGTTCGTTGACGGCCTCGAAGAGCTTTGGACGGGTCTTTACCCTACTTTGTCTACAGGAGGGCGCTGTATCGCTCTGAGCACCCCTAACGGCGTTGGAAATTGGTTCCATAAAACCTATACGGAATCTGAGAACTCGATGAACGATTTCTTTCCAACAAAACTAAACTGGGATGTCCACCCAGACCGAGACGATGCTTGGTTCGAGAAAGAAACAAGAAACATGTCCAAGAGACAGATCGCACAGGAGCTGGAGTGTTCCTTCAATGCATCCGGTGAAACAGTTATCAATCCAGAGGACCTTCAGCGTCTTCATGAGAGTATCACACAACCTGTTTATAAAACCGGCTACGATCGCAACTATTGGATTTGGGAAAGATATGAAGAAGGTGTACCATACCTCTTGGTAGCCGACGTTGCCCGTGGAGATGGAGCTGACTTTAGTTGCTTCCATGTACTGAGGGTTGATAATATGTCTGTTGTCGCAGAGTACCAAGGCAAGCCCGATCTCGATATGTATGCCGATATATTGTATTCTGCCGGTAATGAATACGGCTCGTGCCTATTGGTAGTCGAGAACAATGGTATTGGTATAGCTGTCTTGGAAAAGCTCAAAGACATGAACTACAAAAAGATCTACTACTCGATCAAGTCAACTCACGAATATGTGGAGTCATATTTGGCGGAAGGTGACGACCGAGCAGTCCTCGGCTTTACGACATCTACCAAAACGAGACCGCTAATTGTAGCTAAATTGGAGGAGTACGTCAGAAACAAACTAATTAATATACACTCCAATCGTGTTTTTCACGAACTAAAAACTTTTATTTGGCACAACGGCAAGCCACAAGCAATGCGATCTTACAATGATGATTTGGTTATGTCCCTAGCAATAGCATGCTGGGTTCGAGACACGGCCCTCTCAGAAAACGAAAGAGACATGGCTTATAAAAAGGCGATGCTAGGTGGTTTGATGAAGTCGACAACGACAATGAACACTCAAATCAAAGGCCAAAAAATTTACAATGAAACGTTCAACGAAAAGTACGAGGAGGAAATAAAAAAAACAAAAGAATTTTTGTGGATATACAAAGGATAGAAAATGGCTCGTAACGATAGAAACCCGAATAATAATCAAAATGATTTATTTAAAGCTTTAACAAGAATGTTCTCGGGGCCAATTACCCAACGACGAACACAGTCTGGTCGTCAACTACGACGACGCCATCTCGATATCTATGCGAAGCGCTTTAGATCAGCTTCCGGACAACAATTCAAGAAGTCAGAATATAACCCAATGAACGTCATGGCTTTGAACATGATCTCAAACAGAAACCGTTCAGAGCGTTATGTTGACTTCGACCAAATGGAATTCACACCAGAGATCGCATCCTCTCTCGATATCTATGCAGACGAGATGACGACTCACTCAGCATTGACTCCAATGCTCCACATCAAATGTCCCAATGATGAGATCAAGTATCTTCTTCACTCTCTATACTACAACACCATGAATGTAGAGCACAACCTTTTCGGCTGGGCTAGAACGATGTGTAAATACGGAGATATGTTTTTATACTTGGACCTCGACGAAGAGAAGGGTCTCCAAAACTGTATTGGCTTGCCTCCGCAAGAAGTCGAGAGACTTGAAGGAGAAGATCCAACAAATCCAAATTACGTTCAGTTCCAATGGAACAACGCTGGTTTGACTCTTGAGAATTGGCAAATGGCTCACTTTAGAATTCTCGGACACGACAAGCATGCTCCTTATGGAACATCCGTCCTAGAGCCCTCCAGACGCATCTGGAGACAACTTACGCTTCTCGAAGACGCAATGATGGCCTATCGTATTACAAGGTCACCAGAGCGACGTATGTTCAAGATTGACGTTGGCGGTATTGCACCTCAAGATGTTGAACAGTACATGCAGAAAGTCATGACTCAAATGAAACGACACCAAGTTGTAGACCCTACCACAGGACGCGTAGATTTGCGTTACAACCCACTTTCGATTGAAGAGGACTACTTTATCCCTATTAGAGGTGGACAATCCTCTACAGACATTGTGAGCCTTCCCGGAGGGCAATTCACAGCACAGATCGAAGATGTGAAATATCTCCGAGACAAATTATTCTCAGCATTGAAAGTTCCACAATCATACTTGTCAATGGGAGATGGTGCTAGTACAGAAGACAAGACAACTCTCGCTCAAAAGGACATCCGTTTCGCACGAACTATCCAGAGACTACAACGAGTGTTGATCTCTGAACTAGAAAAGATTGGAATTGTACACCTCTATACTCTCGGGTATCGTGGAGATGACCTTCTAAACTTCAAACTGTCTCTCAATAATCCATCTAAGATTGCTGAGATGCAAGAGCTTGAACATTGGAAGACAAAGTTTGATATCGCTGGTGCTGCGACTGAGGGATACTTCTCTCGACGTTGGGTATCTGAAAACTTGCTTGGTCTGTCTCAAGATGAATACCTCAGAATGCAAAGAGAGATGTTCTCTGATAAGAAGTTCATGGCTGCTCTTGAAGCTGCTGCACAACCTCCTGAGGAAGGCGGCGGAGACGCTGGTGGAGGCCTTGGAGATCTTGGTGGAGGTGGAGACCTAGGCGGAGACTTAGGAGGCGATCTAGGTGGTGATTTGGACCTTGGTGGAGATGATGCTGGTGGAGATACACCTGATGCACCTGCGGGAGGGGATGATGCTGACGAGGGAGATCTCTTAGCTGAGCCGCCTGCGAAGCGTGACGATGACTCAAAACGTCGAGGACCATACAAGAAGCACAAGATATCTTACCGCAAAGGCGGCTTCTCAAAGCAAATGAAGAACCAAGCATTTGGCGGAGAAGTCCGAGGATCAACAGCAAGAACAACATTTCCGGGTAAAGTTGGCTTTGGCGGTTTAGACTCATTGGCTCGAGGCATATATGAAGGCGATGTGAAAGAAGAAGAGAAACTATTTAACATTGACGCAGATATTAAGAGCCTGCTTGAGTCACTAAACAAAAAGGAAGATACAGATGAAACTTAACAAAGAAACGCTAAAACGAATAATAAAAGAGGAACTTGAATCATCTCTATCCGAAATGAAAATGATTAGAAACCCAAAAACACTTCACGGAGCCAAGCAAAATCCATGGGGCGGTAGATTTTATTACATCTTTACACCAGATCCGAATGATTCAAACAAGGGGTTCGTGGAGCTATTTTATTATAATCAACTGGTTGACGAACTAGAATTTAACAATGCTTTTCAAACAGAAGATTTTATCAAAGATATGAAACGAACAAGAAGACGCGAAAGATACAATCAAGAAAAAAGGAAATAAACATGAAACATAATAAGAAAAGAAATACCGCTTTTCTTTACGAATGTCTGATTCGTGAACTAACAAAGGCAATTATAAAAGAAGACAAGATTAAACAAACAAAAGTCAAGGGTCTTTTGCGTGAGTTTTTCTCAAAAGGAAAGGCTCTTGGTAAAGAGCTTGATCTCTATAAGTCTCTCTTGGAGAGCAAGGAGCTTAATCAAGACTTCTCTCGCCGACTTATGGTTGAGACAAAAAAAGACTTTGATGCAATTGATCGCAAAGTGGTTTTTAACGAACAGACAGTGTTGATCAACAAGATCAACAAAGCTCTTGGGAACAAGACGTTTTCCAACTTTGTACCAAACTACAAAGACCTTGCGACAATCGGACTGTACTTTCAAAACTCAGACCTAGGTGCAAAAAAGAGAATCATGCTTGAAGACAAAGTGGTAAATTTTCTTACCAGATTGGATGAAAACCAGACAGAAATGAAGCCAATTGACTCGCTTGAATTCAAGATGTTTGTAAAGAGATTCAACGAAACATATGAACATTCATTGTTAAGAGAGCAAAAAGATTTGCTGAGTAACTTTATTGTATCGTTCTCGGACAACGGCTTGGGACTTAAGTCTTTTATGAATGATGAGATTGGACGACTCAAGGAAGCCGTTGGCGCTCATATTGTAGAGGGATCAAATACACCATTAAACGAAAATTTTAAAAAAGTTAGAGCAAAGCTGGACAGTTATGTAAAGACTCCTGTAAATTCGAAGATGGTAGAGGAAGTGTTCTACATTCAAGATCTTTTAGCGGAGGTAAAGAGAAATGCCGATAAACATTAAACTAACAGACGATGAAGAAATCGAAGAAACAGAGCCATCAACAATCAAAGTTAAGATTGTAAAGTCTGATTCCGAAGAGGTCCCCGAGGAAAAGGGAGTAAAAATCGAAGTTGTTGGAAAAGATAGAATAGAAGCAAAGTTGAAGCTTCGCTCTGCGATCAATGGCGACTTAATGATTTTGGATCATAAAGACATCGACATTGTAATCAAGCAAGGCGACAAGAAGATCGTAGCTTTTGCCAAAGATACATTGTCCGACTTGGTGTATGGTGCTGAGTCACGACTGCTTGAATATTTGAGAAGAAACGGTTTGATTGAAATTGATTCTATCCAAGGTGGTAATATCTACGGATCTCTGGAAGGTAAACTGCAAGAAGGAAAGAAAACTGTCGAGGTCACACTAATGAAGATATCCGAATGGATGGAATCAGAAGAACCTATGATGGATGGCCGCACAGGTTATGACGATATGCAAGATGATCACCTATTGTCACCAGACGGAGAGTTCTCCACAGAACTTGGAGAAGTACCACACGAAGAGGAGAAAGGATCGATCAGACAACACAACTTGTTTGCGCCATATATGTATGGGAGATACACCTATGAGTGAACACAAACTCATCATGGAGGGCTGGAGAGACTTCTTTCGACGACCAGCTAAAATGTTCAATGAGGAGCATGATGAGTTCTATTATAAAAAATCGCTCTGGACATACCGCTCCAGCGGACCACAGTACAGCGAACCAGAACTCGTGAGTGCAGATGAATTAATAAAAATCATCACAGATCCTCAAACCAACGAACACATTGTAGTTAGACCAAGCAGTTCATCTAAGTCTGGTGATTTTTATGATTGGAGAAAATTTAAATTTGTTAATTCAAAAGTAGAACAAATCATGAAAGAAAGAGAAGAGGCTAAACGAAAAGAACAACAGGCTAAAACAGCCCGAATCGATAAACAATTAAATAGCGCATCATCCGACTTAGAACTAGCCCTAGCAAGTATCGAACTTAACAGTGTGAATAATCTAGTCCTGTATCATACAAAAATTTTAGAGAGAGATGGACTTCCTATGGTCATAGGAATGATAGCCGTTGATGATATGCACGGCCCTTGCATTCCAAATACTTTACAAGTAAAGTTCTCTGCTGTTAGCAGGAAGTTCCAGCGACAAGGCTTTGGATCAATATTGTATCGATTAGCAGCAGCTCACGCAAAAGTTAGTCGAAACGGAGGTATATCGTCAGATCACACCGGTGGAACTAGTGTTGATGCCACCAGAAGATGGGCTGCAATTGATAAAGATACCGAATTCTACAAAAGATCTACCAAGTCTGGTAGCGATACATTTGATTATGGCGGATACATGACGCCAAATGATCCGGAGGATGATTGCGAAGATTTTACAAGCAACGGCTCCGTTACAAATCATAGTTATGGAGTTAGTGATAAAACTGTTGGAGTATACAATACCCTTATAGATGCCGATAAGAATGGTGCTGGATATGGACAAAAAAATAGCACTGAACTAAACGACAAAGCTACTAAAGTATTTGCTAGTAGCTATTCACATAGGACACGTAGATGAGTAATCATAAACTTATAATGGAAGG
>UEXM01002069.1_pt1 | contig 15119 bp, 12 predicted proteins | sample 1796661 | NCBI WGS metagenome assembly UEXM01 (sample SAMEA4772469, study PRJEB27181) | metagenome | reverse complement strand
GCCAGAGATTTCCAGTGAAAACAAGGCGAAATTACGCGTCAATAGCTAGCCTATTGCAAGTAAATTCAACGCAGTTAGCGCTGAAAATAGCTGCTTGAGATAGATTTATTATCCAGAGTTCAGGTTAGTTAGTAACTAGCTTTACTCTATTGTTTGTATTTCATGAACGGTGACAATACCATCGTGTTTATTACAATCAATTTTAATTTCGCCGAATGTTCGTCTCGGTGATGTTGACCTACGGCAGGTCATGTTTTGAGCTTTAACACCAAACTGCTCAATATAAACGGCAACAATTGCATCTATTTCTTGCTTCTCGTGTGTTGTCGCAGCAGTATAAAAAGTATCATATTGTTGTGACCAATTTTCAACGCCAGCTTCTGCTGCAACACCTAACCACCCCATACCAAGCTTAGTTGATTGCTCTAGATATTGCCCTTTTAAAAACATAAACGCTAGGGTGTATTGTGCACTTTTATAACCCAATGCAGCAGGCTCTTCTAAATAGTTAAAAGCTTCTTCAAACTCCCCTTTTTTGTATGCCTTAACACCATTATATTCTTTTTTCTTCATAGTATTATCGCTGTAAAGACTGACTGGTGACGAATTGCAGCCAGTTATTAAAGCCACCAATACCAGCAAAGTGGCACTCAATCGTTGATGATTCATTATTATCCTTAATTTATTATTTCTTTTGCTCAGAAACATAACCACTTTTAAAGCATCTGCCCTAAAACCTGTTAACATAAATTTAATATTATCATGGGATTGCAAAGCTTACAGCGATTATTTTTATAAGCGCAGTTTTAATCGCCCATTAAAAATAGATAAACCTATTTTTTTAATACCCTGTATTTATACATAAGGTACTTTACTTTACGCACAATGCATTTAACTGACGTAAATCTATCACTGACTGTCCGTTTGCTGAACCAGTAATAATAACTGCGCGGCCGCTTTGGCATCGTCTAATGCACGGTGATGATTGGTTAAGTCTAAATTAAAGTGTGCCGATAAATTACCGAGTGAGTATGACTTTAATCCCTTAAATGCTTTGCGTGATTCAACGACTGTACACAGTTTCGGCATTTTAAAATTAATCCCTATCCTCTCAAGCTCTTTTTTAATAAATCCATAATCAAAATTAACATTATGCGCCACAAAAATACTGCCTGATAATTGATTCAGTAACGGCGCTGCAATCTCGCTAAATATGGGCGCATTGCTTACCATGGCATCGTTAATGCCTGTAAGCGAGGTAATAAAACGCGGGATGGGACGCTCTGGGTTTATCAATGTGGTCCATGTATCAACTATTTCGCCCTGCTTTACTTTAACAATACCAATTTCGGTAATGCGGTTACCGCCTTTGAGGCCTCCTGTAGTTTCAATATCAACTACACTATAAATACGGTTAGGGTCTACATACCACTTCACCGCTGCAATATTGACTTTAAAACCACTGTTTTTTAAATTATCGATGCTCACTAGCTGGTTTCTTTTAAGCTTGTCTCCGGGCGCTTTTACCTCTTCAAAATGAACTGCGCTGTTATCAACAATCATTAAATCGGGGTAACCATCTTTTAATTGTCGGTAGTTTTTTGCCATGTTTTTTAAATGGCTTAATAGCGCATTTATCGGGCTGTTTAAAATAAGCATCTCTAATGGCTTTAATACATCTTTGTGCCATCTAAATAAGCCATTTGGTTGCTCATAATACTTTGCGGCATGGTTACACACTAAACGCAGCAATTTCTGGGCACTATTACACGCAGCCAGCCGCGCCTCAACTTGTGAGGATTGATTTAAATAAAATGTGTCTGTTTTTAACGCTTGCGGGAAAATATCAAATTCGTTATAAGGTGGTGTTGGGGTTTCAATAAAAAGTTCCTGCCAAAAAACCAGCGCAAATAAGCTTTGCCACAAGGTATTCTCGGTATAAAAAACCTGCTTGCCTTGACGAGTGTAGTGATCACTTACACCTAACTCAACATCGCCACGGTAAAGTTCATCAACTTCTATAATACAGCGTGTACTGGCTAACATTTCACTAAGCCGTGAGCGTGTTTGCTTGTTAAATTTGCGCATTAAAAAGTCATCCGCAAAGTACAGTAACTCATCGGTGAGCGGATTTTCTATAATTTTCTCAAGTTGCACCTTTACCCATTCTTTATTACCTAAACGGTATTGCTCTCTTATTTGAATTTCTAGGGCGTGCGTATCGTCTTCGCAGGCATTAAGTACATCAAACGCTAATACAGGGTTAGTTGTTTTTAGTTGCTTATAAAGTATGACCAATAACTTATTCTTTAGCTCTCGAGCTACAACCCCTACTGCTAATTCATTTATTAACTGTTTTGCTAACGTCTCATTTTCATTGTCATCTTTCGCGTTTTTAACGGCTAACCGAAAACGGTTTAACACATAGTTAGATTGCGCTTCCTCAATTGAGTCAAAGCGAGACAAACTTTCATGATGTCCTTGCCTAACAGGAGTTACCCCTAAATCTCTTAGAACAAACCGATTTTGATGATTCACATCACCGGCACTGAGCCTGCCAATATACAAAAATTCAAAATACTGGTAACACTCATCTCTATTATTGATCACATACTGATTATACAAATGCGAAAGACGCTCTGGCTTAGATTCAAAAAATGAAATAGCGACTTCAACTAAACAACTTTTAGCTGCACTTTTTTTAAATAATGGTGGCAGCTCTTGTTGAGATAACAACTCAATTAAGGCCGGCTTTGTTAGATGACTAAGCAGTTGTTTAGTGTCTGTTTGTGAGGGTTCACAGACTAACCCAGCTGTTTTTAAATTAAAAAGTGCCTGATAAGGCGAAATAATCTCTTCATAATTTAATGACTGAGTTTGCACTAAATAAGGTTTACGAGAATAAATACGTGCTAGCATGCATTGGCTTTGCTCGTCGAGGGTGTTTATTTTATTAATAAATGTAATGTGCTTTTGCTCAAGTAAATGCATACATTTATCGCTCACAAAGGCTATTAGCTCTTTAAAATGTGCCAAATAATATTTTGCTGGTAACTCTTTTTTCATAAAACCGCCCACACTGTATATAAAAACAGTATCTAGCATCTCATTATTTTTATCAACCCAATAAAAATTTTTTATGCATACGTATTACTATTGAAATATCTTTTTTAGCGTGATTACTCTGTGCTAAGGTTGCCCGCAAATTATTAGTGGTACTTTAACTTCATTACACATAATAAAAATTAGGATTGAACAACATGACAACACAGCATGCAACTAAAGGTGAGCAAAGCGCAGCGGCAAAGTGCTCACTTTTATACGTTATTTTTATATCGGCTGTTGCCGCCATTGGTGGCTTTTTATTTGGTTTTGATTCAGGCGTTATAAACGGCACTGTATCGGCGTTAGGTAATACATTTAACTCAAGCAGTGTAGCAACAGGGTTTAATGTTGCCTCTGTTTTACTTGGTTGTGCGCTGGGTGCTTTAGCTGCTGGCCCATTAGCTGACAAATTTGGCCGTCGCGCTATTATGATTGTCACTGCACTTATATTTGCTATCAGTGCATTTGGCTCTGGTATTGCTGATAGCTCAGCTGAGTTTATTTTTTACCGCTTATTTGGCGGATTAGGCATAGGTGCAGCCTCTGTTTTAGCGCCTGCTTATATTGCAGAAGTAGCACCAGCAAGTTTGCGTGGTCGCTTAGCGACATTGCAACAACTCGCTATTGTTCTTGGCTTATTTGCAGCCTTTTTAAGTAACTACCTAATTGCTAACGCTGCTGGCGGTGCCGAGGGTATTTTACTGTTAGACTTAGCTGCATGGCGCTGGATGTTTTGGGCTGAACTGGTTCCTGCAGGCTTATTTTTAATTGGGGTCTTGTTTATTCCTGAGTCACCGCGTTACTTAGTCGCACAAGGCAAGCTTAAACACGCTAAAACTGTATTTAATAAAATTTCAAACGATGATGCTGATGCGCAAATCAATGACGTAAAGCAGTCTCTGAAAAGCGATAAAAAACCAAGTATTCGCGATTTATTTATCGATGGCAGTAAAAAGGTACACCCTATTGTTTGGGTGGGTGTGGCCTTGTCAGTGTTTCAACAATTTGTTGGTATTAACGTGGTATTTTATTACGGTTCAGAGCTTTGGCAAGCCGCTGGTTTTGATGAATCACAATCACTGTTTATAAACGTGCTTGCGGGTACCACTAATATTTTGTCTACTTTTATTGCCATTGCTTTAGTTGATAAAGTGGGACGTAAGCCATTGTTACTGGTAGGTAGTATAGGTATGTTTATTAGTTTAAGTGCACTTACCTACATCTTTGGCAGTGCAGGCCTTGATGAAGCGGGCAAGTTAGCACTTAGTGAAAATATGGGTACCTTTGCTTTAATAATGGCTAACCTGTTTGTGGTATTTTTTGGTTTAAGCTGGGGCCCAATTGTGTGGGTACTGCTTGGTGAAATGTTTAATAACCGCATTCGCGGCGCCGCGCTTGCAGTTGCCGCCAGTGCGCAGTGGATAGCTAATTTTGCTATTACTATGACCTTCCCTATCATGCTAGGTAGTATTGGTTTAGCAGGCGCCTATGGTTTTTACACTCTCTCGGCGTTTATTAGTGTGTTCTTTGTGGTTAAATACATTAAAGAAACACGCGGTATGAAATTAGAGTCAATGTAATTACTTGGCTGGAGTAAAATAGCGCTTAATAATGCTGTTTTACTCCAGTGTATTTAACCCTCCTTTGTAAGCCCTTTCATTTACCTGTTCCTCATCCACAAACAATATGCTTTTTTAGTATATATAATCTTTTAAAGTTCTTTTTTGGAATATAAAAAGTTAGCTATTGTTCGCCAACTTTCTCTACTTAGTCTCAATTTAAATGAAAAAACAGTTACTCTCAGGCCTTATTTTCACCTCTGCGTTAAGCACATTTAATGTATTTGCAACGAATGGCTATTTTACTCATGGCTACGGTATTACTCACAAAGGCATGGCAGGTGCTGGTGTAGCGTTATCAGAAGAATTAATGTCGGGTGCAAATAACCCGGCTACTTTTTCAGCTCATGGCACGCAAATGTCGGTAGGCATAGAATTATTTGCTCCTGAGCGTAACTACACCGCTGCAAAGGTCGATGAATACTTTCCCAATGCACTGTATTTGGACGCAACCACCAAAAAAAGTGATAACAGCTTATTTGCAATTCCCGAATTTGCTATTGGCCATCAACTAAATGAGCGCATTAATATTGGCCTATTAGTTTACGGTAACGGCGGAATGAACACAGAATATGTGGCTGATTCAGCTCCTCAAGGCACATTTTATGGCGGCACCACTGGTGTTGACTTAAAACAGTTATTTGTCAGCCCAACCATGAGCTATCAATTAAATGAACAAATACGCCTAGGTGTATCTGCTATTTATGTAGTGCAACAATTTGAAGCACAAGGTTTGGCAAATTTTGCCGCCTTTTCGCAAAAGCCAGAGGCGCTGTCTAATAATGGCGTTGATACCAGCACAGGCATTGGAATGCAACTTGGGATCAGCCACATTATTAACTCGTCACTTAGCTGGGGCGCCAGTTACCGTTCATCAGTGTCTATGGATGAATTTGACCGTTACAGCGGCCTGTTTGCAGAGCAAGGCGGGTTTGATTTACCAAGCTCTATTCAGCTCGGTACCGCTTGGCAGTTTTTACCATCGCACCAAGTGGTGTTTGATTGGCAAAAAATAAATTACAGTGAAGTAAAAAGTATCGCCAACCCTATTACTAATTTAATGTCAGCGCCACTAGGGGCTGAAGCCGGAGCAGGCTTTGGTTGGCACGATATGAGTATTTATAAACTGGGTTATCAATGGCAACGCACTGAGCAACAAAAAATTAGGTTTGGTGCTTCTTATACCGAGCAACCTATTCCATCATCTGACATTTTATTTAATATTTTAGCGCCCGGTGTGCAAGAATGGCATTTTACAGCAGGCATTAGTCATGCACTTAGTGACGCGGTGCAATTTAACGCAATGGCTTTTTATTCACCTTCTAAAAATGTAACAGGTGCAAACTATTTAGCGCCTAATCAACAACTATCAATTTCAATGGAACAATCAGGATTGGGTGTATCCCTTGCTTGGAGGATTTAAACGATGACAACCGAATTCACACCACTATCTGGGGCTATTGGCGGTGGTTTAATTGGTCTAGCCTGCGCGTTATTACTGGTTTTATTTGGTAAAGTAGCGGGAATTTCAGGGCTTATAAAATCAATTTTTAATCCACTGGCAGCAGCTTCTCGTTGGAAACTGTGTTTTGTGATGGGGTTATTACTAGCAGGTGTATTTATACAATTATTTGCCCCTGAGCTGTTAGTAGGTGAATTAAGCTTATCCCCTTGGATGATTATTATTGCAGGGCTTTTGGTCGGTGCGGGAACCACATTAGCGAATGGCTGCACCAGTGGTCACGGCGTGTGTGGTATGTCTCGCTTTTCGGCTCGTTCATGGGTATCAACCTGTACGTTTATGGCAATCGCCATTATCACCGCTAATTTAGTAGGGTAAATCATGCACGCAATTATTACGCTTATTTTAGGGTTTGTATTTGGTTTGGGACTAATTATTAGTGGCATGACCAACCCAGATAAAGTGCTTAACTTTCTCACTTTTAATCAGCAATGGGACGGTAGCTTAATTATTGTTATGGCTGTTGCAATGACCATTATGATGGGCGCATGGTTTTGGCTCACTAAAAAAGGCACGCCGGTGTTTAACGACAAACCAAGCCTTAGCGATTTAAAAAAGGTCGATACGCGGTTAATTACTGGCTCTATTTTATTTGGTTTAGGTTGGGGCTTAAGCGGCGTGTGCCCGGGCCCCGGGCTTGTACAACTCGTATCACTTAAAACAGAGTTTTGGTTATTTTTTGCTTCAGTACTTGGCGGTATGTGGCTGACCAAAAAAGTATAATATGAATTGCCGAGCACGCCTCGGCCACTTAGCATGCTAACCGTGATCTATGCTGTGTGCTCTTCAGCTGCTGCTCAACTGAGTATATTACCAATCACTGTATATAAATCATCGCTATTAAAGGGTTTGGCTATAAAGTCATCCATACCAACAATTAAACAGCGCTGCTTATCTTCTTCATAAGCATTTGCAATGATCGCCACTATAGGTACTCGTAAGCCGCTTTTAATTTCATTGGTTCTAATCGCGCGAGTGCATTCATAGCCATCCATATTGGGCATTTGGCAATCCATTAAAATCAAATCAAACGACTGACTCTTCAAGACTTCAAGCGCCTTTAAGCCATCTTCAGCCATTGTTAAACTCGCTTTAGTAGGCTCAAGCATTTTTGCAATCACCTGTCGGTTAATCGCATTATCCTCTACCAACAGTATACGTTTATCCAAAAGACTGGGCTGCGAGGCTGTTTTTTTAGGTAACTTTGAGGGAGCCGCTGCTGATACTGGCGCACTAATACAAAAGGTGAACGTACTACCTTTACCCTCTTCGCTGTGTAAATGAATTTCACCGTCCATCATCTTTATCAGCTTTTGAGAAATAGCCAGCCCCAACCCTGTTCCGCCATACTTGCGAGCAACGCCAACATCAGCTTGAGTAAACTCACTAAATAATAATGATTGCTGTGCCTTTGCAATACCAATACCGCTATCTTCAACGCTAACCTGAAGTTTATTATCGTTATAATCGAACGATAATCGCACAAAGCCTTGCTCTGTAAATTTATACGCATTAGAGAGTAAATTAATAATCACCTGATTTAAGCGTAATTCATCAACACTAATGTACAGTGGTAAATTTGTGGTTTGAATTATGCTAAATTCCACTTCTTTAGTACTAACAATCGGCGTAAATAAAGAGCGTATATTTTCGATAAATGGGGCTAGCTGCGTGGGCCTACTATTTAGCTCCATGGCATTTGCTTCAATTTTAGAAAAATCTAAAATATCGTTAAGAATATTAAGCAAGTTTTTTGAGCTTTTTTGCTGCGTGAGCAACAACTCTTTTTGTTCATTACTTAAAGACTGATCTCGAAGCAAAACCTCTCCCATGCCTAATATGCCATTCATAGGTGTGCGAAGTTCGTGACTCATATTAGCTAAAAATTGTGACTTAGCGATATTTGCTTCATTAGCGAGTTTAACTGCTTGTGTTAGCTCAGTTGTTTGTTCTGCTACTTTATCTTCTAATTGCTGATTAAATTGGCTAAGTTGTTTATTAAGGTCTTCATTTTTTACATTAGAGGCTTGCAAACTTTTGATTGAATGCTGAAATGCATTACTCAACATTTCAAATTGTTGCTGTAATTGCAGTATTTCGTACCAACTAGAGTCTGTATTAAATACGTGTTTTTTAGTTTTACTAAAGCTGTTAATTAAATGAGTTAACTCTATGATGGGTTTAACCAGCAAATGGGTAAATTTATAGATAAATAATACCACCAGTGCAATAGAAAATAGCCCCAGCAACATAGTGGGCAACCAAGAATCCACTACCACCAAGCTTAAATATTTACGATTGTAGAGCGATATAACCTGCCACCCTGTAGTGTCGTAAACATACTGATTTGTATGGTACACCTCGTTATCGTTTGAGCGAAAAAGCTGATTACCACTAAAACGTTGGATACTAAGATCCTGCTGCTTAAAATCAGTCAGCACCGTAAACTGACTTAACGAGCTAAATACTACTTTTTTATCGGCATCAAGAACAAGTAAATCCCCTTTATACTCAAATAAATTGGGAATAAACCGCTCTAACTGATCTAGCTTGAGCGAAATAAGGACGATCATTAACATAACGCTGACTCTGGCTTAAACCACTGAGCAATTCAGTGGGTATACTTTTCTCAACATAACCTTCGGAGCTCGCATACAGACTAGTTGCAAAACCAGGGCATAAAGCCATTAGCCGCTCAAGCTGCTGTATTGGTGCTCCGGCACTCATTGCATCACTGGTTATTACCATTGCATTTTATGAAACAACAAATAGTCACTAAGCTGGGCACTGATCGAGCGTGATTTTTCTTTAAGTTGCGTATTTACTTCGTATTCTAAGCGCGAGTAATGCTGATTAACCAAAAAGACACTGGTGATCAAAACCACCAAAACAATAATGATACTGACAACATAACTTAATATACGGACCAGAGGCTGCCCTTGATAAGCCCGGCTTGCGTGGGTAACAAACACACTCACTAAGTCGACCAAAGCTAACGCTATCATGGCATTGATAAAGTATTTTGAGGCCGCCACAACAAGCGTGAGCCAAGGAAGGCCTATAACAAAGTGACCCAAAACCCACACCAGTGGTAAGCCGACTAAAAACCAAAATACTGCACCTAAAGGAAGTATTGGCTTAGAACGCTTTAAGCAAAAGGTATAAAGCCAAAACAGCTCAAGCACATAAACAACACTGGCCCAGCTATGCCCCCAGCGATAAAATAAAAAACCAGTGACAATAGCTAAACTAAGGAGGGAATAACGAAGCCCAGCAAACACTAAACTGAGTATTACAAACGTCTGACCAAATAAAAATTCAGAGCTATCAAAAAAATACAGAGGTAAAAAGGTTAGCGCATCCCCCTAAAAGCCATAATAATATAGCAAGCGCCCACTTATTGCTCACTCATTAGCTATTGTCTATAGAGGTAAAAATTTAGCTAAGTGGGTATGATCTAGAATTAGTGTACGAATAATATAAATAAGAAATATTAAAAAATGGAATTTTAATACACCCAAATGAGGAATTTGGGTGGCAGTCTTACCAGCCACATCTCGGCACACACGTCACAAACTGTGGCTGCTCCCTTCCGGGCCTGACCAGGTTCGCCTGCTAGTGTTGCGAGAGGACCAATAAGACTACCATTGAGGGCCTTGGTTGGCGCGATTGAGATTATCTCTACTTTTACTCTGTTATTCAAGGGATAATCAAAAAAGAAAGTGCGATTGCATACTTCATATACAATCGCAGGGTATTTAGTTATTAAAGCGGTTATTAATTACTCTCTAACTGCGCTTTTATATTACGTAGCGCTGCTTTTACCTTTTTCATGTTCTCTGGGCCCATGCGTAAAAGTTGTTTTTGTGCAGCGGGTAATTGCTCCCACTCAGAAAACGCATACTGATAAGTAACCGAGTCACGCAATAAAGGTAAGCTGCCTTTTGGCTCTGGAGTATCAAGTAGCAAGTCAATGGCATCTTCAAGTGTTTGTGTAAACTCATCATCGCCATAGCCAATTTCAGTGTATGCACTGTTGATTAGCGGTTTATATTCTTCATATAAACGAACAGCTTGTGCGGCACTCATACTTGTTAGTACTTTTACATATGGGGTGTAGCGTTCATAGCTATTAGGATCAATGGTTAAAATATCGCCTTCGTTTACGCTAAAACCTTCTTCTAACTTTACAACTGGGGTATGTTTCTTAGCTACCTTACCTTTTGCTAAGTTATCGATAAACACCACACCACGACGAATAACATCATCGTTTAACACTAGGCTCATTGCCGCATCGCCTAAGTATTCATCTAATTTTGCAACCACGACAGGATCGCTGTTATTTAATGTTGGTAGAGGTACAACCTCAGGCTCTGGCTCAACGTCTGGACGCTGTGTTGGCACCGCTAGCTCTTCAGGTTTTTCTGGCTTAACCGATGGCGCCCCCACCACTGGGTCGTTTTCAGGTTTTAGCTCCATAACGGGTCGCTCTTTTATGGGTTCTTCAACCTGCATAACTGTTTCTGGGGCTTCGCTTGGTTTTAATAATACAAACGCGGCGGCAATAATAATGATTAATAAAATAACCCCTGCGAAGATAAGGTTGTTATTCGGTGGACGTTTTTGAACATCTGATTCTGATGGTTTATCTGACATACGAACTCCATAAATATAAAAATGCGATACCGTTTAGAGTACTCTAAACAGATTTAATTCCTAACTTACACTAATATTCATTAATAAGTAGGGTCTGTTGGCCTTTCCAGATAAAAATTTGTTCAGCCCCTTGGGCAGAGGATGTTTGGTTTTTAAGCTACGTTATCGCCTATTTATGGGAAGTAACCACAATACATAGGCTCAGCCTTGCCTAAAAAAACAAACACACTGCTAAAAATTCAACCTCGAAAGATAAATAGACTCTAACATATCCTTTGATTCTTCTAGCTTAAAGACTTACAGTGAATAAATAAAGTAAAGACAGCGAACAGTTTAAATACCTAACATGAAAATTAAGCAAGTCGATCCTAGTAAACCTAAAATTGCCTTATTACTAACAGGTGGTGGTGCCCGAGCGGCTTATCAAGTGGGTGTTTTGAAAGCGTTAGCGCAAAGTATGCCCAGAACCGCCCCGCTCCCCTTTAGAGTGATAAATGGCACCTCTGCCGGTGCAATTAATTCTGCGGCCTTAGCATGTTACGCCTCATGTATGCATTTAGCGGTAAGAAAACTAGAAACAGTTTGGAAAAATTTTTCAACTTCGATGGTATATAAAAGCGACTTTTTAAGTGTGTTTGGCCATATTACCCGTAATATATTAACCAGTTTCCAGTCAGAGCATATAAACCATCCACCAGCAAGCTTGTTAAATAACCGACCACTTAGAAAACTGTTAAACGATATACTGGATTTACATCGTATTGAGCGTAATTTACACCGTGACTATTTAGAGGCGCTGTCTATTACTGCATCCAGTTATACTACTGGCGATTCTGTTGCTTTTTTTCAGTCAAATACTCAGCATTCTTGGCAACGAGCCAAGCGCGAAGGACGCGCTACTCGTATCAATGTTGAACACCTAATGGCCTCAAGTGCCATTCCTATGGTGTTTCCAAGTGTGAATATTTATAACCATTACTTTGGCGATGGCTCAATACATCAGCTTTCACCTTTGAGCCCCTCTATTCACTTAGGGGCAAATAAAATATTTATTATTGGGGTTGATCAACCCAAAGAGCCACATCCTCCAGGGTACTCTGCACATTTCCCGGGGCTTTCGGCCGTGGCAGGGCATTTACTCGACAGTGTATTTACCGACACTATGCAATCTGATCTAGAGCGCTTGGACAGAATAAACCGCACACTCGGTTTACTGCCCAATAAGCATAAGCATCAAGAGTTGAAACAAATAGATAGCTTTATTATTAATCCATCGCAAAACTTCAATGCCATTGCCGCGCAGTATTACGATGATATGCCTTGGGCGATAAAAGTTTTATTACGTATGATCGGGGTAAAAAAGCGCTCTCAGTCGAGTTTGACGAGCTATTTGTTATTTGAAAAACGCTACACTCAGCATTTAATTCAAATCGGATACGACGATGGTATGGCAAAATTACCTGAGATCAGAAAGTTCTTAGAGCTAGAGTAAGTTTTTTGCTTGATGGGCTACTCTATACCATCAAGTAAATAATGCTCAACACGTTCTACACGCCGTGGTTTACCTTGCAGCACTAGAATATCATTAGCATACAATATTGTGTGTTCTTGTGGCGTATCTATTTCTTCGCCCTCGCGGCGAAGCGCCTTAATTAGCACTTTTCTTTTTGCTAAATTGAGTTCGCTAATTGCTTTATTAACCGCAAATGCTTTATCTGGTAAGGCTATTACATGTAAATACTCTAAACGCTCTGGCAAGTTGGTATCGCTATCAATATTTTCGCCTGCAAAAAAGCTGTGCAATAATTTATAACGGTTTCGTCGCTCACTACTAACACGGCGAATAATACGGCTCATTGGCACACCAGACATTGACAACACATGCGACACCAACATTAAGCTTGCTTCAAGCGCCTCAGGCACAACCTCAGTAACCCCTAGCGCTTTTAAGCGCTCTAACTGACTATCATCACGGGTTCTTATGAGTATTTTAACCTTAGGTGCAACCTGTTTAATGGCATTAATGACTATTTGAGTTTGTTGAAATTCGGTAAAAGTAATAATGACTAGTCGCGCTCGCTCTACCCCCGCACACTTTAAAATATCTTTTTGCTCAACATGACCAAATATTAAAGGCTCGCCCGCCGCTTTTCCTTCTTGTACTAAAATGGGGTCGCTCTCTATTGCCACATAATCAATTGCCTCTGGGGATAAAAAGCGGGCAATAGTTTGTCCTACTCGAGAAAAACCGCATATCACCACATGGTTATGATAAAGCGTGCTACTTTGAAGCTCGTCTTCAAAGGCAAACTTTGCGCGCTCTAACATGCCTAGTCGTTTTAAAATAAAAGGGGTTTTATCAATTAAATAGGGCGTAAGCGCCATAGAAATTACGCCCATGGCAATTAAAAATGATACTTGCTCAACGCTCAGCAAGTTATGCTGTGCAGCGAGTGCAATTAACACAAAGCCAAACTCACCCATTTGCCACAACATAATAGCGCAGGCTAATGCGTCCTGTTTTCGCTCTCCCATAAATAAAGACGATACGGTTACTACGGCGATTTTTAAGACTAGAATGCCCAGTAAGGCAGCAACAATAATACCCGCATGATCAACAACAAAACCAATATCTAGCTGCATACCTACGGTGACAAAAAATAACCCCATTAAAATATCACGGAACGGGCGAATATCCGCTTCTAGCTGATGGCGGTAATGGCTTTCACCAAGCATCATACCCGCTAAAAATGCCCCTAATGCCATTGATAAGCCAAATGAATAAGTAAGTAAACCCGCAAACAAAGCAACTAATAAAGTAGTTAAAACAAATAGTTCATCACTTTTTGCTAATGCCACTTCATTAAATACTCTAGGTAAAACCCATTTGCCAATTGCCCATAGCAACACGCACACAAACGCACCTTTAGTTAGTGCAAATAACAGAGCCCAGCCAATACCATTTGAGTCACTGCTGGCAAATAAAGGCAAAATAATGAGTAACGGCACAACCGCAATGTCTTGAAATAGTAAAACACCGATTGCCAATTGCCCTCGGCGTTTATTTAAATCACCACTCTCTTTTAATAATTTAGCAACCACTGCCGTAGAGGAGAGCATAATAATAATGCCGATGGTAAAACTAGTTAATAAACTAAAATTTAATAAATGCAGAATCACAATCAGCAAAATACTACTAACAAATACTTGTAGCGACCCTAAACCAAATACAATATTACGCATCGCCATTAGGCGCGATACAGAAAACTCCAAACCTAAACTAAACAGCAAAAATACAATACCTAGCTCTGCAATAAAGTCCATCTCATGGCTTTGCGTCATCCAGCCAACACCATGACCACCCGCTAATAAACCCACAGCCAAATAAGCCAACACAGGGGGAAGCCCTATGCGCTTAAATAGCCATACAAATAAAACCGCAGCGACTAAAAGTCCAAAAATCTGAGCATTAATACTTTGCAACGCAAACCTTAAAATAATCTATGGGATGTGACTTAACTATAGCAATCGCATAACTTTCAGCCAGAATAAAAATATGGCACGCAATCTGCTTATTTATAAAAAGTAATACTATAGGGGGAAGAAATAGTGGAAAACGTTCATATTTTGACACAACGTATCTCTGGTCGCGGTGAATTTTTGCCGTTCTCAGCAGAGCAATACAATAGCAATACACCAACAGCACTGCATGAGCTGGCGGCCAAACTACAAACCAGCTTAGTGCTGGAAGATATTTTAGGCACATTTGCAAATTTTGCAAAACAGCTGCTTAATTTTTCTGGGGTACACTTTCAAACATCATGTATAGATGTTAAAACACCCAATAGTGATGTTGAAAACCCAGCCTACTCATTTGATCTAAAAGTTGAAAGTGAGCATTTAGGCACACTCACTTATTACACAAAATATCCGCTTAGTGCGGCTATTGAAAAAAAGCTGCAGCATTTTCACAGTGTATTAATTTATCCACTACGTAATGCAATAATGTACAACCGTGTATTAAAGCTAGCAACAAAAGACTCGTTGACGGGGTTAAACAACCGTAGTCAATTTAATGACACATTACAAAAAAAGCTTGAAAATCATAGACGTAACGGCCATCCATTTAGTTTAATGCTGCTTGATTTAGATAATTTTAAACAAGTAAATGATAACTATGGTCATAAAATTGGCGATGACGTTTTAATAGAATTTGC
>UEXM01002067.1_pt1 | contig 15120 bp, 17 predicted proteins | sample 1796661 | NCBI WGS metagenome assembly UEXM01 (sample SAMEA4772469, study PRJEB27181) | metagenome | reverse complement strand
CTATTCATTTACCACACGATATTGATATTGTAGACAATAAACTCATAGTTTCTCTTCCTAATGATGATAGTGTTACCTATAAATTAGAAAAATCTTCTTTAGGATATTGGGTTCATTCTCCGACTACTACCCTTTCAGATATGGGGCTAGGAGGATATAGTGTAGAGTTATCTGAAAGTTTGAAGCCGTTTTGGGGACAAGTCGCTAGTTTAATGTTGAAAGGGAAAGTGACAAAACTCCCTGCTGAAGATAAAAAAGTTATAGAAGATATTCAGGAAGAAGAAAGTGCTGGTCTTGTAGATGCTGATGATAAGAATAGATTGCTTAAACCTAATTTTGAAAAAGCCTTAGAAATTATAGAAAGAAGTTTAGATGTTCTAGATAAGGGGCATTCTAACATGGCGGGAAGAGGTTTGGGAATAGACTTGGGAGAACCAAACGGAAGTCCAAGAGGACCAACAGTTCTACAAGATGAGAGCACTATGCCGGATTATGATATGAGAAGTAGACCTACTGAGGAACCAGAGAAACCTGAAGATTATCCTAAGGCTAAAAGAGATACTAAGAAAAAATTAAAATCCGCTTCATATAAATAGTATAACAATAGATTTCTCTGAGTATGATGTCTGCGACAGTTCGTTCCAGTAATACTCAAGGCATCACTATTCTCAAAGGTGGAGACCTAGTTGTTGCTGGATATGCTAGTGTTGAAGTTGTTGATAAACAAGGTGACAAAATCACTAAAAATGCATTAAAAGATGCTTTTGCAAAGTACATGCAAGATGAAAAGTTTCGTAACGTACAGTTAGCACATTCAAATATACAGGTCGGTGAGGTTATTCCTTCTTACACCGACAACCAAGGTCGTTTGTGGAAAAGCGAAGTTGATGACACAGGAATGTTCGTCGTCGTTGCTTTGAGAGATGACATTGAGAAGGCGAAAGAAGTCGCCGCAGAAATAAGAAAGGGTTCGCTTCGTGGTTTTAGTATTGGAGGACAGGCTTTCAAGCGTGTTCGAAAATCAGACGCTGAACACGGTGATTACCAAGAAATCAGCAAACTAGAACTTCACGAGATTACAATATGTGAGAGGGGCATCAATCCTGAGGCCACCTTTAGGATATTGAAACAAGACCAAATGGTGAAAAATATGACAAACGATGATAATGTTATGACGCAAATGACTGATGTCTTGTCTCGCCTTGAAGGTCGCCTTGATGATATGGAGAAAGCAATGCCTCCTGCTCTGAAAGAAGCGATGGACAAGAAGGGAGACAAACCCGAAAAAGCCGATGAAAAAGAAGCAAAAGATGACAAAAAGAAAGAAGATGCTGACGTAGAAAAGTCAGATTTTTCCGATGTCATTACTTCTGAATACCTAAACTGGATGGAAGACACTCTAAAGAGTGCTGGAGTCGATGTTAACGGTGCAAGAAGTCACTTCGATGGACTCGAAAAAGCCAACCTTGGCTCAACCCCTGAAGCAATCGGCGATGGTGCTGATTATTTCGCGGCTCAAGTTAAAGGTCGTGCTCAAGAAAACGGCGCACCTTCTACTAACGCTGTAGGTAAAACTACTGGTAGTGGTGGAAAAGTTGCAAAATCCGATTTCTTAACTCCTGATATGGTATCTACATCTGATGTAGAGGCTGCATACGAAGTTTACAAAGCAGCAATGGAAGAAGCGGAACTACGCAAATCCCTTGAACATGACTTCGCAAGCCGATATGAATCAGAAAGAACAGCAGAAATTACCAAAGCAACTGCAATGGAATTTGACGCTCGTGGACCATTAGATGAGATTTCAAAAGCAATTTCTTCTCTATCTGAGAGAATTGATTCAATCACAACACCAGCAGAAACAGGTGAAACACTCACAAAGAGTGCAGATTCTGTTCCTTCAATTAACGTTCCTTCTACAGAAGACTTGGCAGAAATGTCATGGGATGAGGTGCATAACCTAGCAAACAGCGCATTTAGGAGTGCATAAAACAGGAGATGATGAAAAATGGCAAGAAATTATGTACGAACAATAACTGATATGGAAAGATACTACTATGGTGCAGGTAACTCAATGGGTTACTCATACTCTGGTAGCGAACTACTGAAATCGGATAGCCCAATGCTATCCACAACCGCTGGTACTTACCAAGCAATCTATGGTAGAAAAGTATGGTCGCAACTGAACCAAGAGTTCAATGCGTTCTCTATTCTACCAAAGAGACCTTGGGACCGTTCTGGATGGCGTGTAATTACTGGAAAGCCTAATGGCGGTGCTCTACACGGTGGAGTTGCAGAAAACGCAACACTACCTGAGACTGTAAAGCCTACTTTCCAGCATGTTGCAGCAAAGCCAAAGACCATTGCTCACACATTCGATATGTCTGAGACAGCAATCTTCCTTGCAGACAAGGATGACGGTCTTGGTGACATTCGTTCAGTAATGAAAGAAGAAATGGGTAAGCACCACGCAGAAATGGTAAACAAGATGCTTCTAACAGATACTGGGACCCTTGCTGCTAACAACTTCGAATCTTTGGATAGAATTACTGTCGGAAACAACCAAATGGCTGCCGGAACTCACTATACTGCTGGTGAAGAAGATATCTACTCAATTGACCGAAGTTCTAACACTTGGGCTTTTGCTGAAGATAACGCAGACGCAAGCAGTGCTAACAGGAATCTTTCTTTAGACCAATTAGACACACTTTTCCAGAACATCTGGGAACGTGGAGGAAACCCGAAAGTTATTCTAACTGGATATGATACTCTAATGAGACTACAACAACTATTGCAGTCACAACAGAGATTCATGGAAGAGAAGAGAGTTACACCTACTTACAATGGAGTAAAGGGTGTACCGGGAATCGAGGCTGGTTTCATTGTTGCAACATACAACGGTGTACCAATCATTCCTTCCAAGGACGTACCTAAAGACGGAATCAGTAGAATGTACTTCTTAGATACAGACTACGTTTACTTTAGTACAGCAATTCCAACACAGTATTATGAGAGTGGTATCGAAACAGGTGACCCATTCGCAATTAACAGACTGGGCCAAGAAGGACTATACCGAACCATGGGTGAAGTATGGACTACTTTCTTTGGTGCTCATGGTAGTGTGAGGGACCTACAATAAACAGGAGATGATTAATTATGGCATTAGTATATACAACAAGCGGAAGTGCGGTATTTACAGAGGATTTCAATCTGGACTTATACGCAGGAACATCAGTAGACGACACAACATGGCTAGACGGCGGAGCAGCAGCGGATTCATATCCCGGCTCTCTTGACGGATTCCAAGCAAAAAACAGTAACACAACAGATGCAGTAGGTGGTGCAAAATTAGTATGTGGTAGATTCACTACAGCACTTGCTAACGATGAAACATTAACAGTTACGTCAACAACAACTGCAAGTGGTGCTACAATAACTACAAAGCACAAGATAAAGGCTGTAATAATTGGAGACAATTCTACAGCAGCAGCAGGTGTAACATTAAAACAAGCAATCAGCAGTGCTGGTGTTGCCACTTTCAAGGTTACATCTACATCTGATGCATTAGTTACATGCTGGATGATTATAGAATAAGGTGGATAAAGTATGCCGACTGTACGATATAATGGCCCTTCTTTCTATAGAAGAAGCCCTGATGCGTATAGCCCGGACTTTACACGCGGAGAAGTAAGGGAAGTAACTCAAGCATGGGTTGACGAGTTCAGCCGATACTTAGTTACCCCTTATTTCACCGTAGAAGGAAGTGAAGCAGTTCACAGAGACGAAGGAAATGATGGTATACCTGACGCTTCATGGCGTCGGGGTGCCATTGTCAAATGGCTCGGTGAACAAGGAGTAGACTTGTCCGGCTCATACAGAACAAAAACATCTCTTTTAGCAATGGTAGATTCTCATCTAAACCCGCCTATAGTAGAACCAGAAGTTATTGAAGAACCAGTAATAGAGGAAGAAGTTATAGAAGAAGTTATAGAAGAACCCGTTGTGGAAGAAACAACAGATAATAATATGGAGTGATAAATTATGGCATTTGCAAGTACAATAGACACAAGACCGCATTACATTGGTGACCTTTTGATGGTCACTGGAACTTTTACTAACGGAGGAAGTGATACAGGTGGAAACATCGACCTTTCTTCAATGTTAGCAGGAATTATAGGAGCAAGCGCAAATGCTGGCTCTTCTACTGCTGGCACAGGGGCTGGAGTTGACGGAGTTTTCTCCCTCATCAACGGCTCTACATTAGTAATACAAAGTGTTGCAGGTCAAGATGGAACATGGTACGCATTTGGTCGCCGCAATTAAGGCGGTGATTAAGTGGCTAACATAGCAACATCGTACAAAATTATTGGACCCTTTTCCCCAAAAGAGTTCAGTGATACTACTACATTGGCTGCTACAATAAATACGGCTGCTGGAACTTTGGGAGAGAGTAGTGATACTAATACTCTCATTGATTCAGTGCCGTTTTTAATGTTAGGTAACGTTTACATAAAATTATCATGGGTGGTGAGTTAATGGCTTCAATAGACCCTAAGTTCAAAATTGTTGGACCTTTTAGTCCGAAGCAATTTACTGATACCACTACCCTAGCAACTACTATAGACACAGCAGTAGGTACACTAACTGGTGCTTCAAGCACTACTAGTTTAATAGCGGCTGAACCTGTAATAGTTTTAGGACAGGCATTTATTGTCTTGACCTATGTATGAGGTGTCATACATGGGATTCGAACTCCGTGAAATGGACATTGAGGACTTAGACGTTGCTCAAAAAACAAATGTTCGTTACTCATCTAGTATAGGTGAGGGTGAGGTTTTCGATACACAAAAACCACTAGCAGGAGTGGTATCACAGCAGCGACAACGAAATAAGAACATAGGAGATATCCTAAATATTGGTTCTGGTACTCGATGTCGCTACTGTGGTTTCTTGCATTTTATGTTTAGAGAAACATGCGGAGCATGTAACAAACCAATGGAATATAATATGGCGGAAAGGAGTGAGGAGGCAAGAGAGTAATGCCACAAGTATTCAGTCCCGGTGAAGCCGAAACAAGACCTTTAGACCCTGATGCTATTGTATATACAACTGCTCAAAAAGTAGCAGACTTATTAGAAATAGGTCCTCAAACAGAAGTTGCGGTTGCAGCAGATAGCGATTCTGACGGGGTATATATCACAGGAGCAGACTACAGAAATTGTGGTTGGACTGTTGGTGATACAATTCTTATTTATTCAGACGCAGACCCTTTAGGTCTTGAGCGCACAATTTCATCTATTACTACATCTGTAAATGGTGTAAAATTAAATTTCACAAGTAGTATTACGGCTGCTGATTATCAATCGGCAGATAATACCTATGTTCAAAATCAAGCCTCTTTTACTAACGGAAGAACAAGAGGTGTAAAGCGTTCTAAAGTTGAAGAACTCATAAAAAGATGTCAAGATAGGATAGATAATATTACTCATAATTCTTGGAGACCAAATCTAGTTTCAGCAGAATATATCAATTTTGACACCTACAAACCATATAGGAGACGATATTATACAGATTATGTCGGTACAACCCCCCTATTGTTCCGTAATGTTCAGCAAATGTTGCGTATAGAATTGTGGCAAGGTGACGATTACAGAGAAATTGGCTCTGCTGAAGCCCGTATTAAAATACCAGATTCATTAGCCGGTGGGACTTTATCTGGTAAAATTATACTTTCTCCGGGTAATGGTACAACTGCTGAATTAAATATAGGTACTGCTACTTCTGCTTGGAGAGCAGATTTTGACAAAATTACTACCGCACAAAATCTTGCTGATTTAATCAACAAAGAAGATAGAATAGGAAAAACCGCATTGGCTTTTGAGCCAGCCTTTACTCTTGAAGGTAGTACTGATAATGTAGCGGTTCATAATGAATTTTTGGCTACTGCTAATTCTGATTATGGTACTGGTATAGTAAAGATAAGTAGTATGAGACAAACAAAAGCGGGGGAAAGTTGTAGTATAGTTTGTACAGTACCGGGTGTGACAATTGAACAAACAACAAAGGCTACTGCAACTTTTGTAAGTATTAATTCTACTACTGTTACAATAAGTAAAGTAGACGAAGATGGTAACGTAGTGGATAAACCAACATCAGCATTCGTAGAGGCAGGAGTAGTTCTTGCAAGTAATGGGAAAGTTTTCAAATATGCTGGAAAAACCGATACAACATTGCTTAATTGTGCCGATGTTATATCAAATAGTCTAGCCAATCTTTCTGGTACTACTCTTGAACAAGATTCTTTTGTTGTAGATTTACAAGGCGGTAGTGCTAGTGGTGACCAAGGTAGATTGAGAGATTGGTGGCTAGATAGCGAAATGGGAATTATTTATTTCAATAACTCATATCCTTTCTTTGAATGGAATGCTGTAAAAGTTTCATACATATACGGAGAGCGATATTTAGAGAAGGCTATAGAAGATATCTGTACTAAGATGGTTGCTATTGATTTATTACTTTCAGATGATAGAAGCGTCTTAATTCCTGAAGGTTCACAAAATGTTGATTTAACAACCAAAATACAACTTTATCAACAGGATATTGATAGAATGCTTCCTAGATATATAGAGGTGGTGGCTTTCGTTTGAAGCCATCAAGAGAGACTAAAATATTCTTAAAACAAGTTAGTGACGCTTTTGCTAACGATAAAGAAACACAAAAACAGTTGAAAGAATTTATTCTACAAGATTCTGAATACAAGGATAGAATCAAAAGACAGGAATACGGTTTAGCACAAATAAAGGAAAACGCCGATGGTAGTTTTGAAGATTTAGATGGAAATCCTGTTTCTGAGGAATATAAAAATACAGTAAACGAGTTTGTAGATAAAAGAATGTTTACAGAATCACCGGAGTTAAGAAAGAGTAATATTGAATACCGTGGTGGTTCTATTGTACCTGATACAACTTATCATTTGAAGGAGGTGGAAAAAATTGGTAGCGACGTGGCTAGAAGGAATAGATTTAGTAATTAAAACTCTCCAAGATAATTGGAATAGAGGTAATACTAATGGTATTAAACCAATAATTGTGGATATGGCTGAAACTGCTCCAGAGAGAGGTAAGAGGATAGATTTGAAAAAACATGATTACATTTTTGTTTTTGAGACAGCCCACAATGAAGAGACTCCAGAAATCCTTTATGATTTTGTAACTACTAGAATTAATATCACCTTAGATGCACGTACTATGAAGAGTAGAAAGCAACAACAATTGATGGAAAATGAAATCAGAAGATGCATCCATTTAGTAAGAAATGGTGACGGCGTAAACCATGATAGAATGGTTTACAAAACTCGTACAGATTTATCAGATAGAACCAAATTTATGTTCAGAACCACGTTTCAAGTAGAAGTAGTTATCTTTGCTGAACTTATCCCATGAGGTGTTAGTATGCCGAGCCGAGTGTATAAAGGAGATTTGACCGAAGTAACATTCGGTCACGAAAGTGGAATTGACCTACCACATAACTATGCTTCATCTTTTCTTTTTAGAGCGAAAACAGGTACTCGTGATTTAGATAAAGACACTTCAATTATTACTTTCAGTGGAGGTGCAGGAATTGTTGCTTCTGGTGTTTTAAAAATGCCTATAGGAATGCTTGTGGGGTCAAAAATTGCTTTTACAAATCTTCAAGGTACTAATTTTTTAACTGCTGATGATTATATGAAATCTGGTAGAACATTCACAATCATCAAACACGCTGTGGTAAGTGGTGCTACGGAGTTAACCATAACTCCTGCTCTAAAAACAGACCATAGTGGTGGTAACAAGGACTCTGTAGCAAATGAGTTTATGCGTATTTTACCATTTTCTACACCCTCTATTGATACGCAAATGTCATACAACGCTAGTGCTCTTGTTGCAAAAGAAAGGGTTTTAACAGACCAATTTGTAGGATTAGTAAGTACAGTAACTTTACCTGAAACTAAAGTCGATTTAAAGAGATACCATGTGGTTGGTTTGGGAAGAGATGTTGCTGTTCAAGTACCCGGAAGATTCCTTAATTTAGATGGTTCCTTTGAATGTAATATTCACAACGCTAGATGGTTGTATTATTGCCTTGGAAATGAAGCAACGAATGTTTCCGCTGCCACAAAAGAAACAGGCGGCGCTAGTTTTATTTCAGCAGCGATAGAAGTTGGTGATTCTAGTTTTACATATTCTGGAGGCTCTAGCGCCCCAACTTTTGATTCAGTTTCTGTTGCTGCTGGTGATTACGTGATAATAGCCGATGCGAACACAACTGATATTAAAGTTCATAGAGAAACAGCAAGTGATGGTACTTGGCCCGCGCAAGGCGCTAATAGTATAATTTCTAAAGCAACAAAGCAAGAAGTAAGAAGAATAGTACATATTCAAGATACTGGTAGTGGCGCTGGGAGAATATGGGTAGACGACCCATTTAACTTTGCACACGCTAACGCTACTTCTATAAAATTTAATAGATTTCAAACAGATTCATCTAATGGCTCACCTCACTTAACACCCTCTACAGGAAATCTAGTAAACCCTGTAGAAAGATTAATTTTTAGTCGAACTACAGTACCTTCTTTTGCTATGGAAGTTAGCGTAAGAAGAACTGATGCAGATAGTGATGAAGGTACTTTTGATGGTGGGGTTTCTGATTCTAAACAATTAACTCGTGTATTTAGAGGTTGTAAAGTAAAGAACTTTTCAATGGTGGCAGATACTGATGCTGCATTACGTCTATCAGTTGATTTTGATAGTACATTAGTTTACACTGATACTGGTCGTCTTGAAGGAACAAAAGGCGATAGATACGACACTCATAGGTTGTTTGAAGATACTGCTAATAACGAAGTAAAAAGAAAAGAAGCGGGTATCGCAAAAAGAACACAAAAACCATTTATGTTCTATAATGGTACAATACAAGTTGCAGGTGTACAATTAGGTCAAGTAGTTTCTTTCACGCTAAATGGTAGTACAGGTGTACAACAATATTATACAATTAACGGCGCTCATATTGCAGACGCTGAGACAGACCAAGTACCATTTGCTGGAACAAGAAATGCTTCACTAGCAGTTGAGGGTAAAACCGAATATGATTTAGAAATGGAAATAATAGTGGACGACCCTGTATTTTATCATCGTATGAGAAGAGGTATAGACAATTTTGATGAAGATACTAGCGATACAACTGACGCTGATATGATTAGACTTTCTTTCACAAAACAAGGTACAGGTTCTACTCGTGAATCTTTAGATATAGTAATTGATGATTATTATATTACTGAAGCCCCTCTTCCTATACCTGAAGATAAAGGGCCTCTACGTTCTGTTATGAAAATAATGCCTAAGAGTATGCATGTAATAGCGAAAGATACATTACTACACAGTTAAGGAGAAAATAATATGTTACCTGATGAGTCTCAAAGAATTGTTACTTTCAATAGAACTGATAAATTCAATTATATAGAATGGATGTGTGAACAAACAGGAATCCCTTTCAAGGCTGAAATGATGAGACATAGAAACCGTATTCAAATAGATGAGGTTTTTATGAAGTATCTACCTGAAGATATAGAACCTGAAATAGTGGAAGAACCTGAAATAGTGGAAGAACCTGAAATTGTACAGATTTCTAGACCAAAATCTAGAATGAGTAGACTAGGTGAAAGTGAAAGTGAAAGTGAAAAAGAAGAAACCACAGTGGTATTAGAAGAAGAAACACCTACTTGGGTTGAAGCCGCTTTAGAAGTCGAAGGAGTTGAAGAAATTGTTGAAGAACCTACAGAACTTGATGCAGAAGATGGAGACAGTGAGGACAGTGACGTTGGAGTTGACGAGCATCCTGTGGTCGATATACAAGAAGAGGAAATAAAACCCCCTATACAAACAATTGAAGCAAACGCTATGTTTCAATCAAATGATTATAATTCGTGGACCGTGGTCGAACTAAGAGAGGAATGTCGTAAAAGAAACATTACCATTCGAGGTACAAAGGCCGAAGTCGTACTTCGCTTACGCCAAGACGATGAAGGTACACAAAGCAACCAAGAAGACGTAACTGAAGCCCCCGTAACGCCCGTTACGGCTGTTGAAGAAACGTTGGATGCCCCCGTAGATACGGCTGCAACCGAGGTGGAAGAAGATGCCAATAGTGGACAAGAACAGAATAATGAACCAGATGAATGAAAGACGACACGAAATACAAATAGACCCAGATGATAGCGAGGCTATCATGGAAATATGGGTGCGAAATATGTCGTTTTTTGATATACAGAAAGCAGCGCAAGAAATGTTTGTAATGAATAAAGGTGAAGTTTCTTTAGACTTAGAAGCGTATTGGCGTTACGCCTTTACAAATTGGGTTGTACGCACAAATCCACATTTATCTAATGATGAAATAATGAACTTAAATGGTTTTGCGGGTCAACAAATCGCCTCGCATTTACCTAACCCTGAAGAATTAGCGAAGGTAATGCAAGGGGGGTTTACCAAAGCAAGCAATTGAGATTGCAAGAATTTATTCAAAAGGGTGAAGTAAATACTCTTGAAGATATAGAATTGCAATTTCAGATGCTTGCCTACATAGTGGCTAAACACTATGGCATTTCATTAACTGAGGTACTAAATATGACACCAGAAGTATTTACTCAATCTTATATTTGGGCCTTAGCAGTTAGTGAAGAAAAAAATAAAGAATTAGAAAGAGCAAATAAAGAAACCACTACTGGTAATGAAACAGTTAAAGTAGATTACTCATTCCTTGAATTGGAGGACTTCTGATGGTACTACCAATCCAAAGTCAATTAGCACACACATCTAATACAATTAAGATAATATCTTTAGGTTTATCAAATATGTCTAACGTTATTTCGTCTTTAGGTGGTTTGTTAAGTTCAGCCTTTGCTACAGGTCTTACTGCTTTTAATACCATGAAGTCTGCAATGTCTGGATTTTTTGATGAGCAAATAAAAGGTGTAAAAAATTTAGCAAGCGCTCTAAGTGGTATAGCGAGTGGAAGAGGAGTTATATCTGAACCTGTTGGGAGTTCAATTAGTAGTATTGCTCAAGGGGGATTAGGCACTAAACCTTCACTCGGTTCTGGAATTAATGACAGTAATAGACATTTATTTAAATTTACTCCTAAAGAAAATTTTCAAAGGTTTCCTAAAAGTGCGTATGATGCGCTTGCTGCTGGAAATGCTGGGCCTTCATCTTCTTCTTATATTCCGCCCGAACTTAGAGGTGGTACAGGAATAAATGCTTATGCTAATCTTATGAGTGGTAGTAGTCCCACTTACAATATTAATATTGAAATGAGTGGTATGACTGATAGAAGTGATAAAACTAAAATGGCTAGAGATATAAGTGATTTAATTCAAGCCGAAACCACTAGAAGGGCAGATTTTCATAGAAGTCATGGAAGGTTATAAAGATGGCTGAATCAAATGGTACTCCTATTCGTTTAGTTCAAGAAAATGGAAATCTAATAGAATTAGAGGCTACCACATTCGCTTTGACTACTGAAAGAGAAGTTACACCAACATCCTATCCTGCACTTGGTGGCGCAAGACTTGCTATTGATTTGAATAAAAGCCGAGCAATAATTGTTATGCAAGGTGTAATTTCAGATGATAGATTTACCACTGGTGCCGCTTTTGCTCAGGGTTTAGTTGATTTTTCAGTCGCATTAAATGGTGCTAGTTTTCTTCTTCAAAGTAATATAGATGCTATGATAAATGCAACATCTGTTTCTGTACAATTAAAAGATTCAAGTGGAAACTTATACACTGCTAGATTTATTCAAAGTGCTAGTCTAGGTCGAAACGGTAATGATATAACTATAAAAACAAATTCTGGGACTTATGTAAACCAGACACAACTTCCTACTTATTTTGCTGATTGGGTAAATAATGCCACAGGAGGTAATCTTTCAGCAACTATAGTTAATAGTGAGATAACTGGTTATTCTAATGGTGCTGTTCTAATTAAACAAACAGCATCTGGTGAAGGTGGAAATCAATCTGCTTATCCTAGAATGGACTCAGACCCATCATACACTTCTAATGTGACAAACCCAGTTATGGTTAGAACTGTTAAATTCCAAGGCGGCTCTACTGGTAAAAAGAAATCTGCTGGAGATAAAGCAATGGACTTGTATGGGATTATAAATAATTCTTCAAGAGAAATTAATAGGGAATTATCTTTTGATAATTTTTTAACCAGTTTAGGTTCTCTTGCTGCGGCTTTACCTACTCTTGGTGCTTCTTTATTGAATAATCTTACTGGTGATGGTGATTATATTGTCGGTATACAAATACCTTACAATTCTACAATTCAAGCAGACGGTGATACTTATGTTGCTAGAAACTTCTTCATGCCCACTGGACCCTTTCAATCTAGATTTAGTAAAACTTCTGAAGCAAATAATTCTCCTGCTGGTGCTACTTTTGATATTTGGGACACTGGTTTTACGGGTATACAAGGAGTTATGGCTAAGTTAGATATAAATTATGACGCTGGAGAAAGCGTCTATAATTTTGATTTAACATTCTATCCAGCAGACGCAACAATATGAGAGATAATTATGGCTGCAATAACTGAAAACTCTTATGCGTTTTTATTTGATGGTGTAAATGATAGTATAATTGTGCCGCAAGGAAGAAATACAGACTTGGGGGACACCACAGCAGAAGGACACACAGCGTCTACATTTCTAAGTCATAATCCTAAAGGCTCTCAAACTTTTACTCATCTAAGTGGAAAAGGCTCTAGAAAAACTATTGCTATAGAGGCTTGGGTTATTCCTGATAATGGTGGAGTAGTTGTATCAAAAGAAGGACAGTTTTCTCTTTCAATAGGAACTCCAGATACACCCGGACCTTGTGTTTTTTCTGTATCTTTAACTAGAGCAGAAAGTGTAGAAGAAGTTAGAATTGCTACAGCCTTACCTGAAACTAATGGTTACGACGGTACGGTTTATCCACCTCCAGATTTTGGTGGTCTTTTTGAACCGTATAATAGATTCAATAGTACATATAATGATTCTACTACTTTGAATATAAATCATAGACCTCTAATTCATATTGTAGCAGCAGTAAGAAGAAAAGATGTTGCATTATATGTAAATGGAGAACTAATGGTAAAGAAAGATATTGATGAAAACTTTACATTGGTAGAAAACGAAGAGCACATGTATATTGGAGGAAAGGGTGGTGAGTTCAGAGGTATCATGGAAGCGATACACATCACTACTGGTTTTGATGATTCTATGGTTATGATGAATGCACCAATCGTTAGAGATAACACCTTAGCATTATATCGTTTTAATGAGCCGATAACGCCTTTCTCTTCCTCTTATACTTTTAATACAACAACTTCTACAGTTTCTGGATTAACTAAAATTGTTTTGAATAGTTCTACTGACGCGAAAGCGTTAGCCTCAGAATTAACGGGAAAAACAATTTCTACTGGTAGTGTTGATTTTACTAGTAGTACATATTCTAGTGGGGATTATAAAATTGTAGATAACGTAACTACTCCCGGTACAAAAAATATCAGAAGTGTTCCACATGTACCTTTTAATTTATTAATTAACGCGGGTGCGTATCATAAATCTACATACAAACCTAATAACACTCCTCCAGAAAGAGTGAGGTTACATTCAATAAATGATATAGAAACTAATACACCTTACATTTTAGTAAGTAGTATTCACTTAGATTTCTCAAGTAGTACTTTAGGAAATGGACTCAGACCCATGTTAAACTCTAGGTCTAGTATAGATAATAATTTTGTAATTATAAGTTCTGATTTATTGATTGATAGTGCGACAGGATATCCCTATCAACCATTACATTACGCTACTCAGATGATAGATAGAACAGGCCAAATGATTTTAGATGAATCTAAACATAATCAACATGGTATAGTTTATTCTAGTCGGCTTTCAACCTCTGATGTTGACACAAATAACCCTTTTGCTGTTACTTGGCCTAGCAGTTTAAATGACGGTTTTAAGATTGGACATTCTGGTAGGCATACCCTAAATCATGTTGAAAGTCATGAGTTCATGAAAATGTTACCTGAGGCTAATGAAGAAATTATTCATCAACAGGTAGATGGAAGTCCAGATATTACTGAAATATATTACGATGCTTCACAATTAGGAGCAACAAAAGACATCATAGAAAATCAAAGAATTGATGTATATAGAAAAGTTGAAGATTATAAAATTGTTAATGTTGTAAATTCAAGTTCTATATCTGCAATAGTAAGTAATGGTTTACCCACAGGTAGTAAAGAAATAATTGGTATAGGTGGTAATAATTTTAATTTTGCCCCATTTATGTTAAAGGGTCCTGTTCCTCAATATGGTGAAATAAATGAAGAAGCACGAAAGTATCATTTAAGACCTTCTAGGGAATCTAGAATTGCTGTTTTAAAAGTCCCAAAATTATTAAACTACGCTGGTTTTTCTCAAACAGTCTTAATTCATTATAACGCTGTTGATTTAACAGGTGGTTCAATGGACACAAATGGAAAACCGTATCTTATGGTTTCACAAATGAGTCCATCAGGTTCTACATTAGTTGCTGAAGGTGCTTATTTGTATGACGTGATTGCGTCAGATTTAGCAAACTGTACTCTTTACGCTCCCGGTGGTTACATAGATGTGTCTGCTAAAAATGAGTTAACTATGACTAATAGACCTCATAGTTTAGTTGGTGATACTTCTGAAGGTTATGAATCAGATGTAGAACTAGATTTTTCTTATACTCCTAGAAATGACACTGGTATTAATTACACACCTGTTTCTTCAGCATCTGCACAACCAAATACACCTCCGGGGATTATCTTAGCGTCTCATACAATAAAAGAAGACCACAATAGTGTTTTTCATAAAATGTTAATTTATCCTAATACAACAAGTAAAGCCAAAGTACTGACTGATAAAACTACATATTTTAGAAGAGAACCTAGCACTATCATCAGTGGTCCTTCTAATGGACAATTCGATATAGGCACAACCCCATCTAATACCCCTATACATGAGTTTTTTGACATAATAGACAATCACATTAATAACGAA
>UEXM01002065.1_pt1 | contig 15126 bp, 22 predicted proteins | sample 1796661 | NCBI WGS metagenome assembly UEXM01 (sample SAMEA4772469, study PRJEB27181) | metagenome | reverse complement strand
CCGTAAATCTACTAGGCCAAGTCCGCATAAGAGCTTCCCAACCGTAGTTTAGGTTTTCTCGGCAAAGTCTAAATCCCCCGCTTTCGTGTGCGGCTTGCCCCAGTAAGTGTGCCCCGTGTTCAGGGGATAACTCGTAGTGAGATACAATAGCACGGGCTGTATTTGGTCCGAAACCTCCGTCGGGTGTAACCCCGCATCTCTCCTGCAGTAGTTTTAAAGAGTCACTCATTTACTTTTCTCCTGATCTGCTTTTCGCCGTTTTAAAAATGAATTAGTCACTGTTAATGGGTTCATCTTCTGCCCTAACATAGCGTGGTAATCTTTATCAAAGTGATGAATAACTTTTAAAGGTCGATCACTCATTGGGGTAATGTTTACCATATCATCTCCCGCGTTAAACCGCCACCTACCATCTTCAGACCTTTTAAAATACGCAAACATACTGGTAGCATGTTGATATTTATAGTTAGTTATACCTCCAACATAACAAAGACATTGATGTCCAAATGGACTAGGAGTCATCACAAAGTCTATATCTTCCGTACATTCTACATAGTAAGGAGACTCTATTTTAACTACTGTTAGGCCATGTCTTTCAGAAAATCCATTAGTCTGAGAAGTATGCGAGTCCGTCCACAAAAAGAGATCTGGGTTCACGCAGTCAAAATTCACAACACCATCTTTCATAGTAAACTCAAAATCTTGCCACGCTTTAAAAGCCAAACTTTTTTTCTGGAGCTCTATAAGCCCGTAACAAGTGGAAATAGAAATGTCGTTTCTATTAAATATTTTTTTAGAGTTGGCTGCACTGCCCGGCCTTCTCATATAAGAACTACGCTCACACCTATCTAAAAAACTAAAGTCTAGCGCGGCGTGAAACGTGTACACGTTTAGCTCTATGTGTCGGCGTAAGGTTAAAAAGGGAATTTTCAAAATATTACTTCGCCAACCCCTGCTTCTTTTCATAGCTACGAAGTCCGCCCAAACCGAGCATACCCATCATAACAGTCATCAAACTACCCATATCAAATTCTGGTAGCTCTGGAATGTCAACGCCAGCGGCGGTTACGCCGAACACAATTAATGGCTGTAGTACAAAATGATAAGCGAAAGCAACGCCGCATACCCAACCTATAAACGGACGCCATCCGCCCTTGAAAACTGAGCCAGACGCAGCTTCAGCTTTGTTTATTTCTAATTGCCCCATTAAGGCTTGCTGGGCGTGTTGATCGGACATTGTTGCGATCTCGTGGGCTAACTTAGCCTTTTGATCTTTATCCTCAATAACTTTGTCTAGTAGCCCAGTAACAGGACCTACCAAATTACTTACTAAACTCATCATTAGTTATTCGCCTTTCCTTTTGTGTAGGCTTCCTTGCCGTAGAAGGCAGCAACAATAGCCGCAACAGAAACAAAATACACACCAGCGATAGAAGCTAGCGACTTCATGGCTTCGTCAAGACTAGCCAAGTTACAGATAATTATTGCGAAAGGATACAACAACATGCCGAATAATGCAAACCATGCCATCTGCCTTTGAGCATCACGTTGCGCGTCCTCATCGGCCATTTTTAAACGCTTATCTTCTAACGCTAACTTATCCCACTCAGTTTGGTCTATTGTGCCGCTACCATCTAAATCGGCTTTTTCAAATTCTGTCATTTTATTTTCTCCAATAGTCCACATTCGGAAAAACCGTTTGTGATATTTCTGCAAAGTTCTTTTACCCAATCTGGAAGTATAACTGGGTTAATTTGCTTTTCAATTTTAGGGCGTATTATATGCATCCCCGGCGCAACATTATTTCTCTCGTCGTCTTCAAAAACCGTTTGGTTAATTACTCTAGTGTTATGAATAAACCTATTTAGACCTATATGTTTATAAATATCGCTTAATGTCTTTTCAGTGTTTAAAGTTATATCATCGTAAGAAACAAAAAGAAAATTAGGATCATTCGAGTTTTTAGCCTCATATGTAGAATATATTTCTCTAAAAAAATCACTAGCATCGTTTAATAGGGCTACATATACAGATTCACGCCTATCCTCGGGATACAATTTTGCAAAAGAAGCAACAATTTCTTCTATCGGTCTATACAGAACAATAGCTTTTACATCCTTTGATATATATTCCCGCGCCATCGAAATGTTATGTTCACTAGCCCACAGTCTAGATTTATCAATAACAACTTTATTTTTAAAGTCTGGGTAATAAATATTAGGAATGTTTTGTAAAAGAGATTTTTTAAAAGAAATATCTTTACCTACCCCGATTAACTGTGGTGACGCATTCTGTTCACAAGAAATTATAGCATCCCCCATAACTTGGCATAACGCCGAATTTCCTTCAGTTTGAATTTCAGGGTTTTGTATTAAAATATTTTGCAACAAAGTTGACCCAGTTCTAGGCAGTCCTGCTAATAAAACTAATTTCATTTTACTCTTTGATGGCACGTTCAGTCTCCTAATCTGCCAATGGGTTGTCTAATGCCCGCTGTAGTTTACCCATTAATTTATCTTCTAATTCTTTCATATCACCGCTTTGCGATACTCTAACACGTTCTCGTTGATTTTCAAATCGTACTTCTGCATTGTCTATCATCTTGCGAACTTTGTCCTCAGACTCTCGCACCATATCTTCCACACGATCTGTTTGCTTCTCTATACTCAATATATCCGAACGCAACCCGTTCTTAATGTCACGACTGTACTCTACCGATTCTTCAACCTTCTCTGCGATACCCGTGACTTTTGCATCCATAACATCCATCGCTTGTTGATAAGCTCCAAGGTCTAGACCTGCGACCTCTTCGATCTTTTGGTACATTACGAACCCGCCATACAAGCCACCTACAACTGTAGACAAGAAAGCAAATATAGCCATGATTGAACCGAATGACAGCTTCATACCACCGGTCTTAAACTCACGATCTGCAAGTCCATCAATGTTATCCGCTATCTTGGTAGTATCCATTAGTTCTCAAACTCCATCTCACCACCTGCATTCTGTAAGTTTCTTAGTGCTTCTATTTCATCACGTAGTTTTTGTATCTCTAACCTGCGTTGTGCCAACTCTATTTGATAAAGATCATCACAGTTAATACGAGACTTAGGTTTATCCAAGGGTATAACAATACGTGCGTATACGCCTATATCCTTGCCTCTGCTGTTTGTGTCTAAGCCTGACAACACACCTGTCACGCCATACTCTAGGTTTACACCCCCACCTACAGCATTACTGCATCGAGTACTGCCCGTCGAAAACGAATCCGATTGATAGTTCATTGGAGGGTTCGGCAAAGCAAGCGAAAGGGAGCTGTTGTCGGCTACAGCCGAACTAGCTAACAAACAAAGGGCAAATATTAATCTCATGCGGGTGGACCATCTAACCTTGAGCATATTCTAGAAGACACTAAAGTTCTGGACTTATTAGTCTTTTTTACTTTCGACGTAGTACACAGGTATACCGCTTCGGGTGTGTCTCTCTTCCTTATGTAGACATCAAAACCTTTATGTTCTTTATAGTCAACCTTCATAATTCTATACGGCGTAGAAAAAGGTATAGGCATCCAGTTTAAATCAAACAAATCAATTTGATAATATTTTATTTCTTCCCTAGAATTAAACAGAGACATCTCCACTTTAACTACGTTTTTAACGTGGGACACCTTTACTTCTGGGTAGGCGGGGGTCATTTCGTGCGCGGACGCACCGAAAGTAAATAGCGTACCTATTGCAATGAACTTACTTAGCGACACAACTTGCCTGCACGACTGCGGTATAGTTTCCTCCGGGAAACGGTTTAGCTGACCCATAAACTGCACTAGAAGCAGTAGAGAACCATGTTGATCCTGCGAGCGTAAGATTAAAGATTGTGGTGTTGTCTACTACAACTTTGGCATCGTTATAAGCGGACATTCCTGACACAGACGTTTGTGTGACCGTCGTACTACCTGTCCACGCTAATGTGTCTGTTAATGTAGGGGAAGAACTAAACGATGTTGGATGCGTTATGTTAGCTGTGTAGGAATCCGCAATGGATACATCGTATCTAATTACTGGCAATACGCCCCCGTCAGAAGGAGTAGTGCTTAACTTACTAGCAATCGGGTTTCCGTATACACCGCTTTTAGTTGTTTGAATGACACATTTAGCTTCTACGCTACCCGTAATTTCGACGTTAGCTAGTGCTGGAAATGCGCACAAGGAAAGTGTTGCAATAAAATATTTCATAATAAACCTTATCTATTGTACTGCATGTCAACCATTCTCTCATGCAGTATTTGTTGTGCTAAGTTGTTACGCAAGGCTTTCTTGTTGTCAGTTATCTCTGAATCAGCAAGACCGGGGGCGTCAGCATACACACCTCCTTTAATAGACGCATTATAATACATAGCTATGTTAGTCTGTTGGTTAATAGCCATTATAATATCGTCTTGTCCTTGTGTCTTAAATAGGGTCAAAGCGTTGGCAGACGCCATTAGACCCATTTCAATTCTTGTTTCTTCTTCCTCTTCCTCTTCAGAAAGGATTAGTTCGTCATCTTCATCATACTGAAACTCGTCTACTTCTAACGTCTCAACAACAGCATCGTCTTCAAGTGCATCATACACTTCTATCACAGGAAGGACAGGCATGGGCTTTACATACCCCGGACAGTTAGGGTTGGACTGTGGGTCAAAGCACTCGTCTACTCGAAAGCTATATATAACCACAGCGTCTTTGACCGAACCCTCCCCTTCAATGTCAATCGAACCCGCACCCCATTGAGTAGCCGGAATGTTCGAAAGGGGAAAGGATTTAACAATCGTGTTGCCGGGAACTCCCGACCAGTCGTCGGTTTCTCGAAAGATATAACCATCTCCGTTAGCGTTTTTATTACCGACATGAACTTTCATATCGTCTTCCGGGTTCTTCACAGTAGTATATCTATACAGGAGACCGTTTATATCAATTCCCGGAACATCGGGTAAGACAGAACCCATCCCCCAACTCAGTGCTGTGGACGCCGCGTTACCTGTTGACCCATAACTATAGGGATCACAAGAAGAGTAAGAAGGCCAAAGTGCTAATAATAACACTAAGACCTGTTTTTGTTTCAACGTTCTCATTGAAAATCTTCCTCATAGGATTGTTCTGATCTCTTTGTATTTCTTCTTTTACGGCTTCCATTTCCCAAGCTAACCTAGCTTTATCGCCCACCAACCCATCCTTGGGACAGGGCGTCCCCGCGTTGAGCATGGCTTCAAACACTCTTTCGTCCTGACACATTACGGATACCGCTGCCACTTTCATCCCCATATCGTACATGGTTTTCGCGTTCTTGAGCTTCTCACAATTCATGTCTCGAACGGTTCTACCCGCAGAGATACCTAGTATTTGCGTCTGCACCGCCCCCGCGACACCTACAGTGCATAGGTCAGAGTTGCTTGCGCTAATCTGCGGAGAAATCGCAGAAGGCGGCGGACTTTTAACAGTAGTGTCCATCGAACCATTAGAAGTTATTGTGCTATTCGTATCAGTTTTAATTATATCCTCGGCGAAGACAGAGCTACCTATAGCAAGACCTGCAATAAAGAAGAGTACCGCTATAAGGAAACGTATCATTGTCGTTCCACTAACCTATCTAACTTCTCTTCTATCTTGTCAAACTTACTCATTATTTGACTAAGCACTTGATTAGAGTCAGTCTTAGTGACGTATTCTTTAGCGAGTTCTTCACGAGTTCTGTTAAGTAGGATAGTTACCCGCTTCACTTCTTCATGGTGAGATTTAATCCACCACACTAAAAAACCGCCCCCTGCGGTTAATCCAATATTCCAAATTGCGGCCATCTCCATCAAAACACACCACCACCCGCAGGTTTCGGCGCAGTGATCGGTACAGATACATCTTTACGTTCAGGTGTTGTTTTATCAGTCATACTACTATCCTTAGCTCCCCAGTTGCGGTCTTATATACATCATTAACTGCCAAACCACCAGACACAGCTGCAGCGTTGTTTGCGTAGACGGAAAGTCCTGTTAAGTTGAGTGTGTTAGCCCTACTTGGGCCGGGGTTCTGCTGCTGTTGAGCATATAGGGCAAACGCCCTTGTAACCTGCGCCATATAGGACTGCGTGTACTCTTGAGGAGCATCGGCGAAGAATGGTATCGTTGTCTGTTGGGACATTACCGCCTCCCATCTGTACGCATATCTGCGCGTGGTGTACCAAGCCTCCACTGCGTTCCAAGAGTATTCGAGGAAACTTTTAAGGCCATAGACCGACCTCGTAAACGGAAGAACAACTGTTCCGTAAACTGTTCTACGGGAGCTGTGGCAGATCGCACTGCACTGCCAGAATTTGTCTGATCGAAGCTGGCTCCGGGAAAGTCTCTTGCACTAACTTCAAACGTAGCACTAGGGGTAGACGTAGAGTTTCGGAATGTCAGGTCTGGTAAAACTTTTGACATGAACATGAACTGATCCCCGTCCCCCATATCTATAGCGCTAGATTCTATGTAGCTACTTATTGGGCTAGGTGGGTTGGTACTTCCATCGTCTACACCATTTTCTTGGAAATATATGTACCCGTCGGGTGAAGCTGCAATAGGTAAGTTAGAAACAGCGTTATCGAACCATGCAGTGCGGGGCAAAGTTCCATAATACCAACTATTTTCAACGTAATTAAACACAACATAACTATCGTTTGTTTGGCTAGTCGCTGAAGGATAGAACCACCATATTTCGTTAAATTTACTATTGGCCGCAGCAGTGACTTTAGCACGTTGTGCAATGTTCATGTTGTCAAATACGTATTCTTCTATAGGGCATGGTATAGGTTGTACGTTACCATCATACTTGTAGAATACTTGATCACCCATCCAATATACCGCATCTCCGAAAGCAACAGCAGCGTTTTGGCCCGCGATAGATGTGTTTGTGGAGACTTCAGTAAGTCCAAAAGTAAACGGAGCACCAATAAACTGCATTGAAGATACGGAGCGGTCTGTAAACACTATCACTTGTTGTTTTGTTTGTATTGCGGCTATAATTTCAGAGCCAGTGCCGATACGTAGTTCTCCAGCAGTGTTTGTTGACGTTGCCGCCCAATCAGTAAAACTCTCTTGATCTGAAAAGCGTATTGTAAGCGGGTCAAGGTTTCCGGGATCACCTTGAGGGTCACAGCCAAATGCAATGACGTGTCTATCTCGTTCAGAAACAAGGACAATATTAGCAACTTGAGGTTGGTTGTTCCCACTTAAAGTAGTGATGTTTACCGCCCTTGCTCCAGTACCCGTAGAAGTATCCCAGTAGAAAATACCCCCGCCACGTACATTTGCTAATAAGTCTTCTCCGAAGTTGTCCATAGACCATAAACGAAGTTGTGCGCCGGGAATTGATACGTCCGATGAAGAACCCCATGCCCCGCGCCCGTAAACACCTGCGCCCCACCCACTACCTAATGCAGCATCACCTAAACCTGTGTTTATTTGGTACGTGCCTACTACGGAACTACCGCCATTTCCTGTGTCTGAAGAATTAGCCGTAGCAGTAGTGGTAATAGTGTACGAGTTAGCGTTTACAACAGAAGTTACCTGATACTCTTTGTTCAACACCGCGGCGGTGATAGTGCCGCCAAGACTAGCGGCTCCTGAGAACGTAACAAAATCATTTAAAAATACGCCGTTGTTTGTGTCCGACACAGTAATTGTCGAAGAACCATTGGTAGCCGCGAAGGTAACGTCCCCTGCAGACGTAGTAGCACGTATTGGTGTAATATCTAACGGTAGGTTGCCGTCTACAATGTACAACTTGAGATTAGTACCCGCTGCAACAAACCTTGTACCTGATAACGCAGTCCACGCATGCAGGTCACGACAAGAACCCAACATAGGGGTGCTCGTATACTTAGTCCAACCACCAATAGTTTCGGGAAAACCTAAACGGAAACGAATCTTATCTCCATCGCGCCATCCACCTTCATTAGTGTAATCGGTCGTATCCCTTACAATCCCGGGGCGGAACTGAAGTTTTTGTAGTGGCATTATAAACCTCCGACGGAATAGTTACGATATAGTCCCGTATGCAGTGACGTTAGCCAAGGCCGTTAAATTGCCAGAGCTGTCTACACGAAGAACATTTGTGCCGTTATAGGCAAAAGTTAAATTTGTTCCAGACGGTGTTACTGTCCAGCTTTGTGTTCCACCTGTTATTGTAGTAGTGCCACCAAGCGTAGGTGTTGTGAGCGTAGGTGTTGTGAGCGTAGGGCTTGAAGAAGGCGCTTTAGTATTAAGTTGTGTTTGTAGGTTTGAGGTAACACCATCAACAAAGTTTAACTCTTGCGTTGTAGCTGTAACGCCATCCATTAAGTTAAGTTCAGCAGTTGTAGCTGTAATGCCATCAAGAACATCAAACTCAGAAGTCGTAACGCCTGTCGCTCGTAAATCTTTAGCGTAGTTTAAATCGGCGGCGTCGCCCGTAAAGCCGTCGAGTTTATTAATCTCAACAGCTGTGGCTGTTACGCCATCGAGGATGTTTAGCTCCGCGCCAGTTGAAGTGACCGTAGTACCCGATACGATTAATGACCCTAAGTCTAAGGAGCCCGTAATGTCTACAACAGCTGCGCCAGAACCTGCACCGTCACAATATATAATTTTAGTTGTGCCGGATAAAACGCTTATATTTGCGCCTGAGCCTTGAGTGAATGTGGCTGTTTGCCCAGTACCGTTCTTAACAATGTATATATGCTGCCCGTTGTTTGGCGCTACAGTAATTGTGTTAGTGCCAGAAGGAGAACCCCCTAGTACGAGGACTTTGTATTGCCCGTCAGAAGTTGTGCCGTCGCTAGTAGTTAAAGTATGTGTTGTGCCAGAGAGAGTAATTGCACCAATGCCGTTTGTTAAGCGGTCGATAATGCTCATGTTGTCGTTTACGGTGTTGCCCCATGTAGCGGACTGTTCTCCGTTGGCTGGAAGCTCAATGCCACCATTGTCTGTGTATGTACTAGGCATTATTCATCCTCACGCTGCTATTCTTGTCCATATTGTACCGGGATCAGGCTTAATCCTACCCCATACAAGTGTTTGCCCGGCGGTCCCTGTAGCTGATACTCCAGTCGGAGTTACCAATGCTGCGCCCGTCATTGTTATAGAGCCTACACTACCTGTAGCTAAAACTCCAGTCACATCCGCACCAGCACCTGCTTGGCCTTGCACCGTGCCTACAGACATAGTTCCGACTACTCCTGTGACGGATAATGTAGCATTAGAAGTAGTAGAAACACTTGGGGTATTCGTAGTGCCCGCAAGACCCGTAGGGCTAATAACCGAAGCGTTTATAACAGTAACGGTGCCCGGCGACCCAATAGCCGCAACGCCTGTAAGTGTAAGCTCTAAGTCTGTAGAAGCTATAACTGTACCTAGACCACTTACCATAGCGTTTGGAGATGTGATTACAGGTGTACCACCAGCGTCTACTGCCACGCCACCGATTGTTGCAGAGCCTTGTACAGAGCCAAGGGTTAACCCACTCTGATTTCCCGTAACTGATACCGTACCAACAGCCCCATTACCAACAACGCCTGTAGCAACAAATAGCTGTTCCCCACTACCTACGTCGGAGAAGGCTGCAGCTGAATATGGGGAAAAACCTAACATTTAAGACGCCCAAGTAAGAACGTTATCTTCGAACGTAACTTCGATATAGGGATCGGCGGTTAAGTTATCAAAAGCAGGGGGTGCAACCCACTGCCCATCAGGTTCTTCTCCGCTGTAATATGTTAATTCCCACTCTGATGGGTCCACACCACTCGGCAAAGGCTCATCATCTTCTACCCAGCCTCGCACAACAAACGTTGTTTTATTTACAATCAGATTCATGTCTATGTCCCATCACTATCGCCGCTGTGGTACTCTAGTATAAGTATTTGAGCCGCAGCGCCTCTTGTTCCGTTTGATTGGTTTGATTTAGGCGCACCATTTTTGGCGTAATCATTAGCGTCAGCCCAATTTGTTTCCATAGTGGTAAGAGCACCGCCATCATAAGGGTCTCCAGAACGTGGGTGGTATTTTCCCCTACCACTAGAACCTCGATCACTACTTTCCCCCCAACTGCTTGACCAGTCAAAACCGCGCCAACCCAAAAAGTTGATGTTGGTAGCACCAGCCGCAAGAGAAGTACCTCCGTTACCTCCAGAACTTGTGCCATTACCTGTTCTTGAGCCACCGCCGCCACCTGTAGAGCTACCGCCAGCGCCGCCACTCGCATTAAACGTACCGCCGCTTGCGGTTCCGCTTCCGCCCGGATTACCCGTACCTGTACAGGACATTGTGGCTCCGGGTCCGTAAAAATACGTTGTTCCAGCATATGACCTTGAAGGAGGGGTGTAACCACCACCAACTGCTTGATAGTTTGCTTGACTTCCTAATTTGTAAGAATACGTTGTGCTACCACTGTGCGTATATAACCTTTCGCTATAACCAGCACCGTGTGCCCCAGAAGCACCAATGGCAGGTAGGTTAGTATAAGCTGTACTGTTCCCACCATGACCAACAGAACTCCACATCATAACCAAGAATTTCACAGTTCCAGACGTTGGTGTGTATGTACCGTTTATTGTACTTAGACCTCCTGTAAAGTTTTGGAATGTAGGTGTGGTTGTCCAAGGTGCAAAGCTCGATTTCCCATAACCATCAGACATTTCAATTTCACCTGACGCAATATCGAACAAGTCACGAACAGCAGAACTATTCATGTCAATCTGCGCCGTGCCACTGTTACCAAGTTCTACATTTACGTCATTTAAAGATATTTGCCCACTTGCCGGTAATGCCATGTTTTATCTCGCTTTTAGTTCTTCAATTTCAGCTTTAAGTTCTTTGATTGCTTCAATCATTAATCCATGAAGTTGATCGTATTGCACTGTCTTGTATTCAGTCTTATCATCGTCACCCATTTTAAGAGGTAACGTGCTTTCAACGATTGCACTTGGCATTACCTTCTCGACTTCTTGAGCAATAACGCCAGCAGACTTTTTGCCATCAGCTAAGTATTCAAATGTGTAACCATTTAACTGTGATACTTTATCTAGAGCATTGTCTATCTTAACGATGTCTTTCTTTAGACGTTCATCAGATATTGTTGTAGAGTAAGCAATGACGTTGCCATCTGCATGAACATCGCCATCGTTCTCTACTCTCATTCTTTCAGAACCATCTAGATTAACATTGAAATAAGTAGTTTCAACACCAATCCAGTCATTACTGTCACGACCCATGTAGTAAACTTCACCACGCAAGTCAGTCTCAACACTGAAAGTTGTACCTGATAAATCAAGACCAGCACCAGCACTGTAAGTTGTGTCTGTCACTGTCTCTGTGGCACTGCTTAGTCCTGTAATGTGTCCGTAGGTGTCCAGAGTGATGTCTTGGATGTAGGTTCGACCAGAGTTGTTAACGCTGCCCTGAGAAGAAGTATCTGAGTGGCTTAGTGTTACATTACCAGTGCCACCACCTGATAGCCCAGAACCTGCGGTGATTGTCTGATCTGCTGTAGCCCCGCTCTCAATACCATCTAGCTTTGCGCCGTCAGTCGCAACATCACGCCCATCTACTGTACCTGTTACTGTTATGTTGCCATTCGCAGTCAACGCAGCAAACGTAGGACTAGCTGTAGTAACCAAGCTTTGATTTATGGCTTTAACTGCTGCGAGGTTAGCCAGTTCGCTGTCCATGAGCGCACCCGCCGAAGTGACGTTGGCGGTGTCTGTCACATCCGCTCCATTTTCAATACCATCTAACTTAGTACCATCAGTAGCAACATCTCTGCCATCAAAGGTTGAGTTAGTTGTGACAGCGCCTGTTAGAGCCCCACCGGCTTTTGGTAAAGCGGCGTCAGCCGTAGCACCTTGAGCGGCTGTAGCATATGCGGAAGCTGCGGTAGTAGCGGCTGTGCCTAAACCTAAAGTTGATCTAGCTGCAGCGGCGTCCGCGTCATCAACTAATGTCTTACCATATGCACTGATAGTTGTATTGGCAGGTAATGACAAAGTCTTAATATCAGCGTCAACCTCAGAATCCATCAAGGCTCCTGCGGCAGTGACATTAGCTGTGTCTGTCTGATCTGCACCGGACTCTATGCCATCGAGTTTTGTACCGTCTGTAGCTACGTCTCGACCATCGAAAGTGCTGTTAGTTGTGATAGCTCCGGTCATAGCTCCGCCAGATAGCGCCAGTGTTGCTGTTTCGTTAGCTAAAGGAACCCATGCACCCGCGTGGGCAAAATAACCTTTACCTGTGCCATGAACATGAGCAAACATACCGTGATATGTTGTAGCACTTGGCAAGTCACCAGTTGATGCATACATGTTAGCAAAAAGCATCTTGTTGCCGTTGCCATCTATATCACCGGACATAGTTCCACCGGACAAGCTTAACTTGCTTGATAGATCTACCGCTGACCAAGCGTAATCGCTACCGTTCCAGCCAAGATAATTCCCACTGCTTGCACCGCTGACATTTACATGGGAATCCACTAGTGGATTTACGTTACCCGCGTCTGTCACGTTTGCACCGTCTTCTACATTTAGTGCAGATAACAAGCCACTTTTTGATACAGACCCAGTTAAACCTACAACGGCTTGAACAGCATCTGTCTGATCGTGTTTCGACCAATTACTTGCGTAAGTAGAAGTAGACGCATTGTCTGTCGTAGCAACGATGTTGTCTCCTACTGCAAACGATATGCTATTAACAGTGCCTGCCCCTGAAACGTAATAGAACCAGCCCGTTTGAGCAGAGCCACCACCGGGGAAACTGCCTGAACCTGCGTTCCAATCACCTTTATAAACCATACCATTTTCAAGTGCGGCAATATCAGTTTCCATTTGGTCAAGATCAACAGCCTGTGTAACCGTAACAAAATCTAACTTAGTTCCGTCAGCGGCTACATCGCGCCCATCTACTGTGCCGCCCACAACTAAGTTGTTGCCAATGGTCACGTTATTGCTCGCATCCTCAACTACAGCTTTATCTGCTGGGTATGTAAGAAATATATTCTTTGTTCCTATACCCCAGTTAACAGCGTTATTGGAGTTAGAAGACGTAAACACCGTTGTGCGGGTAATAGTTCCCCCACTAGACGCATAAGTTCCAAGGCCAACCTCGAAATCCACATTATCCGTTATCGAGTAATAGACAGTGTCAGCGTTAGATACCTCGGAAGCAAATGTTTGGAAGCCCGGAACCGCGCCGCCTAGAGTATAAGCCCCAGTCCCCGTAGAGTTAGTGGTTTCTTGTACGCGATCGGCGACGATTAAGGCCATAGAGCAACCCCTTTGTTTTTAAGCGATTCGAATAATAGCGTTCGAAGCGTCCGCTGTTGGGAACTGAATAGTAAATGTACCAGTAGTCGAAGTTTTGTCTGCACCGAAGTCCAGAACCGCAACTGTTGGGTCACCGGCGGCGCTGTCGTTGTATATCAACGCGCCACGAGCTGTAATTGTAGCAGATGTAAACGCAAGGTCAGCAAAGTCTGTTAACCCTGTTGTTCCTGAAGATGTCGGTGTCACGTTTGTAAGTGCACCCCCACCAGCGCTGTACGAACCTGAGTTAGATACTTCATTTGCAGAAGTATACGCAGTAGTAGCCGCGTTGAACGATGCACTGTTTGTATACAGCGCAAGTTTGAATGTATTGCCTGAAGAGGCAGTGAAGTTGTGCGTACCTTGAAGAAGTTCTTTCTTGAACGATGTACACATGAAGTTACCTGAAAAGGCCATTTAAAGTCTCCTAAGTTGATTTGCGAGGTCAGGAAACCCAGCCTCTTGTAGTTTTACGCATGTAGTTGCGCGGTCTTCCTTAACCGCTACTTTAATATAATGCGCGATAATTTGCAACATCTGCGATTTATACGCTTCTGCTTGCAATCGTATCTCGGGCGGGGCAGAAGTAGACACACTCATTAGCTTGTCTACACACATTTCCGCTACAGAATCAGGACTATGCCCTCCTTTGTTAGCGGTATGTACTTTTATGGCGTCAAAGCCAAAATCCATTTCAACTTGCATCAAAGTCTCCCATCTCTGTACTCGTCTGTCGAGCTACGTATTTGGACCCCGGTAAGCTGTCCAAGAGCTTCGTCGTAACGAGTAGTATATAATTGGATGAGGTCGGCCTCACCCTTCATGTATGTGTATGCCTCAATCAAAGAACCATAAAGCAGGGCAGATTCGGCGTTGTCGCCGTACCAAGATGTGCTTGAAGTTACGATTGAAGCAGGATCGTAGTAGTAATGTAACTCAACTGTGTAGGCGTCGTCAGGTGTTGGGCCAAGGATAAAGTTACCCTGCTCACCATTAAAGTCCCCGTCAAACTGAGCGTAATATTTTGGTAATGCAGAAGTACTCGCTGAAGGATAGGCTTCACGAATAAAGTTCACATCCTTATCAATAAGGAACGAATAATCCCCAGACGAATCTACAACAGCTAAAGAAAACACAGAGATAAAATCGTCTGGTCGGCCTAAGTATATATTGCCATTAGAAGTGAGTGCCGTAACATTTTTACGTAGTTCTGGCACCATAATAGACCGGTTAAGGCGTTCTTCTGATTGCCTAACGAACGTAGGAATGTTAGAGACGAAGCTCGTCTCCTCATTCTGTGTGTAATCTTTTATCGCTGCAACCAGCTCTGTGTAGTTCATCAGAACTTACCCCATTTTACTATAGTTACCGCCTTGCGTAGCCTTACCCATACCACGGCACATACCGCCGCCCGGTGACATCTTCTTGACTTCGCCACCGTAACCCATCTTCTTGACTTTGGCTTTGCCGCCGTAGGCCATTTTCTTGACTTCTCTTTCGCGGCCTTCCATTTCTTGAATACGAAAACCACTATCCAACGCATCCTTTTCTTTCTTAGTAGCTAGATTTCTTGGACGAGGTTTAGGTGTTGGAGAGTTGGCAGGTGCGCCGCCCTTCTTTTTCTTTTTTAAGTTTTTTGGTCTAAGTCTAGGGGTCTGCATATTAGTCTCCATCTGTTGTTGCTATGGTAACGCTTCCTACAGAGCCTACCATATATTGAGCCGGGTTCCAAATAGGATTCCAGCCAAATAAACCTCTTCCCGGATTAACATCTGGGCGTGGGTT
>UEXM01002064.1_pt1 | contig 15130 bp, 20 predicted proteins | sample 1796661 | NCBI WGS metagenome assembly UEXM01 (sample SAMEA4772469, study PRJEB27181) | metagenome | reverse complement strand
AGCAGACCGAGCTATTCGTGAACTTAACTCTGTATTTAAAGACGATCCTATTGTAGGTCCGTTACAAGAAGCTGCAATGTCTGTCTGGGCTAGAATTCAATTTGAAGATTAATTGGTTATATGGAACCAGACAATCAAAATCAACAACCAAGTGTCTTTGATAAAAAAGATATTCAATCTCTTCTTTTAGATATTGAAAAGAATCGCCAGCTAACTGGACAGCCTATGCCACAACAAATGGAAGGTACTGGTGACCCTAAAATCTTTCAAAATTTATTGAATCAAGTACAGAATAGGACTAATGGATAACCCAAAGGTACCGCTTGAACTTCTTGCTTATTACAAAAAGAAATTAGCATCAACTCAAGGTATTGAAGCTGAAGAGCTTGCTAATAAAGGATTAAAAGCTTCTAGAGCAGCTAAGAAACATAAAGGCAAAAAGTAGAGTACCATTTAAGTAGTACTGAAAACATATTGTGCCTTCACATCTTCATCTTGCTTACAGGCGTAATGCAAAAGCTGCTGCTGCAAATCATCGTCTCCGTAAGACAGATCAAGATGATATCTTTGAAAGAGCAAGAGAGGACTTTGGGTTTTTCTGTGAGTATGTAGCGGATAAGCCACCTGCAAGACATCATAAAGAATGGCATAAGCAATTGGTTACAGGAGAAGATAGCTCCTGCTTGACTAGGATTGCTGGACCAAATATTGATCTACTAGGACCACGGGGCTCAGCTAAGTCCACTGTATTAGGTCTTTATACTGCCTGGGCGATTGGTATACATACAACCGCTCGTAAGCCCCTACAGATCCTATACCTAAGCTATACGGTTGATATTGCACGTTCAAAGTCAGCTACGATTAAACGTATTATTGAATCTAAACGTTATCAAAATGTTTTCCCTAGGGTTAAGTTATTGAAAAACGTAACCTCTAATGAGTACTGGTCAATTGATCATAAGTTTGCAGGCATTGATACAACAGGTGAAGAACAATTTACTTTATGTGCAGCTGGTCTTAAAGGTTCCGTTACCTCCAAGCGTTCTCATTTGGTAGTGATTGATGACCCTGTGAAATCAGCAGCTGATATCGGTAACCCTGATATTCGTAAAATGATGCAAGATAACTGGAATGCAGTTATTGCACCAACGATGTTTGAAGGTGCTAGGGCAATCTGTCTAGGTACTAGATTCCGGCATGACGATATCCATGCAACAACTTTCTCTTCTCAAAATAACTGGATGCAGATCGTGTTATCTGCAATTTTAAATAATGAAGAGACGGGAGAGGAGGAATCATATTGGCCAGAGATGTGGTCACTGGACTACCTAAAAGAAAAGAAACGACAGGCCCCTATTGCTTTTTCTTTCCAGTACATGAATCAAATCGTTAGGCAAAGCGAACTTTCATTAGCACCTGAATTGCTAGTCAAAGCTGAGATTGCAACTGAGTTTGATTGTCTTGGTATTGGTGTTGACTTATCAGCAGGCATCAAAGAAAAGAATGACTATACAGTTATGGTCCTGGGCGGACGCATTGGAGATAAGATTCATATTATTGATTACCGCAGGATTCGTGTCATGGGTAATCTAGAAAAACTAGATGCCATGAAAGAGTTATTAAACGACTGGTCGATCATTGGTAAACAATCTGATGGGTTGTGGTTTCCTACATACAACACATGTGACATTTGGTCAGAAGCTGTTCAGTATCAGGCATCATTGGAAGCAGACTTCAAGCGTGTCTGCTTGAATGAAGAGAATCTTTATAACCTTATTTGGCATCCCGTCAAAGGCTTCCGTGCAGATAAGCTTGCACGTTTCCGTGGAATTATGGGAATGTTTGAAGATCGTAAAATTGTATTTAATAGGTACCGTAATTTTACTAGCATGTTTGAAGAGCTTACTAATTTTGGTACCAGCTCTCATGATGACTGCGTAGATGCATTAGTATGGTTAGTAACAGGATTAATGAAACGCGGTAAATTACAACTGGATTATTAAATGGAGCATCTAGTTGCCGTTATTGTTGCAGGTATTACAGGTTTAGGTTGGGGCACAGGAAAGATCTTTGCACGTCTTCGTACACTGGAAGATCGTATTGATCACTTTCCAATTGAATATGTATTAAAGCAAGATTATATAAGAGAGATGGAAAAGATGAATAGAGAATTTGATAGTATTAATGATAAGCTTGACAAATTAATGGAAAGAGTTTTAACAAGATGAGTTACTTCATTGAGCTAGAGGAAAACGCTGATGGCGACTTGTTTTTTCAGATCCCAGAAGAAGTATTGGAAACACTTGATTGGCAAGAAGGTCAATTATTGACTTGGGATCTCAAAGGTAATGGTATTATTGTTTCTGCTTTAGATGATACTTCAGGTTATGAACAAGTAGAATAGCTTGTAGTGATCGTAGTTTTATGCGTACTTATATTCAACAACCAGGCCAAGTAGGTGTCCAAGGTGGAACCATTGGTAATGCTGGTTACCTTGCTCAGATGCCACCAGCTCTTAATTCTGGGGAGCTTAGAAGATTACAGACCAGAGAAAAACTATACAAGAAAGGCATAGATTCAGGAGCTACTCCAGGAGAGAGGGACGCTTTTCTTGATCCTAAAAGAGTAGGGCCTATGTTGCCCCCTATGGCAAGACTAGACGGACAGATGAATATGAATATGCCCCAAATCAATGATGCATTTTTACAAGAACAAGAACGGCAACGTTTGCTCCAAGAGCAACAGGCACAAGCTGAGTTAAATAACTCAATGTATGGCGGCGGTCAGTATGGCCAAGCAGATCAGTTCCCAGCTACAGGTGCTGGCTTCCAGGCAAAATACGTGAGCTGACATGGCACAAGACGATTCAAAATATACCAAGCCAGAAGTTCGTGAACGGATTAAAAACCGTGTCATGAAAGGAACCAAAGGTGGTAAAGCTGGTCAGTGGAGCGCCAGAAAAAGCCAGCTTCTTGCTGCTGAATATAAAAAAGCAGGAGGAGGTTATAAAGGGGGTAAAGGAAAAGAACAAAAAAAATTGGATAAGTGGACTAAGGAAGAATGGGGAACTAAGGATGACTACGAAAAAGGGCGTAAAGCTGCTAAGGTAGCCAAGAAAGTTAAAGAAAAGCGTGGATAAAAAAAAGTGCACTAAGTGCAAAAAAGAAAAATCTTTAATGGAGTTTAGGTCAAGAGGGGGAAAGCATAAACACTTATTAAAAAGTCAATGCAATAAGTGCCTTAAAGTACAACACAAAGAATGGTGCAAGAAAAATCCAGAACGAGTAACACAATACAGGGCAAACGAGGATTCTTTGTACAAACGTTGCCAACGAAGAAATATAAACGTTGAAACTTTTTTTAAAGCCTTTGAAGATCAATCTTATAAATGCAAAATTTGCAGTGTACCGATTACACTAGAAAATAGCGCAATTGACCACAATCACGATACTGGTGAATTCCGTGGTGTACTCTGTAAAAACTGCAATCGTGCTTTAGGTTTATTTAAAGACAGTCCAAAAATTTTAAAAAGAGCAGCTATTTATTTAAAAACAGAAGGTCATTATGGCTGAACGCGCAAGACAACCTGATGGTACGACCAAACGCTATCTCCCCAAGAAAGCATGGGCGTCTCTTTCTAAAGAAGAAAGGGAAGATACTGATCGTAAGAAACGAGAAGGATCTAGGAAAGGAAAGCAGTTTGTTAAAAATACTGAGAAAGCAAAAAAGGCTGGTAAAGCTGCTAGAATGTATAAATCAAAATCTGGGAAATAATGTCTGAAGTAACTGGCCGTATTAAAGAGATTATTGATTCCTACATCGAGCGTGATGGTGGACAGTATGTTGATACGGGAATTGTTGCCAGTCACATTGCACAGATGAAACTCTTTGGTATTCGCCAAGGTGTTGAGTTTTTTCCTGCCCAAGATAACTTCGGTAATCAGCGCAAGGACTTCATCAGTAAAGTAATTAAATACAACAAATTAGACACAAGACTTGATTCAGTTTGGGATTACTTTCTTTGCGATGGAAAAGGGCTTTTTTACATCCGGCCTACTGAGAATAATTATCGTCTCTATTTTTTCCGTAGCCATGAGTATCGCAGTTATTACAATGTCGATGGTGAACTAGAAGAAGTTGTAATCATCTATAGCTATAAGGTCAAGACTGGTAAAGCAAATATTTATCAGGACATGGGCATTGGCGGTCTTGATTCTGTACAAGGCACACAGCCAGGTGATACTCCAGGTCAAAAACGTTATATCCGACTATCGATTAAAGCAAACACTATTGAAGAGACTCATTCAGAAGGCGAGATGTCTTTTGACAATATTAATGCTGTGATGCCAGGGAAGACAAAGAAGTTCCCTAATCAATTACGTTTTATTCCTTGTGTTGAAATCTTCAACAATCCCAAGGGATTCACCATGGATGGCAGCGGTGAATTTGATCAAATGGCAAATCATATTGTTGCCCATGATGATCTTGTTCGCAACATGAAGAAGAACTTGCAGTTCTTTGGTAATCCTACGTTGCTGTCGTCAAGACCTAAGACAGACCTAATGGAACCAGGTAATTCTGAGTCCGGTCCGCAACGACCATCGATTGCAGCAAACTCAGGCTTTACAAGTATGGCTTCGATGAGCCGTTCTACTTTTAAGCAAGATCCGATCAGTCGAGGATTAGATGGTCAGATGCGTGTTCCACGGGTTATTGCTAACCTTGAACCCAATGACCGTGTTGGTTACATTGTTCCAGATGCTATCTCTGGAGACCAGAATGCTTTTGTACGTCAGTTCAGAGAAGAGATCTTAACTTCCTTAGGTGGTGTTGATGAACTCTCAATTTCTGCTGGTGTAACTGCAACTGAGTACAAATCACTATTCGGACGTGTTGCTGCAACAAGCAAAAAGAAAGCTAATTCTATTTACACACATGGTATCTGCCGTTGTTTAGAACTTATTATTTATCAAGAAGAACAGCTTTTCAAAGATACGTTAGCTGCTGCAGCAAAGTTTGAGAAGCCTGTAGCTCCATCTGAGAATGCTGGACCAGAAGAAGAGCAGTTATATCAGCAGGCAATGGTTCAATACGAAGCCATGCTCAAGAAGCTATTAATGGCTTGCGTGGAAGCAAAGATGATTCCTCCAGGTGTTAAAGGATTAATTCCCGATGGCGACATTACAATGCAATGGCGCTGGTTAGGCCCTGTCTATGAAGAATCAACGCAAGATGTTTTAAATAATTCAATTGTTGTACGTAACCTACAAGAGTTAGGTGTTGATAGCATTGAAGCACTGAAATATCTTTTCCCATCAAAAACAGATGAGGAAAGAGCGGAGATGCTTTCGGGCTTCCCGTTCAGGATGGTAAACGAATTACAAGGAGCTTATTCAGCTTTTTCTCGTTTGGTAGGGGGCATGATGCAGACCCCTCACCCTCAGGCCCCAGATCTGCCCATGGCGGCAGACCCAAGGTTAGACCTAACACCTTATCTGTATCGAACACTAGAAGCGTTACAAAAGGAGATGAGTTATGCAGGACGCTACCGTCCAATCGATCCCACAGACGAGCCCTCAGTCAGTGGCACCAAGCAATTACGTGGCGGCAGCCCCGCAAGCTCCGGTGGCACCAGTGGCTCAGGCTCCGGTGGGAACGTACTACCCCCAGGCGGTTCCCCAGGCGGCACCTCAGGGAACTACCAGTTACCAATCCGTCCAGTCTCAATCCGTCCCCCAATCCCAGGGCTCGACGGCACCCCAGGGGAATCCATGGGAATCGGCCTTCAACAAGGTGGTGAACCTACTGGGCAGCCCGGTGCAATCCCCGTTCCAGGGAGTACCATCACAGGTCCAGGATCAGGCTCCGATTCAGTATACCCAGGCAAACTGGGGTACTCAGGCGAGTCAGGCCCAGGCTCCAACTTGGGGGCAATCGGCTCCTCAGACCTCGCAAACAAGCCAGACCTCATACAACAACTCTTCCCCAACCTACTCAGTCAGCTCGTTGGCGGACGTAGCGGAAGTCCTGGACTGGAGTCCAGAGAGCCGGATGGTGGTGGAAAACTACGGGACCGAAGCGCCAGCGATTCTAAACCAGTACGCTCTAAATCTCGAAAGCGTAGTAGATAGTTCTATTGCATGGGGTAAAGAAGCTCAGCATCAGTTTGCTCGTGCAGCTGATTTCATGGTCACCGAGCACCAAGAGAATCTCGCTTATAACGAGATGCTTACTAATCCTGATATCTTGAGTGACTATACACTTAAGTTCTTTGGTCCTGAAGGTCCATACCCCGTGTATGAATCTGAAGCTGAGTTAGCTACTCCTGGTTATCCAACTGCTGCTGTTCCTATGCAGCAAACTAATGTTGCTGGTTTACCTGCTCCCCCACAAGCAAGTGCACCACAAGCTCCCCAAGATTTCTGGGGTTCTTTCAAGCAACAGATGGATCAGGATCCTAGCCAAGCCTGGCGTGTTATCAACCAAGCATCTCCTCAAGCGATTGCTAATAAGCTCTTTGTAATGGAGTGATCGAATGAGACAACTTGCAGGGCGTTTTCTAAACTCCGTTTCAAGTAGTCCTCTTCAGTCAGCAGCTGCCGGTGGTCTTGCTACCGCCGGTTTATCTGTTGGAGGAAACCTCGCTTCTGAAGAAGGACGAGAAAAAGGTGCTGCACGTATTGCTCTAGAAGCATTAGGTGCTGGTGCCTTAGGAGCTGGTGTTGGCTCACAAATTCCTAAGATTAAAAAAGAGTACTCAGCTCAAGCTATTGGTGATAGAGCTGGCCAAGCTGTTGAAGACTTTTACAAAGCAGGTGGACAAGCTACTGCAGAAGAACTACAACAGATTAAACAGGCAGTTAACTACGCACAGAAAGCTGGTCCTTATACCGCAGTCGGTACTGCCGGCCTTGGTTTACTAAGTGCCGGTGGCTTAGGTGGACAGATTGGTGGTGGTGTTGCCAACCTTGGAAACATGGCTGGTCTCGCTATTGACCCTGAATCACCTGGATCAAGCAACACACAAGGTTCGCGTATGAGTATGCGAACCCAGCAGTTACCTATGTATTAACTAGTACATGTATTACAGACTGCTAAAATTTAATGTAGATAGGACTTTTTGTCCGATCTTTCATCCGACAAAACTATTCCTGCGAACTGGAGGATAAAAGACTGTGTTCTTAGACAACGATTTTCCTAAGATTTTAGGAGCGGAACTATACCGCCCTCATCCCGCTTACATTTGCGAAATGGCCGTTGAGCCTGTGGTCGTTCACGACTTCACCTCACAGCCTGGTCAAACTGTACAGTTGGATCGCTACAAGTTCTGGGGAACGCCCGGCACCAAAGATAGCCGCGAGCGTATCTCAGACCAGACTATTGGTACTGCTAATAGCCGCAACATCACTAAAGAAAAAGTGCTTGTTGTGCTTAAAGAGTACACCGGCCCTGCGGACCCAAGTGATCCTACACAGCCTTCTACCTTTAAGATTGCTCGTGAAACTCTGATCACTGCTCAGCGTTTGCTGCTTGATACCGGCAACCTGAACATGTTCCACCAGTCCATCGGTAGCTTGACGCTGCTTGATGACTATCGTCGTTGGCGTGACCGCGTCTTCATTGACGAACTTGCCAAAGCAGAAGCACAAGGTCAATCATCTTCTACCCAAGGTGGTTACTACTTTGCAGGTGATAAGGCCAAGGATACACAAGGCCGTGTTTCTTATACCGCTGCAGAATATACTGCACAAGTACAACAGTTCTCTGTTCGTACCGACCTTCTTGAAGTCGTAAAAGATCTTCGTAAGCGTAACGTACCAACCTTCGCTGATGGTTTGTATCGTTGTATTTGCGATCCCGTGTTCATGATGCATCTGCGTCGTGACGAAGACTTCCGTGAGATTGCTCGCTACGCAGGCAATCCTGGACAAGGCATGTACATGGCTAACCCCATGATGCCTAACAACTCCAGTTTCTACATGGGACCACAAGCTGGTCAAGGTTATTTCCTTGCTGGTGAGCCCGTCATGCCTACTGGCGTTCAGTTCGAGGGTGTTAAGTTCTTCGAGTCAACCAACTTCCCTAACAAGAGTGTTAACGCATCATTCGATGCAGGTGCTAATTATGCTTCTGAGGAAGTTGCACAAGGTTACTTCTTTGGTCCTCAGGCAGTTGGTGTTGGTATCGGCGGTCCAAACGCACAAGTGCTCATCAACAACAACGATGACTTTAGTCGCTTCATCATCTTGATCTGGCAACTGTATGCAGGTTTCGAGGTTCTGAACAAGGACTTCATTACCACCGCATTCAGCTTCCTGTCTGACGATGGTGTGGTTTAAGTTATATCTATAAACCTCTATTGAGAATGTAAATGGCATACTTATCTGCTAAGAAAATTTATCCAGCCGATATGGCTGAACCGCTTAACGGTTGGTATCAGAACATTGATACCAATGAGAGTGGAACTAATGATGGTTCCAAGGGTGGCCCTACTTCTGTACTGGCCAATCCTGGTTGGCGTTTCTTCCAGTTACGTGGTTACGTTCCTGTAACCAATGCTTCTGGTGACGGTTATGTGACCACTGCTGAAGTTATCATCCCTTCTCCTTACAAGAATGATGATACTCGTGTAAACATCACTGGTATGGTTGTCGGCGCTACTGCTGATCGCCCTGCTTATGTTTATCGTTCTTCTGTTTCAGTCGCCAGCGGCTGGGGCGATGGACGTGTCTCTCTTGATGGTCTCACCACTTCAGGTGCCACTCAAGTGATCGGCTTCGGTCCTGGTACTACTTCCGCTCCTACCACCTTCTCTGGTGTTGTACAAGGTGCTAACGTCACCGCTGTATCGAACAACATCCCTGCAGGCACAGGTGGACTGGGTACTAACCCCTTCCAGACTGCTACGACTTTGACCACCCCGATGCTCTATAAGGAGTACACGGCTGATCAAGCGTTCCGCGTCTATTCAAAGGCAGCTACTAACTCCACCTCTACCAACGGTGGCTGGGCTATCTCTGATGCTGACAAGGCAGCTGGTCGTTATGGTTACATCTTGGTTGAAGTTTGCTTCATCCAGCCTGATGTAGCTGTTGAGTACGATGACCTCGAACAGTACCTTCCCTACAAAATTGCTTCTAATTGATTTTGTAAAAGATCAATAAATAAAGCTAAGATAGGACCAGTAAATAAATGCTGGTCCTATGCTTTATAAACATAACAGAACAGGGGCACGACTTAAAGTTGTAACGGAATGGGATGAAGGCGAATGGTTCATGGTCGAAGATCAGGACGGTAAAGTCTTCACTGTATATAAAACAGAACTTGTCCCAGACGAACAAGCTACTAAGCAAGTTAAAACTCTTCAAGTCAAGGATGCAGCAAAAGGTGATGAACCACGCAAATTCCCAACTGAAACTCGTTTAAACATCAATGGCGCAACTGCTCAAATGATCGCTGATCATATTAAAGGAGTTGGTATAAAAACAGCCAGAGATATCAAAGATTTGCAATCTTCTTTGTCGGGTGAAAGATTCAACAATCTTGAACAGTTGCGACAGATTTCACGAGTTGATTGGGACTCTGTGTTTGCTGCAGACCTTGTCCGTGTTTGATAAAAGCCCTTCGGGGCTTTTTTAATTTATAATTAAAGGATACGGTTGTGGAACGTGTCACAGTTATCCAACTTTAATAAGAGTCGCATTAGATACCATTTGGGTTACTACATTGTTAGTGTCCCAGCAGGTGACTATGCACGTTTAGAAGAAGCAATGAATTCCGTACCGGATTCAGTGTTTGCAGATAAACTTGTTTATCAGATTGGACGTTGTGATGCAGCTGAACGCAAGACGCAATTAGCTTCTTACGAAACAGATTTTCAACCACCGAGCACAAGAGTTGAAGGCATTGTTGGAGACGTTGATCGTACGATCCGTTCTAGTAATGTCAAGGAAGCTTTAAAAGTATGGGATGAAGTGTATCTGTATGAGACTAATCGTCTTGCACAGATTCTTTACGTACCTAACTATAAGGATCCTTTCCAGGCACGTTATCGATATGAACGTTCTGGAGCAGAGTTCATCATGGCTCTCCCTGGCCCAGCTGATACCGCAGTTGGTGCAAACCTCTACCTCCACGTTAATTACAGATAATCATGGGAATATTAAGAGCAGCTGGACAGCTTTTTAACACAGCAAGAAAATCACCTATTGCAGGTAAGTTTCTACAGAGAGCCTTCAAGGGGGGTGCATCAAAAGTAGATGATGTATTACGGGGTACTCCCTTAGGTAATAATCCTGTTGTTAGGGCAGGCAAACCATCTGCTACTAGCGTTGATTCAGTTAGATCCAGGGCGGGATCTGTTATCCCAGGTGGTTCAGCCAGGATGGCTACGCAAGGAGCAGCAGGAGGAAACCCTGTTTTTAATAGAAGCACACCCTTTGTTCCCTGGTCACCCCGAACACCTGTAGCTTCTCCTCCTAAACCCAATTTAGGGACACAGTTGATACAAAGAGGAAGTGCGGCACAAACAGGCAATAAGGTTGCTGGCAAATCTTCACTGTTAAGACGCTTAGGCCCAGTAGGCTCTATTGGCCTTGGTGCTTTTGACTTAAAAGGCGAACTGGATGCAGGACGCTCTCCTGTCGACGCAGTTGGACGTACCATTTTTGGCACCGCAGGTTCACTACTAGCTGGCAGAATTCCTGGTCTTGGCCTTGTGGGTAGTACAGCAGGATACCCAGCAGGAGCAGGTTTTTATGATTTCCTAAAAGGTGAAATGGTTCCCGATGTTCCAGCTGATATTGTTGCAATAAGAGAAAGACGTTTAGCTAAAGAAGGCAAAACTAACAAAGAGTCAAATGAAACAAAAGAACCATCGACGATGTATGGAACAATTCCTCCTTCAGTAAACACTAATTTAGGTGCATATGACCCAGGTGTTACACTTCCTGGTGGAGGCAGAAACCCTGTTGAAGAAATTTCTTTAAATGACAACAGTCCTTTCGTTCCTGCCCCTAATAACTTACCGTCCTCCCCTGAAGCTGTTGTAGCTAATCCACTGCAGCAAAAGATGGCTGAATACGAGCAAGGTAGAGCTAAGGCAACGACGCAAGAAGAGATGAATGCAGTAAGAGACCTGGGGTTGTCAATCCATCAAGCTGCTAATCCACAGATGTATGAGGAATCTTATAACCCTCTGATGGCAGCTACGTTCCCTGAGCGTTACACCAAGACACCTGAAGACTTTATTGTTCAAGGTGGTATTCAAGCACCTAGATCAATGATTGAAAAGGATGCAGCACAAGCTACTGCATTTGGCAATAAGGTACAAAACATTGAAAATCTAGATGTTAACCCCATGTATAATCCTTTTGAAGAAGCTAAAGCATTGGCTGCTGTAACTGCTTCTAGACGTTTTAAACCTTAATTGTTTTGCCTTTTCTTTGTAAACTGCTCACACTCATCCCTTGTGTCATGGTAAGTACAGCTCAATTATTTAACTTAACCCCACAAGAAAGGATTGCAGCGATTAATACTGTTGCAAGAGAAGCGTATCAAGGTGGCGGCGGTGCTGATATTGCAGCTGTGACGGCTAATCTTCTTTCACGACGATTAGCTAACTATGGCGGCAACAGTAATCTTGTCGATATTGTTAAGCAGCCCGGACAGTATGAAGCTAACTTTCATTTAAATCGTGAGCAAGTTACTAATCCAAACCTTCTCAGTGAGTCTGATTACAAGCGAGTAGCAGACGTTTTCGATAATCCTGCCATGATTAAAGACGCGTACCAGAAAAGTGGTGGCGCTTTATCTTTCCGTGGTGTATCTGCTTATGGTAATCGCAAGCAGGGTGACTACGTACCTGTTGAAGGCAAAAGTAATTTTTACTTTGATCCATTAGATCAAACAACATATCAAAAAGGTTTAGAGACTTTTGCGAGTGTTCCTGAAAGTAGCAACAATACTGTCCAGGGTTCAAATGCTTTTCTTGAAGGATATAAGGGTAATGTAACAACACAAATTCCTGATGGATACTCAGGTGCTGTGACTGTAAATAACTACTACGGTGACGGTACTGAAACACAACAAAAAAAGAATAAAAATCTAACTCAAACATTGTTTACTTCTTTGATGAATCAACAAAATAAATCCAGTGATCCTTTGGATCTTATGTTGAATCGAATGTTAAAGGGTGGTCCAGGTAGTGGAAAGCTTTATCCACTGCCTTCATTTAATCAATTAAACTAGAAGAATGACTTATTACCGCCCCGTACAAATTGGTGTAACTGGTCCTAAAGGAAGGATGGGTTCTGGCACGGGATATCACATCGATACTAAATACGCAACGTCCTTACCATGGGAAGATGTTGTAGGAAGGTTTGATTCAAAGGCTAATCTTTACGGACAAGAAGGACGTAATATTGTATTCTCTAATCAAGGGATGGACTATGCCGTCTATAACCCTAAGGCTGAGATGGCAGCAAAAGTAGCTTTATTACAAAAAGCAGCTGGAGCACATGCACCAAGACAAGGGTACCGTTCTTTTGATTACTTTGCTCCAAAGGGAACTAACGTTTGGGATAAGAGTGCAGAAGGTGCACCAATCTATTTAGCAGTACAAGAAGGACGTACACCTACGCTTTCTCAAGCACCTGACTATGGTGTTTATGGTTCTGTCACAGATCAAGAAGGAAATGTCCTAGGAAAATCAGGACATGGTGATACAAAGTATGCAGGGCAAACATATGAAATGCCTGACGCAACAACTAGTCAAACCACTGGGCCATTAACAATTAATAACTACTATTCCGGCGAAAAGAAAGAGAAGAAACAGCAACCTAATTTGACTAATCAATTGTTTGCTTCTTTAATGCAAAGACAACAAGCTAAAGATCCGCTTACTGCTATGATGGATAGTATGATCGCTGGATCAGGTAAGTTAGATCCTTCTGCTCTTTATAATTTCCTCTGATGACTGCTACTAATACCAACAAGCAACCAGTATTTGTTGATCGTCCGCTCATTGCAAGAGCTAAGATTACCAATCAAATCGTTGGTACGCCTAATGATTTAAATGTACAGGGTGGTCAGAACCCTGCTTTAGTCGTTGATATGGATGCAAACCTCAGCTCTGATAATAACAGTGGAGGTATTATTGATGCTATTCGGATTGTAAGAGATAATTACTCAAATGCTTCTCAGCAAGACTACGTAATCAATACAGCTACTTCTGGTACAAACATCAGTGTGGTTAGTGGACAAGTTGTTTATGTAGAAGATACAGCAGTACTTACCAATCCAGCTGAAAGCGGTATTGGTTATTACACCTATACTGGCTCAGTTATTTACGAAGGACCAAATACAGATATTACTTTTAGCGGTTTAGCTACTCCTACTACATCAGGTTTTAGTTATAACTCTTTAGCTCAAACGACACTTCCAATGGTGACCTTCGTTTGTTATCACACCCGTGGCACGTCAGTACCCATCCCAGCTGATGGAGATTACACCGTACTGTTCAGTAAGACTGTACCGTTGAATTCAGGTAGTGTTGATTGCAGTGACGTGATGCCTGAATTGTTGGCTCCTATTCCAGCCGCAGGTAATACAGCTGGCTTGGGGCCAGCTACTCCATTGAAAGAACGTGGAATCAATCTTCAACGTGGTGATCGTCTTTACGTAGGTGTTCTTCAGCAAGGCGTTTATAACAATACCTCTGGTTATATTCCTGGTGCTCATGTGATTGCTCAAGGCGGTTACTATTGAGATGACAAGAAAAAGACCTGGAGGAAACTTTGGAAACTTTGGGTCTTCTTCTTTTAGTGCAAATGAAGCGCCAAAGCTAAAGAAGTATACAGTAAAGCCGGTACAAGGAGCTTTTGGTGGCAGTGTTCCAGACTCTCTTTACACGAGCAATAAAGAATCAGCCTGGGCACGATGGAGAAGAGGATGGGAACTAGCTGCTGCTAATGGTGTTCTTCGTCCTTTCTTTTATGACTTTAAATATGAAATTCCATTGGGTGGCATACCTGTAATCGGTAATCGTGCACCATTTATTAGTGGTGCTCTTCAAGGGTTTCTTACTGAAAACAAAGAATATGGAATGCATTGGGCCGGAAGAATTAATGCCGGTAACTTGCGCTTTGATAACTTAGAAGATCAATATGATGTAAAGCTAGCTGTTTCAGGTGAGATTCCTTTTAATCAGCTTTTTATGGCCAGTGGCCAAGACAACGAGAACTTTTGGTACATACAGTTGAGTGGTACTTTTGATGCAGCTAATCCTGTACCACCACCTTTATTCGTTAGGTTACCCTTTGGTACTGCAATTAAACCTATCAATGGAGACACTTTAGAAGATACAATTGTTACAGTTTCTGGCGTCCCAGTTGACTCTGAGACACGTGATCCTTTAACAGCAAAACGTTATGGATTTGTTCAAGCAATCATGACAGACATCGATCAAGATACAGGTGTCATGAAAGTAAGGAAACTAGGCTCAACTCAATCAACAGAAGATGGTGTTCTTCAGACACCTTCACGAATACCATTTGAACCAGGAAGATTTTTACAAACAGGTACTCGCTATTGTTGTAGCTGTCAAGATTACACTCGTCGTAATTATGCTTACCTTTCTTCTTTAGGTTTACGTACAGGAGCTAAATTTCCAAAATCAAAAGTAGCAACAGTAAAACCTGGACGTTACGAAGAAATGAAATATCGTGGCAGCATTTTAAATGCTGCTCAAACAGAAATTACGAGTGGTGTTGTCCAGAATCGTTTGATGACGATTGTCTACCCCAGTGGAGAACCTTACTCTTATCCTGTGCCAGGAGCTACACTACAAGAATCAGGTAAAGACATCAGACAACCAGATACTCTTTATCGAGATTTTCCGGCAGTGTTTGATGACTTTGGTGGTATTTACACAAGAGGTTTTGGAGATAAACCAAACCCTAGTGGTGTTGCAGAAGGTATGCCAAAGTACGGAGACTATAAACAAAGCGGTTTAGATATTACTGAAATATCTGATTACTGGACTTATACCTTAGATCAGTATCGATACTGTAAACACATCTATGCGATGCGTTATGCAGATGGTGTGTTTCCAAATGAACCATCTGACTTC
>UEXM01002062.1_pt1 | contig 15134 bp, 23 predicted proteins | sample 1796661 | NCBI WGS metagenome assembly UEXM01 (sample SAMEA4772469, study PRJEB27181) | metagenome | reverse complement strand
ACTCACCGTTCAAGACAATGAAGAAGGCACAAGCAACCTATGACTCATGGAAGAAAGGAAACCCAATCGGCTTCAGTGCCAACTCTTCCCTCAAGTCCATGGGTAAGATACCTCGCGCTAGTGGTAAGTACGAACTAGGTGAGAAGTACGAGAGGATAAATCCACCTGAAGAACATATTCACTGGGATGAGTACCATTCCCACATGACTGATTATCATGTTGATGAACGGCAAAACCCAGCTAAGAAGGCATGTCCAAAGCCGCCAAAGAAAGGTATTATCATTTACGGTGCAACTTGGTGCCACTGGTGTCAAGAAGCAAAGAAGTACCTTGATGAGAAAGGTAAGAAGTACAAGTATGTGGATATTGACGAAGTTAAGGGCTACGGGAAAACAATTTACCCCCTTACTGACAACTACAAGTATATCCCAGTAGTATTTGTCGATGGTAAATTCATCGGTGGGTATGACGCGCTAGTATCGCGGAAGAACCCAGTATTTGTCATAGGAGAAGAGGGCGGCAATTTAGATTTAAGAATAGTAGCACCAAATAGAGACCCAATTATGTTAGAGGCATTAAGGGCAGCAACCGACAAGTCATTTAAGCATCACAAATGGTATGTTAAGCACCACCTTGACTATGTAATGGCTATTGCTAAGGCGATTGTTAAGAGCGATGAAGAAGAAGACCAGCAGTTAATCCACGACATGGTATGGATGCATGACTACCCTAAGATGATGGGAGACAAAGACAACTACGAGCTTGTTAGAGAGTTTGTCTCAAAGCATCGAGATGAAAGGTATACTGATAGGTTGATGAATCAACTACGCTGGATGGAAGAAATCAAATCACCCGATTGGAGTGGAAGAACCACTACTATTGCTGCGGTAATGTCCACCGCTGACGCTCTCGCTCACTACCATGGGCCTTTCTTCCAAATCTTCATGGACGAGAACCCCGACACACCCATAGCCGAGCTCAAGAAGAAAAACAAAGAAAAGTTGGAAAGAGATAGGCGCAAAGTAAGAGCAGGGCCAAAGCGAAAGGCACTCGACTCTATCAAATTCAAATACAAAGGTCGCAAGGTAAGAGTAGTAGGTAACAAACACATAGCCGAGTTAGTAGCAAAGAAGAACCCAATGGCTCCCGGCTACCAATCATACGGGTGGACTACTCAAGACTGGCGCTCTATCAAAGTAAACAGTAAGGGTGACATTGATTACTCAGAGAAGTGTGGGGCTGAAGGAACGCGCACTAAGAGTGGTAAGCCAAGACTATGCCTAGCTGCTCCTATTATCAGGTCACTAATGAAAACAGAATCAGGCAAAGAAGTACTAAGACAACAAGCACGAAAGAAGCTTAGAGCAAAGAAAGGAGAGCGAGTACCTTGGCACCCACGAATCAAAAAGCTGCATAAGAAACTAGAAGAAAGAACACCGGAGGACCGATAATGAAGATACCAAAATCAATAAGCGCAATGTTAGTAATAGATGCCATAATCATTGGAATGTACTATTCAAATATTTTAGACAGCGATACAAAGGTAGTTGCTGCTAAAGTAGCAGGCGTAGCAACACTATTCGCAATAACTCACTAAGGAAGTAATCAAATGGAGCCAAGAGAGTACTCAAGCTACAAGGTCATAGGTGTTAATGGCAACATAGCTATTGCTACTCTAGACCATAACGAGTGGGTTCCTTTCGTCAACACTCAGCTGAGTGAGGAGAACAAAGAGTGGTATTCGACACCAGGAATGCGCCAAGTACACAACTTTACTGGAAGAGGCTACTTTCCAAGGGGCATTACACTAGGTGATGAAAGCGGCGCTTTGATAGTAATAGATGGTACTTATGCTAATGATGAAAAGCTAATCGCTCACGAATATGGTCATGCCATAGGCTACGGGCACACTAACTACCCTACTACAATGAACCCAGTAAGTAGCATGAGGCTGTACGACTCCGAAGGCCTAGTTCCTAGGTTTAGGGAGAAGTTCCCGGAGCTAGCTAAGTCAATAAGAGAAAATAGTCCAATACAAATCCCTACTGTACTCCTTACAGGGGCATTTCTCTTGTTCTTCCTCAGGGGCTAACCTTTTGTTCGTCGCGTACCTGCGAGTAGCATGGTTGCTAAGCGATTGCTCGATAATATCGGTCGCCGCCATACCGCCATCATAGGTCAGACCCGTTCCGGCAAGACATATGCTACTAGGTTCATTCTTAAGAAGCTCCAAGGGCAGGGGATTCATACAATCTTCTTCGACCCTAAGCACGACGATGACTATGCCGACTTGGGAGTAATTTGTTATACGCCCATGCAGGTTTATGCAAAGCTACTTTCCAAGACTCCGAAGATTATCTATCGACCTAACCCGGAAAAGAACAAGAGGCAAGAAGAACTGACGCGTGTCATAAATCTCGCCTTTGAAGTATCAAAGACTAAGGGTTACAAGAGAATAAAGCGGGTATTCGCTATTGACGAAGTACAGCTTATGGTAAAGAAAGGGGGTAACGATGGAATCGAAAGACTTTGGACTGTTGGAGCTGGACAAGGAATATTAGGACTGGCAATTACTCAGCGTATTCAACTACTCAATGAAACCATTTGGTCGCAATCAGAAAATAAGATTCTATTCAAGGTGGAAGACCGACCGGAATACCTTCGCTCTCGTAACCTAGACCATTATGCAGAACTCTTACCATACTTCCAAGCTCCTGAGAACAGGTACTGGTTCTATGCTACCGTAGGAGATGGCGTATGGAAAAAACATCCCCCAGTGGGAGAAAAGAAGGAAAGGACCGGTAGTCCCAATAACATGAGGCGACTACGCTTGTCTCGATGGCAGTCTTGATAACCATACCACATGGCGCCACCCCTAGTGGAGATGGCACTCACAACAGCGATGTCGGCGCTCTAAGACTGCTACCATACTTAGAAGAAGCATTAGAAGAGTTGGACATTCCCTTTGTTTCTAGAGTAGGAACAGTAAATAGAGATATTTTAGACTTGAACCGACTTAGGGCATACTCTCATCCTTGGGTGCAAAAAACAAGAGAAGAGCTATTATCAGCAGAAGTACACATAGATTTGCATTCATACCCATATGTCGAAGACACATTGAAAAGTAGTAAAGGGTATGATTTACAAGTATGGTCTCAACATACAGTAGTATTATTCAACACTCCAGAAATAACCGACCAAGAGTTTCTACAAGACATAGAGGCTGAGTTAGAAAATATGAGTATAAGAACGGCAGAAGAGCAAGGTGGCTTTGAAAACTACATTAGCAATATGGCTAGTGTGTTATTTGATGTTCCTTCGCTACTTGTCGAAGTTAACGAGGGGGAGTCCCGAAACTATCCCCAGGTGGCATCTGCCCTGGCGGTGGGAATATTGAACCACCTTGAACGCCTTTCCGAGCCGCTTCCTCTAGACGGCGAGCCTCTTCCTGCTGAAGACGCATGATATGAGCTACATGGTGGCGCAGCAACTGCAAAGACCAGGCTATTGCATGGCTACGACTTTGAAACATCCTATGTTGAATACCTTGGTCAATGAACCCAATATCGTTCATATCTAGAGTAATGGAGATGGCTTGTTTCCTTAGCTTATCACGCTCAGGGTGCCGGGCCATCAGTTCACCCAGCATCTCTATGGTAATTAGGGTTGGGGATATTTACACTAGTACCAAGTAAGGTATGATACTATCATATAGAATCACAGCCTTCTTTATACCCTCAGCCCTGATGGCCTAACCACAGGTGGTGAAATGGCTCTCCAAGAATTGGTTATTGTAAACCCAGGAAAGAAGAGCCGTCGAACTACATCAAAAACCAGGAAAGTGAAAAATATGGCTACTCGTCGTCGAACAACCCGAAGAAAAACTGCACCAAAGCGTCGCGCTACAACTCGTCGACGCAAAACAACCAAGCGCCGCGCAGCTCCAAAGCGCCGCAAAACGACCAAGCGTCGTAAGACAACCAAGCGTCGTAAGAGCCCAGCTCGCCGTCGCACAACCCGTCGACGCACAACTCGTCGTCGCGCAGCACCAAAGCGCCGCCGCACAACTCGCCGTCGCCGCACAACCAAGCGCCGTGCATCACCAAAGCGCCGCCGCACAACTCGCCGTCGCCGCACAACCAAGCGCCGTGCATCACCAAAGCGCCGCCGCACAACTCGCCGTCGCCGCACAACTCGCCGTCGCTCAGCACCAAAGCGCCGCTCGACCTCCCGTCGTCGCCGTGTTTCACGCCGCAAAACTACCCGCAGCCGCAAGATGAGCGCTAAAGGTATGTACAACTTCGTTATGAACAACATGACTGCATTTGAAGCAATTGCTTCTCTCGGTGTCGGTCTCGTTGCTGGTATCAAGCTCCCAGCTCTTGCTGAGAAAGCTGTTGCCAAGATGATGAACAAGTCTGTTGATTTGACTTCCGGATGGAGAGGACCTCTTATGGGTGCTGCTCTAACTGGTGCTCTCGGCTACACGCTATACGGAATGAAACTTGTTAACTTCAATGTTGCAAGCACAATCGCTCTTGCTGGTGCTACCGTTGGTATGTTGAACCTTGCTAACTCTTACTTGAACCTCCCACTACCTGGTGTTGCTTTGCAAAACCCATCCGGTAGCGCTGGTTTCGGATTCTTGAGTGGCTCCAACACAATGCAGGACAATGTCAGTGCATTCGGCTACCTAGGCGAAGCTCCTTTCGAACCATTCGGTATGGGCCATGAAGGCGCAGCCGGATATCACGACATGGGCCGCGTCGTCAATGTATTCTGAGGTGAAACTTTGAACGCATATCGAAGCAGCTTTGGCGCAGCACATGACCCCTATATGGATGGTTCAGGTGGAGTGCTTGACGGTGACAACCGAGTAATGAACAGTCTAAACAAGGGAGTCTTCGCGGGCTTCGATGTTGGACACATCGCTCTTGCTGCTGTTGGGCTCGTCGTCTTCATGAAGCTCCGCAAGTGATTAGGGCATTAGCCCTGAACATCGCTCTAACCCCCTAGGTTGGCTTAATGCTAGCCTAGGGGCTAGAACGAGCTTGCCGGTTGCTTTATCACCGACTACCCTTTGGGCTAAGTGATTGCTATGCCAGACTATACCGCACCTTCTTCTAGTGCAATTGAAGATAATGCCGGAACACCAGGTCTAGCTAGTGGTATCACAGAAGCAGAAATACGGTCTTTACTTAACCTTGAAGCTTCGGATATTGTTGCGGCAGTTGAATCAGAGAGCGACTCCAATACATTTACTGACGCAGACCATAGTAAATTAAACGGTATTGCCGCAAGTGCCACTGCTTATGCTGATTCAGATGCAATATCAGCAGTTGAAGGAGAGTCCACTCTTGCATTATCCGGTAGTGTCACAGTAGCAACAGGTCAAACACTTGTTTCTCCAAGGTTGCCAATTGTTTCAGTAAGTGGCAGTACTACACTGTCCGAGGCTACACATGCAGGCCGATACCTTATTTGCGCGGGGAATGTTACCCTTCCCTCAACATCATCGGCTGGTGAACACTACGCTATTCTAAACACAACAGGTGGGAACATTACCATTGGACGCAATAGCAGAAACATCAACGGCGCTGGCTCAGACTTTACACTAGCTACATTCAAGGGTGCTACCTGTATCGGCATTGGTTCAAACAACTGGATAGTTCTAGGGTGAGTACATGTATGTATTTCTCGCTCATAGCAAAGGCCCTCCACCTTTGTCTATTACTCTCAATGTAGAAAGTCTTGAACCCTTAGACATGGCGGGGCCAAATGTTGCACATCCAATCTCGACTGGTGCGGGGCAAATTGATATTACGGCCTCCGCCGCTGGTGGCGACGGCTCGTACAGCTTCGCATGGACAACGCAAGAGTTTGGAGATTCTGGCAACATTCTGGCTGTCTTAGCCGCGGGGACAACAAATGCAGCACAATACGACACATTGACACTTCGGAGCACTGCAACGCCAGGACCACCAGCGGAAGTAACCTATCGCCTTACCTGCACGGTAACAGACGGTAACAGTGACACGGCGTCGGTATCTATCGACCAACCAGTTGTAGCCATCAACTTAGGATGATGCTGAAAGTTTATATCTTGTTGAGCTCTAACCTAGTTGCCCGGAGAATCGGGGTTAGCAGGGCTTCGGGTGGGCTTTCCTTCTTTCGCCCCACTACCCTGCCCCCACCTTTATAGTCAGACCGAAGCTGATTTAGTTACATGGCAACCGTTACGGACCTACTAAACGAAATCAAAGAACAACTAAACGAACTTGATGCTGATGCAGCAAAAGTCGACAAAGGACAGAAAGCTGCTGGCACCCGTGTCCGAAACGGACTACAAGCAGTCAAGAAGTCTTGCGATTCCCTTCGTAAGCACATCCTTTCTCTTCGAGAGTGAGGATAGTGACTGACGGTCTTTACCACATTGTAGTGGGAGATACTCTTAGTGACTTAATCCTCAAAGTAAACCACATGATGGAAAGTGGGTGGGTCCCGCAAGGCGGTGTATACAAGGAAAGTCCCTCAGGGGCTCTCCTCATGGACATTGTCTGGTATCAAGCGATGATACGGCCCTTAATTCAAGCAGCTGGCCTTGTAGTGTAGTTTGGATATCACTTCGGCTTGCGGAGCCGATAACCGGGGTTCGAATCCCCGCAGGGCCGCCATTACAACAGCACGACTAGTAGGTTTCCTAAGAGACCAATTCCAATGAGTATCTGTGTAACTTTCCAACGGTAGTCTATCTTCTCCACGGCTTTGTCAGTCATTTCTTTGACTTCTGCCCTGATTAGGTCTAGCTTTTCGTCGAGGTTATCACTAAGCTCAACTACCATCTTAACAGGAACTCCACTGGCTACTATACCAGCAATGTCAGCAATATTCATTCACTTTCACCCAAGTAGTCTCTCCCCAGGATAACTGGGTAGCCCATATGACCTCTATCAGTAATAGATACCTCTAGCTCTATTTCTTCATCATCTTCGACTACTACAAGGATAACAGTATCTCTTCTCTCAACACCATTAGCACTCTTTACTTTGATTGCCTCTTCATTGATTAGCTCTTCTAACCGAAGAAGGGAAACAAAGCCTTCATCAATAGAAGAGCGAGTAGCACCCGTGTCAAGACGCGCTTCAGCCATAACCACCCAGTTCGGTTCATTATGGGGGTTAGTAAGTCCAATTAACTTAGTACCTGTGGTCTTATGCATTAGAATGTCACATCCGGTCGAGAGCTTCCCAATGTGTTCAGCGTAGCAACCACTTCCTCTTCTAAAGGAGTTAGTTTCCCCTTAGTGTATTGTATGAGGAGAGAGCGAATGTAAGTAGCTAAGGCCAAACCATTCTCATCTGCTAATGCCTTTAGCTTGATGAAAACCTCTTCATCCATGCGTATCTGCACTTGGTGAGTCTTGCTCATGAAGTAAGCCATCCTTTCACGACGGACTTAATGGTTTCTAGTGATAGGCATTTGCAAAGGAAAGAAAATCAAAGTAAGACAAAGTAAGGGAATGAAGTGATAGTGCTATTTGTTGCTACTCAATGAAATCCCGTCTTTGATAAGGGGTACCCTCGTAGCCCTGGATAACCGCAACCAAACAAACGCGGGGACCAACAAAAAACAATGGAGATGAAATAATGGAACTACGCCCTTACTATGACCGACCAATTAGCACGATTGATGCATATGTTACCGAAATCCTCGGTGCAGTTGCTGCGAACTTCCGCCACTGGGGCGAATACAAGTATGTTTGGCCAAAGCAAGGCTACGGAAAAGGTGTTCTGCGCTCAGACCAATTTTCCATTCTCGGAACATTCGGACAATGGCTCGTTCCTTCGTCCGGTTCCTCCGGCAACCCAAACCAAGTGACTGTTGACTCCTACGGATGGGCTCAGCGTGTTCTCGACTTCAAAACTCTTGAGGAATTTTACTACTTGATTATGGGAATTCAATACCCTGTTTCGCCTCTACTCATCACTGAGCACCAATGGCGCATCTCAGGTGTGGAAACACCTGTCATCGACCAGCAGCTCTTTGAAGTGCTAGAAGAACCGTTCGTTTGGTATGAAATGCCTGTAATTGTTGAACCGGAAAAGACAATCGTCTGCGCTCACCGCGTCGTCGGTGGACTTGCAAACTACGGAAACTCCACCATTGCTGGTGCAGAGAAGTGGCGTGTCATCGGTTCAGTAATTGGACAACACCACGAATTGATTCAGCAACGACAATCTATTGGAGAATTGAGCTGAAACCCCACGGGGACAGACTCAATAAATTATGGAGGTGAAAAGATATGGCAGCAATTGCAGGACTGGACCTAGGATATGGTTCACAAATCAAAATCGTCAAAACTAACTACCTACTTGTGGGAGCAGATACTCAAGGTACGGCTCAAGCTCATGCTAACTTGCTAGAGCTTTACAACCACACGGTGAAACAGCGAGCTCTTGGTACCAACCTCGATACCGCAGATTATATCGTGTCCGTGGACAGTAGTGCCAACGGTGCCCTCGTAGCAGAAGCACCAACAGGTGGTACGGTTGACCCAAGAGTTATCGACTCGACGACACTAACCAACTGGCCTGTTATGGGACCATCGGCTACTTCGCTCGGAACACAAGCAGACCTCGCAGGTCACCAAAACAGCGCAGCTGACATTGGAACCACAGCAAACGGAGACATTCTTTGTGTTCTCGGATTTGGACAAATGTCATTCGGTGCGCTACTCTTGGATGGAGAAGTCATTGAAGATACACTTGGTGGTACCGGCGGTACAGCACAAGACTTCAACTCTCGTTTGATGGTCGCTCGCTCAGGCTCAACAGCCGATGGTGGCGCCATGGCTGGTCGATGCCCACACCTGGACTTCACAGAAGCATTCGCTACTTTCATTGCGGGTGTTGTCGGGGACGGTCTTGGACTTGACATGACTGCCCCAGCCCTAACAACTGGCTTCGTTTCCCCTGAAAACGCAGAAGGTACCACTGCAACACTACTCAGTGACCTTGGCGCCATTGTCGCAGACACAGCTGGTATGATGCAAGTCACCTCGCTGGTTCGAGTTGGTTAAAGCTAACTACGGTTTGAAGGTAACTTGCTTACCCTCATGAGCGAAAGCTCTAGGGATAATGCGGAGGACTCTCGATGGCCATGACTTGGTCGCAACGGTTGACACTTTGTGTTACAGTAGCTAACTTCGGTGCTACTTGTTAGAAGCAAATCAGTGACTAGTGAGTTTAACTCTCTAGTAGCGAAAGCTCTAGCCGATAGGCACTAGAACCGTTTGACTCCAAGCATGCCAAAGGGATTATATCCTCGGCAGACTTGGGGGTAACTGGGTCCGACCCACACCATACACAAACAAAGGTGAAAATCATGACAAATGTAAATCAGACAGCAAGAGTAGGCAATGTATTCGGTACGCCATTTGGCGCCGGATTCGGGAACAATGGAATTGAACACGCACTGAAGCCAGGCTTCATTGTCAAAGCACGAAACAACTTCTATGTTATTGAAGCTCGTGAAGCATTGACAGTGGACTTGTTCTTTAGCGAGTCGCACACAGTCACTGCAAGCAGTGGTGCGGTTACTAACACCGACCTTATTGTTTACGGGCCAAAGTCAATTTCTGCTATCCTTTCACCAGGAGCTACTCTGACCGCATCTTCTTACACTGCAAGTCTTCTTTCACCTTCTTACGACTCAGGCTACATCAAGTTTGACGACTTGGAGCCATCGTTCGGACACTTGTATCACTTGTGCCCAACACTACCAACTCAACCAAAGTACATCGACACAGCTACTGGAGAATTCCTAGTAAACGATAACAATGCAACAGGTACTTACAAGCTACCATCTAGCGGTGGAATCCCTATGGGCTTTGACGCTGACGCAGCTGGATTTTCTCCAGTAGGTACAGTTTCTTCAAAATTGTACATCAAGCACCCAGTCGGTTCACCAATCAATGTACTAGACCAAGCACCTGAAGGCGATTCAGGTTCCGCAGCTGTTGGTTCTCTTCTCGGTCTTAGCGGTTTCCTTGACGGAAGCATGAGCCCAATCGAAAACCCTAACTGGAACTACTCCCTCTTTATCGAACACGGTGAGAACAACCTACCAGCGTTCCGAATGTGCAACGATTCTGAAGAGTACATCATTGATGGACGCCTCCGCCTAACTGGCTGGAAGTACTCCATTGCTGAGCTCAGCATGAGCCAGCTATCGGAATTGCAGTCGAAAGGAAAGGTAACTTATGCTATCATTAACCCACAAGGTATTCCAACCTCTAGCAGCTTGAGCGGACCTTTCCTAAAGTGAGGAGGGTTCTAGATGAGTGATGAGCAATACATTTACCTGGGTCAAGCACCCACTCGTGAAGTATCTCGTAAATCATCTATGGTTCGTGAAGATAAGCGCACCGTAACTATCCGTCAAGCTGGATTGCTTCTTACCTCTCAAGGTGATGCAAGTACACTTAGACTAGTCGACCAGCGCGGTAAAGGAACACTTCTTAGTGTGAAAATTGTTACAGATAACCCATACATTCAGCTCCTAATGGAAGTTGATGATTGGCGCAACGATGGAGAAACCCCAGCCGAGCTACTCTATGGTGGAACCGGCAAACAAGACTACGGACTTTACGCTATGGATGGCGGCGACCCAGCAAAAGGCTACACAATGATGTACACCCCTATGGGTGGAGAAGCTTTCAACTCAAGGCTCCGTATTGTTTTACGCAACCGTCTACCAAAGACCAAGATTTACGGAAACAATAGTAACCAGACTATGCCGGGTGGACTACCGTTCCCAGTGAACAACGGACATTCCGGTGGCGCTAGCTTTTCAGCACCGCTTCTAGCGGGCGCTACCAACGCACAACTAATCGAAGCAATGGCTATGCCCCACTATGGAGAAACCTACGAGTCTCCGAGGCTTAACTTGTCCCTATTAGGCAACATGAATGCAAAGCCAGGCATTGACCACCCGTTTGTAGGACAAGCAGGTAAACCAATTTTTGCAAGCGCAACCGCGCACTTTCAACAAAATGATGTTGACGAAAATTCAATTTTCTTCGGAGCTCAAGAAGTCGACGGTAGTGGAGTAACTACTCAGAAAATATTTATCACTAACAATGCAACTGATTCCTTGGGAACACTTGCTCACGACTTTGCAGTAGGACAATCGCTTTACATCCGCGATGGCGGGACCATTCACTTCCCAGGTGAAATTGGTACAGTGGGTACCGCTACTGGCGGCACTCCCCCTGCTTTGCCTACTTCTGTTGGAGGTGCCTTTACACATACGGTAGCAGACACAACACAGCTCGTTGCTCTCGCGCTCACTGTTAGTCCAGGTATTCCCAACCCACCTACAATTGTCAATGTCCCTCAATCATCAGGAGTAATGGCAAACATGGGCTTTGTAACATCAGTTGCAGAAACAGACCCTAAGATTCTAATTAAGTCAATCGAAATTAAATACAGACTAGAGGTGAGTTACGATGGCTAAGTTCAAGCACCCAGTAGTACAGTGGGCTCACGAGCATCCTATTCTCTTCGCTCTCTTCGGTACAACCATCTTTTTCTATCTCCCAGCTAGAGTAATTGGGAAAACAATTCGTACCGTTAAACACGGCGACCCCAGCTTAGGTAGTGTCCCTGGGCTTATGTCTGAAGAAGAACGAAGCCGCTTTACAGGAAGTGGGCAACTAAACATGAACCAACTCGGAGCTATCCCGACTCCTAGTGATGGCCCTATTACTGGCGGGGCTCTTTTCCGTTCTATCCATGAAGAAATGCTAGATAGTGCAGAACGCGGAGAAATCCCTAAAGAGCATGTACAATATTATACCACCGCTAAGTACAACAAGCTCATGAATGACGGACAATACAACATCGTCATTAAAACCGCTCCTGGCCCCGACCAAGGAAAGAACCCTGGAGACTTCTATCGAGACTCTCGACACAATCAATTTATCTCCTCACATTCGTATAAGCATGCAAACCCATATGACCCTAGTAAGACCTTACCGAACCAGGTACCAGTAGGAAACTCATACAGTGAAATGTCTTCCTCTCCTGGTTCTTTCTCAGTTAATCCAACCGTCAAAGCCTTACTAGGTGAAAACAGTGTATTTGCTGGGCTAGGCGCAGTGCAGAAACTAAGGTGATTAAATGAAGATGCACAGCGACTTAGGAAAGATGTACCGTCGTAACTACATGGTGAAGTCTCAACTTAGGTCGTTAGAAGACAAGTCTCGTGCTCTCAACTCCAAAATCGATGGAGAAACAAAGATAGACGAATGGGCTGAATCTTACATTACTCGTGCTGATGCACAGATAGATGATGTTAGCGATTACATGCAATACCGTAATCTTGGAGGATTAGCAAAAAGAGTAGCGACAGGGCATGTAAGGCACCCAGCTCCTCAGACAAGAGCATTACCAGCTCCTAGCCTCCCTCACTATGGACAACAGCGCCAACCAGCACTAAGCAACGACGAAGGCCAAGATGGTGTCCCCGATTCAGAAGATGATGTTTTTGGCAACCTAGGACTTAGTACTATGGACTTTCCTCTTGTAGGTGTTGGAAACACTCTCGGTAGCACACTAGGACTAGGAGCTATGGCAGCGGTCTTAGGGATAGTTACTTACAACGAGTACAGAAGCAAGAAAAATGTAAGGTCTCTAGTAGTTCCTCGACTAAAACGAGCTGGCATCTATGCTGCTGGCGGAGTTGGAGTGGCACTACTTTACCAATCGATAGTAGGTACTGGTCAGAAAACAGGGTGGTACTAATGATTCCTAGCAGAAAAGAAATGATGGCTTATTGGTTTGAGCATCCTATCGCTGGTACATTTATTGCATTCGGTATGGTCGAAGGAATCAAAACCGTTTGGGAATCCTTTGTCAATCCTAAAGGAAGAAGCCCATTTAGTACTTACACTGATGTAAGAAGTGGTGATGTTCTTGACAACCTAGGAGTGGTTAGTCCGACAGAACAATTGGCTACTACGACAGAACAATTGTCAACCCTTCAAGACCATCACGACAGGTTCCATTATGAGCATCACAAGAAAATAAAAGAAGAAGAAGAAGGAGACTTTGGTCACTTAACCAGTACACAAAGAAACGAGCTTAGTGATATTTCAAAAGAGCTGAAAGCCGCTTCAAAGAAACATTCCGGCCAAGCCGATAGAATTAGACAACTAGGTTCCTCTTCCACCACTACATCAACTTCTTCTGCTCACGGTGGGACTCAGCGTACCAACGCTGGCTCGACCTGGGACAAGCTAAAAACGCCAGGAGAGAGACCACAGATGTTCGGAGGGAAGAAGAAAGGTTCTGTCCTCATGGGACCCCCCTCTATGCGCCGTCGTATTTCTCTCAACTCCATTACCCTTGGTGGACTCCACAATGCCCCACAGAAACTAGGGCAAGCGGAAGAATCCCTTCCTACTTCCGAACACTTCGGCATGATTAACATGATGCCTGAACAATCAGACGACGCAACAGATAACCCATGGGTGTGAGATAATGGAGAGTACCAAAGATATGGCCAAGCATGCACTTATCATTGGTGCAATAGCATTCCTGTACATGGGAGTGTTTGGACACGGACTCCCCACTAAACTAAGAGGCCCCTTTTTCAGCAGTCGAACTAATCCAGTAAGTCACAGGTGAGATGATACTATGAACCCACACAACAGCCTAAGCCATTTTGAATTTTCAGAGATAAACAACCATACTCTAAAGGGAGGAACACGAGCAGCTCCTCGTAGCAAGCGTAATGTCCGCTATGTTGCACCTAGAGACTTGCCAAACAGTACCTTCGGCGCTACTTCGTTACACAACGGCACAGCTACACTAGATTTGCCTGACAGTATGTTTGGTGAAATCACCACAGGAGAAGGAGTCTTTCTAGGAGTTTCTGCTCCCTTTATCATTGGCGGAACTGCGCTTTTCTATGCGGGAGCCGGTATGCTCTCAGCATGGAGCCAAGAGTTTTTCATTGGAAACAAGAGAAGCCTTGCTTGGAAAACTATCGCTAAGAGAAACGGTATTCTTGGGGCTGTCTTCGGAGTTATTGCAGTAGGGGGCTTAACAGCTGCCCTTGCAGCACCTAAAGACTCACAACAACAATTCTGACTTAGCTTACGCTAAGAGAGTTGTTTCAGTAAGAGTAAGTTAACTTCACTCAGGCTTGGCTAGTCCGCCGGAAGAGATTCCAAGGAGGTCGACTTGCTTCTTCATGCTTGCGATTCCTTCTTCAATTCCAACATTTGCGATAATGCGCGTCAAAGTTGTTTTGACTCCATCGTACACTAGTTCCATGCTTACAGTTGTTTCATTCATTTCTTTTGCCATTATTCATCACCTTTGGTTTTTTTGGGTTTTTTGCGGAACCTTGGCATCTTCTGTTCATCCTTGTTGGGTTTCCATGTTATTGTACTTGGGTCCGACTTGGCTATGCCATTTTCCGCTATGTTACTACGCACTCGCTTCTTGGCTTTATATGTTTTGGAGCGAAGCTTAGCATTAGGGTCATATTTCTCTTGTCCCTTTCTAAGCCCAACCGCGTGTTCATTCGACCAACCAATCGCATGTTGAAGTTCTTTAGAACGGTGTTCAGGCCTGTCTAAGCCATCTCCCATGATTTCATCCCAAGGTCGACCCAAGCATGGAACCGAACCTGCAGTTTTCTTCCAGTCACAAGACATACACTCAACAGTTCCTTGATGAGTCCAAAGCTGAGTTTGCCCAGTAGTTGAGGTACGAGCTGACTCAACAGCACCTACTCTCCAAAAGAATCGAATCTCTAAATGTCCACACTTAGGACAGAAGAACGGCTTGTTAGTGCCAGGAATCATCACCTGTTCACCTTCATCTGTAATCTTACCTGCTTTGATATCTTCACAGACAGGACAGCGCTTGTTTAAGTCCCATTCTTTACCCTTTACTCTCTCATCGTGCGCCATTATTCTTTCCCCTCCAGTGTGAAGCCGAACCCGGTATCTATTGGGTTGTTTGCCATTGAATTTAGCATTATCTCCATCCATGCTGCCATAGAAAGATACGCAAGAGACTTACTAGCGCCTTTGAAACTAAATGCTGTTCCATTACCAG
>UEXM01002060.1_pt1 | contig 15141 bp, 17 predicted proteins | sample 1796661 | NCBI WGS metagenome assembly UEXM01 (sample SAMEA4772469, study PRJEB27181) | metagenome | reverse complement strand
ATTGCGACCTTACTATCATACTTGAGTTTCTCCAGTGGCTTCAGGTAGGGCAACACACGTTCCCGTATTGCACCCTGCCCGCTCTCTGACATGTTAGCCAGTGTGTTTAAGTTTAGATCGTCCATAGCACGGGTAGACCCCAGCGCCTTGGCCAAAATGTTTTCTGTTACACCAGCCACATCCACAGCGCTAGCCGTGCGTGTCAGGTCCATAGTTTCCTCAAGCTCCACGTAGAAGCCCTTAGAGATGTCGCTCTCATCCACTGGGGTGGCCTTTGCGACTAATCCAGATTTGTCTTGAATAGACTTGGCTGCGTTTGTTGCAGCTGCCTCAGACCTGTACGGGGTACCGTCGGAAATCTTGCCGACCTTCACCTGTACTGCCATGTCGCCCAAACCTGTGCGATCCACAACATCGTAGTTCGCCAATGGGCGGCTGGAGGTCTTTGCCAGTCGTGCAGAGATTTGCCCTGCGAGCCCGTCAATGTCAGCTTTTGTGGCCATACGACCGAAGCTGCCAGACTTGGAGAGCTCCTGTACTTCTTTGACCAGTTTGTTTTTCTGGAAGATTTCGTTTGTCTTGCTCTGGGTGGCACCGATGACGTCCACGTCTTTAGTGAGGGACTGCGCGCTGGGCATGAGTTCGTCTTGGACCTCTGGGTGTGAGCGTACACCTGCCTCTGAGAGCCGCTCTACGGCCTCGTCAGCGGCCTTAACGCCCTTTACCTTACCTACCCTAGTGACAACCTTACCTGCGCCCCTGAGGGACGCCTTTGCGACGCCACCAAGTCCTGCAAGGTCTGTGGCACCCATGATCTGGTTGAAGCCAGCGTTCACGTCGTAGCCTGCGTTTACCGCTTCGTTAAGGCCATCCTGATAGGCGAACCAGTTGTCACCACGGAAGACGCCCTCTTCAGTAAGCTCATCCGCATACGCTTCGATGAACTGACGATACTCGTCGCCATCCATGTCTGCTGCTGCCTGTGCGAGCTCAAGGCCCTTACGCTCAGAGCGGCGTGTGAGGTCTTCGTATGTGCCAATGCCAATCTGACGGATCAGGTAGCGGTCCACAAAGTCTAGTGTGGTCCCCACTACGCCCTTCTCCTGTGCACCCTTGAAGCGCTCAGCCATTACCTCGAAGGCAATCTGCTGGTTGCGGTACAAGTTAGCCATACGTGGGTTGTAGTTTGGGTTGTCGACTGTCAGTGCATCCTCAAGAACAAAGTCCGAGAACCTGTCCATGCCAGCCTTCTTCTCCTGTGTGTCTAGGATTTTAGAGGCTGCGATCTGCTGATCTTCGTTGTTAGCAATAGCGCTGTTGACCGTATCGCCAACCACATCACCAACGGAGTTCTTAGCCTCATTGATTGGGCTGTTGTCTCCATTGGTGACCTTTTGGTTGATGGTCTCAGGTGTCTGACCAGTAGCCACGCTAATGTCGATACCACGGTTATCTACGCGATCATAGCTGTCGATGCGGAAGGACTGCTGAATACCATCCAGCGGAGTGCTCTTCGTGATTGCATCGAGAGGTAAGTTCGTCTTAGGTGAATACTCAGTCATGATGACCCCTTATTAAGATGGGAAGTAGTTAGGTGTCTGCGCTTGGTTAGGTGTCTGAGACCCGAAGATGCCGTTAAGGCCACCTGCTTGGATGCCTAGGTTCATAAGGCCGCCACCAAGCTGCCCGAAGGATGCCCAGTTCTGTGCCTGTTGGTTAGCTGCTAAGACACCAGAGCCCAGTGCAGACTGCTGTGACGCATAGCCAAGACCCGAGCCAAGCTGTGAGCTAATACTGTTGATGCCGCCTTGTGCGGAGCCACCAACTGCACCTGCTGCTGATGCCTGAGACAATGCACGGGCACGTTGCACTTGTGCTTGACGTATAGCCTGACGTCTCTGACGACGGGCCTGTAGGTCTGCCTGACGTTGCTGTAGTGCGGCGCTACGGCGCTGTGCCTTTGCGCTGCTGATTGCTGATACGCCTGATATGCCCGCTCCGATTGCTGTGGCACCTAGTGCAGCCCCGCCACCGAAGAAACCACCAATCGCTGCTAATGTTGTTGCTGCCATTTTATTCTACCTTTTTGCTGTAAGCGGCCTCAGTCAACTCGTAACCCATGCGCTCATATAACTTGCTTAGGTCCGCAATGCCACGGATGTCAGCCATTGTGATGTAGTCTGCCTGCATCTCTTTGGCCCAGCCTTCGAATGCCTTGACTAACTTAAGTGCACCTTTGCCCCTGTGTGCTGGGTCCACAAACCATGCGAGCTCTGAGGCTACCACAGTCTGTGACATAAACAGAGGCTGCACGACACCTACGATACCACCGACCACTTCGTCCTCGTGTTCCATCACAAGGATCGTGGTGTGTGTACCCTCGATGCAAGCCATGAGCATTGCCTCTGTCTTCTCCTTGTCCCACTTGTGCATAGCAGGAGCCTCCCGAGAGAAGCCCCGTGCTAGCACTAGGAGGTCAAAGATGTCATCGTGTTTTGCTTTACGAATAATCATTTAGTTACCTTGGGTTTATCCCACCGATCCTATCAAAACCGAGTAGGTGGAAGTCATGCCCTGAAGTGCTATCAAAACGGAAGCGCATACTGCGTCCCCGCCCCTTCAGCCGTAACCTTGATGTGGTCACTGTGTTGGGGTAAGCTAGGTTGCCAGCCCCATCGGGTACTGGAAGTTTCTTCAGGCGATATGCTTCCTGTGGCTTCTGTGAAGAGGTCGTACGGAAGTCCCAGTATGTGGATACCTTACAGCTAGACGGACGGGTAAACTGGTAGCCCAGCACGTCATCCCCAATGATGTCACCCTCAGTGACCTTCAAGTATGAGGTCAAGTAGATAAGACCCTTACGCAACGTGAGGTCACCCATGAAGTCGTAGCCACCCTCAACGAAGCTCTCGTAGTCTGCTGAGCCCCAGTCTGTGAAGCTAGGGGAAGTGAACTGAGCGAATGCGATCTGCCCACTTGCATCTCGTACGAGCACCTGAAGCGCACTTGAGAAGTACTCACGCCCAGCGCGGGTTACAATTACAGTGTTGCCACTGCTGTCCACAACCTCATTGCCAGCGTTGTCTGTAACGGTAAGGTCAACTGAAGTAGTCCCCTTGCCCCTCGTGTAGAACGGTACGAGCATGTGTTGGCCCACTGTAGCGTCACTTACGTGCCACGGATAGAAAGCCTGTAGTTGCTCATCGAGCCACAATACGTTGTTCAGCTTGTAGTCTGTGGTCTCATCATTATCTGGGTAGAACCAACCGATACGAGAGTTGAACGCATCGTATGCTGCCACAACCTGTCCGCGCTTAGCTGCACTAATCTGGTTGTAGAAACCTTGGATTGTGGGTAGCGAGAGGTTTACCTCTTGTAGGGTCTGCTGCTCAGCCGATACTGTGAGTGTGTGGATACCAGAAGATGACCACCAGTATGGACGGGAGCCTTCCTCAGCCACGAAAGAGCCCTCATAGGATAGCCCATTCTCAGCAACCTTAGATACGGAGTAGCCCGTAGGTGAGAAGATGTTATCGAGGCCCTTGATGACCCACACACCGTTCTCTGCGAACACGATAAGCTGTGAGCCTAGGACATGCAAGCGACGGATGTTATAAGCGTCAGGGATATTGACGTATCCACCATCTGTGTCCAGAAGATCACTGATGGTCTCTGCTGTAGGGTCATTGACCTGAAGGCACTCGCCAAAGTCATTGTCCTGTTGGATCAGCTTCGAGAAGAAGATGTTGGAAGTGTTTTTGTTTCCCATCCCTGCGTACCACATACGTCCAGCATAAGCCACAACTGTGGCAAAGCGGGAGTTCTCTACGTAGTTTGTAACGCCAGATAGCCCAGAGGAAGTCTGACGGTCCATGTTGTAGAGGTCGTAGGTATAAGAACCATTTGCGATCAGGGATGTCCCTGCGAATATCTTTTCCCACTCAGTAACCGAGAAGTCCCCACTAGAGTTTTTACCAGAGTACCACGGAAGCGTGAGTGCTGGGTACGAGGTGTTAGCTGTATCGTATGCAGCCAGTGCGGCTGTGCCCTTGTCGCCCTTCCAGCCTGTGTTCATGGTATCGTACTCACGGGCGTCCGTTACGGAACCTGTGCCAAGCTCTTCGGTGTACGTAGACACATCCCCCTGCCACTCAAAGTCACGGATACGGAACTTGATCTCATTAACAGAGATGCCGTCAGTGCCCTCGTCGTAGTCAACCACAACCGTGTTGATCTCTGGGGATGCAATGATCAGTTTGCCTTGGATGGAGGCAGCCTGCACTGTAGCGTTAGCGGAGCTCACAGCGTTTGGCCTCTCGTGCACCACAAGATTAACCGTAAAGCTCTTCTTGTTAGCTGAAAGTGTAGCACCTTCCTCGTAGAAGTGTAGGGTGGACCCAAGCTGCACCACAACAAAGCTAAGACCTGCCACAGTACCTGCGTTCTCCCATACGGACACACTGGTTGTGGTACCATCAGCTACGGAAGCAGAAGGTGTAAGTACGTAGTTGCTCTCGTACTGGATACCTAAGCGCCGACGACGTGAACCATCGCGCTCCAATGAACAGTTCAGCTCATCAACAGAAGCGCCTTCGGGGAATGTAAGTTCTCCAGCTTCAGTGACCAACCCTTTGTTGAACTGAACTACTGGCTTCTGTGATGCTCTCTGTGCCATTAGACTTCCTCTTTAGATTTCTTCTTAGACGCCACTGTAGGCCGCATGTTGTCCATCAACTCAACCACTGCATCAATAGCGGCTTGTGCTCGCATGAAGCTGTTGTTCTCAAGTGATGCTGGTAGCCTGTTCTGTGGACACTTGAATACCCAGTTGTTGTACCCCCTTGGGTTAGGGATAATGTAAATTGGCTGGGCGCGGTTCTTATGTGTAACCTCGTAGTATGATCTGCCACTCACCTTATCAAACTTAGATACTGCTGTGTAGCGCTCACGGTGGGTCTTAACCCCAAGGTACTCATCAAGGTTGTCTTGTGCGGTTGCAAGTGCCTCTTGCAGCTCCTTGAGCTTTTTATCCTTAACGTCCATATTTTGATAGCTTCCTTGTTGTCACTGTGTTGTGCTTGTCGTTCTGAAGGTGGTACTTCTGCCGACGTGCAGCTTGTTCAACCTTTGGGTCTGGACCACCGTGCAGTAGCGAGAACGCTGTGCTCTTGGCTTCTGCTAGGAAGTACGGGAAGAGGTTAGCATCAAGGTCAGGTGTGAAACCGTCAGTGTGCATGTCGAACGTAGGGGGAACCACACCGTATGCACGTACCTTGGAACGCTGGAGTGTGCTGTCGACACTACTATCATAGCTGTCCATAATGATGAACTCGTCGTCAAAGCTGGTGTAATACGATGGTGCCACGTCTGTGCCTACACGGATTGTGGTGCCTGCCTTCTTGTCCGCTACCTCAACGTAGTTACTCTGGCGGCTGTCACAGTGACGTAAGAAGTCCAGCGGCTCAAGCCAACGGACAGTCTCGTATGTGTCGCCGTCTTTGTACCACACACTTTCGATCTTCGTATTGTCGTCATACTGGAAGTGTGTAGGGTACGCTGAGCTACTCAGTGGTGTCAGCTTGATAAGCTGCTTGTGTTCTGGGATGGTGCGGTTAGTCACCATATTGAAAAATGTATCGCGTACAATAGAGGCTACCTGAGTTGCCTCTGTGGTATCGCTGATGGAGTTCACGTCCTCTGCATCCATATCGCTAAGCACGGACTGCACTATTTCTAACAGGGTCATCTTCATTAGATAATTCCTTCTGCGTCGAGTGCAAACGACTTAACAATAATGTCACCACTGTCGGCACGTAGGTACAGCTCAACGTAGTCGCCAGTGCTTAGGACATCTTGGTGCTTGAGTGGTGTCACACGGTCCACCGTAGCGCCACCTGTACCTACGCGAGAGGTTGGACCTACAGCTACACCGTTAATGTAAAACTGGAAGAACAGGCTTGCGTTAGTGCCTGTGTGCGAGTGTGAGATGGTAGCTGATAAAGCCACACCAATCTGGCTCGAGCCTGTGTAGGTCAATCGGCCTGCGCCGTTGTGTGAGAACTCACGCTGTAAACCAGAGACACCAGAAGCTACGTTACACAGTGTGTAGGTTACAGGTGTGGTAAATGTAGTGCCAGTACCGTTGTTGTAAAAACAATACCCGTTTGGCTTTAGTCGCCATTGGCCTGAGCCTGCGCCATCCGCAATATAAACTGTGTTAGCGTCTGCTGTGGCTGCACCTTTGGGCTCGTGCAATTCGCTAGATGAAAGTGTGCTATGCTGTACGGTTGCCATCAGGCTCTCCTATTAGATGGGTGAAGGGGCCCCACGAAGGGACCCCAAAGTAGTTTAGGCGATAGTCGGCAGAGTAACGATGTTTACAAGGTTCTCTGGACGGATCACTTTAGTACCCCAGCGAGCTGTAGTAACGAGCTCCTCACGCTGGAAGTCTTTGTTGAACTCACGGTCAACGATTGGGTCCTGACGCATAGCACCTACGAAAGGCAGAACGTCAGAAGTAGCGCTGAAGAAGTAGTTACACTTACCAGCGGATACGTCAACACCAGTACCACCAGCACGGTCTTTAAGTGCAGTAGCACCTGTAGCTGTTGGCAGGAAGTTCGAAGTATAAACGTCAAAGCCGTAGATGTTAGCCACAAAACGCATACCAGAAGCGATACCGTCGTTTACGATACCTTCCCAACGTGGGTTGTTAGACACTGTTGTCAACTGGCTCAGTGTGTTCATTTGGAACTCAACTGATGGGTCAACGATAGCAACCATGTTGGTCTGTGGTACGTGCGACTTCTTAAGAGCATACATTGCGTATGCAAAGTCAGCCACTTCGATAACACCAGCGTTACCACCAGAGACACGGTGGTCGATACCGTTGATTGTCGCGCCGTCACTACCAGTACCTGCACCTTTAGCAAGGATGTCAGTCTCAGCTGCTTCCAAGATAGCACGTGCTTGCTTGGGTACGAACGAAGACATAAGCTCGTTCATGTAGTAGCTGTCCTGCATCAACTTACGTGTGATGTAGTGGCCTGAAGACTTGTACTGGTCAATTGTCAGTGTGAAGTCGTTTGTGCCGAGGGCATTGTAGACGACCTGTGCATCTTCAGTGTAGTCGTTGGTGATTGCGTCTGCGATCTGTGGGATGTGCAGAGTGTCACCATCAGGGAAGTCTGAACGCCAATCGACGTACTTCATTGCCTGAAGTTCTTCACGAAGGATTTCGCGGAGTTCGGCAGACCAAATGTCATTACGGATCAAGTCGCCTGTGCCTGTTGTGATGTTACCAGCCATTGTATTATTCCTTTAAGATTAGCTGTTGAAGAAAGTATCGCCCATCTTGTCACGCATTGCGATCATCTCGCGTTGCACGGCAGGTGAGTAATACTGTTTAGGGTTGTCGCGGCGCATCTGCTGGAAGTGCTGAAAGCCCTTAGCAGTGTTGCCATTAAAGCTCTCACTCTGTGTGTTCACCGAACTGGTGGGGGACACGGGAGTAGGAGCGAGGGGTGCCTCTCCGACCAATGCCATGAAAGCGCTGGGGCTCTCTGCGGCTAGGCCCTTAAGGCGATCTAAACTCAAACCAAGAGCTGACGCTTTGTCAGCCACAACCTTGGCAGCGTCCGTTCCAAACTTCTCAGACAATGCAGCGTCCACTTGGGCTACGTTCTGCTCGACTGTCTGTTTGGCTTCTCGCGCTTTCAGAGCTTCTTCAACAAGGCTTTGTATGTCAGGAGTTTCTGCCGTGGTGTTCGGGTTAATCTCCCCACCGTCTTGTGTGGATAGTTCAGGTTTAGGAGTGGTGGCTTCTCCTGCCTTGTTCTGAACTTGCTCGAGCAGTGACTTGGCATAGTCTTGCTTCTCAAGGTCCTTGCGCATCTCTGCGAGTTGGCTCTCAAGATTGCTGATATGCTGGTCGGCTTCGATCTTCCCTTTAGCAATTGCTTCTGGGTCGGCCCATTGCTCTCCGCGCTCCTGCACTAGCTTCTGTACGTAGCTCTCTGTGGTTGGAGTAGCTTCGGGGGCTGGTGCGGCTTCAGTCGTTTGACCCGTGGTTTGGTCGAATACGGACATGAATTATTCCTTTTCTAAGTTGATGATTTTGAGCAGGTCCTCAAGTGCTTGGTTGTACTCGTTGACTGCCATTTGTTTGTGGACCCACTGTGGATCACCATACTCTCTTACGTTCTCCTTTTTCTTGAAGTCACGCTCGAGAATTTCTCGAAGGGCGTCGAAACCATTACGGTATCCCATAACCTCTTTCCGACGCGCCTCCTTATCTTTCTTACCCTTGAACCATGCGCTGTGCATTATAGCCCTTGCTCCGCTTTGATTTCTAGGTCTTCCTGCATGTCTGCTTCTGCATCCATTGCTGCCTTCTGGGTTTCCATTTGTTCAAACACCGAGATGTTCTCACCGAACAGATCTTGCTCGTCTAACTCTTCACTAAAGATTTTAGCGATCAGCTTACCACTCACATGTGCACCGACCGTTGGGTCCATGGACTTAAGCTGCATGATCTGCTGTAGTGTCTGCATCCGCTTGGCCTTCTCTGCGAAGTGACGGGCACCCATAGGTACCAGCTTGCCTTTAGCTGCAATGTCTTCCTTAGTGATCGACTGGAACAACTGTACGCCTGTCGCATCGTCTACCATAGAGATAGTGTCCACATAGTTCATGTTACGACGGGCAGCTTCGAGCATCGCATTAAGCGCTGGCTCCAAGAACTCCATCTCGAACTTAGCAGTCTTGTGGTTGAAGATACGGTTAGCTGCATTGTCTAGCGTCTGTACCTCGAAGGCTGTCTTCTCGCCTGCACTACGCAGACCCATAGCCATCTTAGGTGCACCCGCTAGTTCTTCCATCTTGTTCTCCAGTGTCTGGATTTGGAAGTCTGCATTCAGTGCTGTAGCATCCGGTACGAGTGGCGTAACGTCGCCCTCTTCACCAATGTAAACTCGACCTGCTGGCATGTACTCGAAGTCTTCGACGTCACCACGAACCTTGAGCATAGGCAGTGCGATCTGGTCGAACACGTCTGCCTTCAAGTTCTCGAGGTGGTCAATGCGATACTGCATACCGACGAGGTTATCCAGAGGACCCATAGCATACAGGTTGTCTGGACGTGAGCGCCAACCAGCGTGAAACACTGGGGCTGTACCTAGCCACGATGGGTTCGCCATATCCTCAACGAGGTACGCACGATCAACCACAGTGATGATACGGTTACGGTGTAGCTTACCTTCGTGACGATCGTACATGTCACCGTAGAATGTAAGGAACTCAACGTAGGATGAACCGTAGTAGTTCTGGATAGAACCAAAGCCGTCAGCCACAAAGCCTTCGGACTTGCTTACGTTCACTGCTGAGCCAACCTCATTACGGACACGGATCATCTCGTCAAAGATTTCCATCTTGCCTTGCTTCTCGAACATAGCCTGTACTTCACCAAGCGTCTTGATCGAACGTACGATCTTAGGTGTGCTTGCGAAGTCAGCTGCTGTAGGATCGAACACAATGTCGTATGGGCTGATGCGAACCAGCTTAGGTCCGATGTAGCCTTCGACCTGTTCGCCACTCTCGAGCTCCGTGTAATCACGGGACCACTCGACTGTAGCAAAGCAGTTGCCTGCTAGGATGAAGTCATCAACCAGACGATCCACAACATTGCGGAAGTCAGACTGACGTAGCTTGTTCTCCATGTAGGACTGAATGAAATCACGCTTAGCTTTCGTAGCGCTCTCATTGTCCTCAGCTTTCCACTCCATCCAGTCATTGCTGGGGAACAACGAGGCTGTGTAGTTAGCCTTGAGGTTGTCGTAGATTTGTGTCAGCTTGGGTGTGGTAGTGGAGTTAGACCAAGGCAACTTGTTGTTACCTGTGGTCCGTGTGTCAGTAGCGTACACGTAGTTGCGTAGCTCTTTCTTCTCTTGTGTCCAACCATCGCGGTAGCTGTTCCACTCATCGAACTTCGAGGAGATGTGGCTAGCCTTCTGGTGTGGACTGATAAGTTGTGATACGTCTAACGTACGTGCCATGTGTTATAATCCTTTAGAAACTTCGTCCACCGAAGCGAGGGTGGAACACTACGTTTTGATCTGCCGTCTTCCTACGTCTTGCGAACTTACTGGGCTTAACTGCATTGTCGATAGCAGAAGCCAGTGCATCCTTGACGTCGTCATGGGCAGGGTTCTGTTGTACTAGCTCTTCTTCTAGTACCTGAGTGTTACCACCACGATAGTGATAGACTTGATGGTTGTCATAGCGAGGCGTCAGGATAGCTTCCATGCGCTCCTCTTTCGAACCTTGGTTACGTGTAGGGCGTACCTCTTCAACCTTCAGGGCTAGGCCGTGGGTTGCGATGTAGTCCTGCTTGAGTGACTTAACGATTGCCTGCTGTGCAGCTGTAACCTCAGCGATCAACTTACGGAAGCCCCAGCGGTTATACAAACCGAGGATGCGATTGAAGTACTCACTGATGTCTGATGTACGGAAGCGCTCGATATCTAAGACGTAGACGTTGTTGTCTCCATCCACACCGATGACCACGATAGCTGTATAGTCGGCAGTCTTACGTGTCGAGTATGCGAAGTCTACAGAAGCCACAAGGTTAAGGCGCTCGCCTTTGTAATCCCAGTAGCCACTCTCTTGCTTCAAGAACTTACGATCGAAGTACTGGAACTTGTCGTAGTCGATCGGACGACTGTCAGGGTCAGAAGGATCGTTGTAGTACTGAGCACGGAACTGAACGCGGTCAAGGTACTTGCCTCGCTTCTGTGCTAAGATTTTACGATCGAACCCAAACCACTTACCGTCACGACGCTGTTGACGAGGCCACAGGAACTCACCCGTGCCATCACCAAAGTCCTCGACTGATTTCTCGAAGGTTTCGTAGATGGTGTCTTCACCAGTACGCTCACCCTCGTCATTGTATAGTTCCTCGATCATACCCATCATGTCATCGTACAAGTCCTTGGGGTGGTACCGTGTACCTACGACCCACTCCTGTGCTCCTGCGCCTTCGATAGAAGACAGCAAGGAGTATTGAGCTCGGACCTTACGGCGACCCTCTTCAGTGTAGGCGTTCTCTGAAACCACAACGTCATCGAGCACTGCAATGTCACAGTGCATACCAGTGATGGACGTGGTCAGACCTGCCGTAAAGATAGAGGGGTCACGAATATTCTCAGCCTTCCTGAGAGGGTGGTCTAGTGCGATCTCAGTGTTTGTCCACTTAGACCTTTTGCCCTCTTCAGGAAGAATATGCTCAGGCCAGTATCGACGGTAGATGTCGCTGGTCATGAGACCTTTTATGAATGTTAGCTGTTTCTCTGCTAGGTTGCTGGTGGCTGAGATGTACAGGACACGAAGTGTTGGGTCCTTAGTCAACTCCCAAGCCACACGATAAGCAACCAAGCGGGACTTACCGTGGTCCCGAGGAAACAAGAGTAGCTGGTGATGTTTGCGTTCTGGTCTGTACCACCACTGGATCACATCCTTGTGGCAGTTGCCTAGCACCTGTGTGGGTGCGATCAGCTGGATGAAGAACGTAAGGTCACTCTCAGCCTTCTCTCTGATTTCCGTCGGGGTCATGTGGTTATGTCCTCTGTGTTACTTAGACCTCCAGACCAGCTAGCTTAAGAGCCAACAGTTCTTCAGGTTTTGTTGCTGCGTCAATAGCAGGGTCTGCCGTTACATCACGGAGCTCTTTCTTACGAGCCACAACAGGAGCAGTGTCTTCACCGCGTTCCATAGCTTGCATGAACATAACGTCGAGACGCTCTAGCTCAGGCTTACGTGCTTCACGTAGCTTGTCACGGAAGATGTCACGGGCCTTGCTCATGTCTACGTCAATGACGCCGGAGGCTGCATCTGTGATTGTCCATGCTTCGCGGAATGTACGATCGGCTGGTGCGACCCAGTCTTTCGATGGTACCTCAAGGGCACCGATTTTGATTAGTGTATTCATTGTCTGTGCTCCTTAGAAAGTGTTGCTGTAGCTGTTGTAAGGTCTGTCTACCCCAGAACCATTGATAAGGCCACAGTAGCAGCGCTGTGATGTGGTCAGCGGGGCTTCGTAAGAGGTGGTCCCCCCTGTCTTAGACCCAGTGTCATCCCCATAGTTATAGTGCGGCACGTAGTCGAAAGTAGGGGTGGCGTTAGAGAACGTAATGGTGAAGTCGCCCACCGCGTTGTCTGTGAGGCTAGATACGTTGGCACTGGATCTGATGGAAACAGTACCCTCACCGTTAAATAGTATCCATGTATGGGTAAGATATTTCTGTACGCCTGAGGTGTTCTCAATGGCGTCTACTTTAATTCGGCTCATGATGCCAACCTCCATGCGTTGCGGAATGACCTGTCTGAAGGTACGTCATCTTTCTTGACGATCTTGAACATTGGTCGGTTATGTTGTTTGCCCCACACTCTACGTGGGATGTCTTTCATGATAAGGTACTCGATAGCTTCCTCTTCAGTGAGAGGGCCAACACGTGGGGCTGTGAACTGTGCTTCCCACTTATCCTTGTCGTGTTTAAAGTTAGGACCACTGTGCTTCTCTTCGTCATCCTGTAGTGCCCAGAAGACTGAGACAGGTGGAAGACCACCAGCCTTGGCGACCTCCATGAACTCAGGTGCTGGGACTAGGACAGAAGCTGGTGCATCCAAGTTGTCGGGGTCCTCAAAGACTACACGGTAATCGCTCATTACAGGAGCACCCCTATTGTCACAAAATCCCTGTCAACAGGGTTACCACTGGGACCAGCGCCGTTAACCCTCAGTGAACTCGTTGTGACAGTATGAGGAGAGACTAGATGATAAGACCCGCTCCCCAAGCTACCCGACAGGTGGAAACCAGAATAATTACTAGAGGAGAAGGCGTTAGTAAAGTTTATTGTGTAGTTGCCTTCACCGTTGTCGGTAATACTGCTTACATTCCCACCATCACGGATAGCTACAGTGCCAGTACCATCAAAGTTTACCCACGCCTTTGCCAAGTAGAAGTCTTCCTGACCTGCGTTAGCTGGCTCGATGCTGTTTACTTTTAATGTGCTCATGTTACACTACCGTCCATGTCTCGCCAACGCCAACCGTTACGGTGACGCCAGTGTTAATAGTAATAGGCCCAGCGCTCATAGCGTTCTGACCATTCGTGATTGTGTAGTTCGTTGTGACTACCTGATCGTTCTCCCAGAAGACTAGGTCTGAACCACCACCAGTAGCTCCGGAGCCACCACCACCGATAGGCCCCCATATGGAACCGTCGTAGCCTTCGAAGGTTGCGGCTGTAGTGTTGTAGCGGATTTGCTGACTATCTGGTGTGCTAGGGCGTTGGGCTGTGGTACCTGCTGGTACACGTAGGCCTGTGCTCACTGAGCCACCGTCTTCACTGTCTAGCAGATCTAGGTTTACTTGTGCTTCCCATGGGGTGCTTGCACCTGTACCGCCGTGTGCGATACCCAAGTCTGCTGATAGGGATGTGATAGTCACGTTCCCAAGAACACCACCAGAGATGCTGACGTTGTCGCTGTTCTGTGTAGCCACTGAGCCGAGGCCTAGGTTGCTACGTGCAGTCGTTGTGTTGGTAAGGTCGCTGAGGTTGTTAAGCGAGCTCAGGAAGGCCCCTGAGGGCGCGTATGTCACTGACCAGCTTGCACCGTCGTATGCGAACATAACGTCACTGGTTGTGTTCCAGTAGAGGTCACCTTCTTGTAGGGCGCTACCGTCTTTACGTGTAGCTGGGTTGGCTGCCGAGGCACCGTAGTAGACGCTTGCGAAGTTCGTAACGTCTGACACGTTGTTAGCCACAGTAACCACATCACCAGAGATGGAAGCTACTGTTGTAACCTCGCTGCCAAACCCTACAATGTTGTTGAGGGCGGTTAGGTCTACAGCTGAACCACCAATGTACAGTTCGTCAGCTTGGAAGTTACGGACGTTCAATACGTCAGAATTGTTTGCGTCGATGGTAGCGTTCATCTGGTTAGGTGCGCTACCGTCACGTGAGAGTGTATTGTTGAATGCGTCTTGGATAGCTTGGAAGTTAGCGTTCAGCTGTGTTGTGCTGTAGTATCCAGACTGAATAGTCGTGATGTCGGGCTTCTTGCTCATTGGATCAGTCCTTCTTCTTTAAGCCGTTTGAGGTCTTCGCTAATGGCTGCACGTTCGAAAGCCTGTTCGGCTGTCTCTTTAGCATCCTTGCGGGCCTTACGACCGTCTGTGGTTCGACCGTCCTTAGCTGCCCATGGTTCTTCGATTAGGTACTTAGCTGCTGTGAACGAGGACTTGCCTCCTTCTTGCACTTCACTCAGTACCGACTTAAAGGCCAGTGCCTTACGTTTGATAGTAGCTTCTCTGCGCCACTTCTCAATGTGCTGCTTCAACTTAGGCTGCTTCGTTATCTTCTCCCATACTTCCCACGAACCGAAGACTGCTTGTGCAAAATCGTATTCAGTAGGGTCGGTCATTACGCTGTCGATGAATATCTTGGACAGGGCCACTAACGGGCGACCATTGGGGAGTTCGATGTCGTGCTCCTTCAGTGTGAAGAGTACGTGTTCTTGGTTGTCATACGACAGTTCATAGAAAAGGCTCTTCGTGCGGATTACACCTTGGTCGCCTTTAGTGAATGTGAAGTCATAAAGGGCCATGCTGGTCCGCTTCCTTTCTACAAAGTTTAACTGGAGTTAACTTAAGTTTAACCTAAAGGTTAGTAACCTAGAAGCTAGAAACAAGATGAAAGACTAAAATACTTATGATAGAGCACTCTAGTTAAACTTAAGTTATAACTATATAGACACGAAAAGTCGAAAAAACTTAAGGGTAAAAGTGAAAAAAGTTTGGGCTAAAATGCTAAGTGCTTGATAAGTAAAGAAAGAAAGTTTGACTGGATTGCATTAAAATACTTAAACAGCAAGCAAGTTGCTGAAAAACCACACAACAAAGATTAAGCTTATAGTCCCTTAAGTGTACTCCTAGGTTCTGGACGAGTGACCTACCCTTGTTGTGGTTTACACGTCAGTGTTACAGGAGTTAGCTAAGGTAGCTAGCTAGATAGGTAGCCTAGGGGTTCTCGTCCGTTTTCCATTGGGTACCACAGTATGACCACAGTACACAAAAGGGCACCAC
>UEXM01002059.1_pt1 | contig 15147 bp, 23 predicted proteins | sample 1796661 | NCBI WGS metagenome assembly UEXM01 (sample SAMEA4772469, study PRJEB27181) | metagenome | reverse complement strand
ATTTATGCAACCTCACCTTCTACTGTCAGGCTAAATTTAAACTCGTTTATAATAGTTGTATCTGAAAACGTGTTTTCCCCAGCCGTATGAGGGAACCTATTAGCAAACGCTATTATGTGACTGTCCTTCTCAAGAACCTCTGGACGTGGGTCTCTTAGTGACTGAGGGTCAAACACTCTCTTCTTACCAAGCTGTAATTGTGGATGGTCATCATCCATACATGGAGGACAGACCCTCATTCCATTCGGTCTTTTATTTTCAATCTGTGGCTTGATGTCGTTGTATGGATATCTCTGACCACACCTATCACATACAGCTAGAGCTTTCTTTCCAGAGGAATAGCGTGACATTTAACTGACCGCTGGAATTATTTTGAAGTCGGAGCGGTCCCTGTCTTCGGTTGCCGCTAAATTAAAATCTTCATCAAATATAGATTTAAGAAGTGGAATACGGTCAGATACTGGGGGATTCTTCAAAGCAATCTGATAAGATAAGCCGGAGATTATAGCAGGAAGAAACCGCGTCGGGGCATCATACTGAGTGACTGACCCATTCGCAGTATCCTCTATTCTTCTTATTCTATAATAAACCAAAGTGTAAGTATCTGATGCGTCAGGTACTGGCCACAATGTAATTTGAGGAGCATCTCTCAACCGCTCAACATATATTTTAGTGGGCCGTCCGGTTGAATTCTTAGATGATATACCTGCGTACTCTCCCAAAGACATTCTGGTTATAGCTAAGTCAGACTGTCCCGTTCCTGTGCCTGTACGAATTGTATGGTCTAGAATACTAACAGTATCGGAGGGAAGGGTGTACACAGATGTTCCAGCAGTAAGAGTTAAAGAAACATCCTCAACAGTCCAAAGATTTATTCCCCTGTTTGCAAAGTCTTGACCTAGAAGATTTAAGCTTCTTCTCGCTGTTCTAAAATCAGCACCTGAAAACGGTCTGCCTAGACCAGCGCGTTCATATGCCTCTTCTATTATTTCAACAATGTCCAGATTGAACGTAGCTGTTCCGCTTGTAGCCATTCTTTCATACTCTCCAAGACATAATCTTGTTCCTGTTTGCGTTCACGATGACGCTCGACTTTTGTTATTCTTCCTTGTTCTGAAACCCTGCTAGTCTTGTGCTTTCTGTGTGCCTTTTTAAGGCGTCGATAACACAACTATTTGCGAAACTTTGCCGTCTTTTTAGCTATTCTTTTTGGCTGTTTGACAAATTGCTTTCCAGCTTTAGTTCCTTTTCTTTTAGCTTTTGATGTTGCGGAGTACTCCTTTGATGTAAGAGATTTAATCGCCTTCTTTGGGAGATACCGCTCACCCGTTGCCTTTGGACCAACTGTGCTGTTCTTACCACTCTTCGTTCCCCAATCTTGTTTTGACCATTTGGATAATTTGTTTGAAGACTTCTTAGAACCACTGTATTTTCCACCACTAGCCTTATAGTATTTGGTAGCTAACTGCATGGCGCGAGCAGAGTGCTTTCCACCCATCTTGGCTTTGGCTCTTGCCTTTGCCGCCGCCCACTTTTTGGGGTCGCGTTTCTTTGCAACGGTCATTACAATCCCTTCAAAAAAATAACCAAGTATGTTAATAAGGCTATACCGCCAGCAACAATGGTGGGGCCTACGGTCCACAAAATAATAGCGTCTTTACGTTTAGCACGGGCTTCCAGCTCTTCTTTCTGCATGGTCCTCTGCCTAGCTATTTCTGCTTGCAACCTTTCCCATTGTCCGGGTTTGCCGAAGTACAAAAATATCTGACGTAGCTCATCTCTTAGATTATCAAGCTCCTCCTTGCGAAAGAACTCATCTATCCCAGCCTGTTCAGCTCCTGTCATCCTTGAGAATATGCTGTTCTTTTTTCTTGTTGCACCAAAATTTAAGGATGCTTCAGCCTTTGCGTACTTTGAAATAGGACCCGACAAAGACGACAAATCGCGACCAGCTTTTATAGCGGAGCTAATTGCACCTGCCGCGCTGGAACACAGCGATATTGCAGAAATAGGGTCAATCATTCAATTACTTAGCCTCCACTTAGTATACCTTAACAGACCCCTTTTTAATAAATTTTGGTACACAGTAGCTTGTCACTCGGTCCTTCGGGTCAATGAAGTCAGAGTAGCTGTAGTTTCCGTAACGCTTTGCTGAGAGTTTTGCGAAGTGGTTGCACTCAATCGCACTTCTAAAATATAAATCGCCGCTGGCAAGATATCTGTATTCACCCGTCCCAAGGTAAACTAGGAGAATAAATACGTGTTCCATTACGGTAAGTAATGTTTAGGAAAGCTTATATTTACCACCCTTTGTGGCCGCTCCCATTCCTCTGCATGAACCACCATGCTTCATGCCCTTAACCTTGCCGCCATACATCATACCGTATGGCTTTTTCTTTTTCATTGGTGGCTTTGTCATTTGATTGTTCATGTTTGCTCTATTCATAGTCATTTCATCCATCCTATTAGTAAGTTTGAAAAGGTTCCCGCTACACCACCCAGCGCAATAATTACCCAGAATGCGCCCTTCCATCTATTCGCCGTAGCCTTCAAGTCAGACACCTCCTCATGAACGTGTCTAACTTCTTCTGATAGCTGACTTATGCGCTCTTCTAATCTCGCCAGAGTTACCTCAACTGCTTCTGCCATTATCTACACTTCCATCTCTTGCGAGCTTGCCGTAAACGAGAGTTTGGGTTCTTTGCCGCCTTTGGAAATTTTTTCATCTGACCAGCAGAACGAGCGCAGAAAGATTTTCTACGATTAGCATCCTTGCTACCCTTGGCTGGATTCCCCGTTACGGCTGTCTTGAGTTTGCTTCCGGGGTTTTTACGACGATATGCGGCCACGCCTTTGGCCGTCATACCTGCACCAGCTTTTGTTTTTCTGAAGTTACCCGACTTAACTGAAGTCTTTATCGGGTTGTCCTTCTTTCTAGGCATAGAAGAAGTTCATCATGTCGATGGTTCCAATTGTATAAACAATATAAAGACCATCCTCAAACAGGATGCCTTGCTCTGGTATAGTGTTATCAACTGTTGTGTTGTCTGTTCCAATGGTTCTGGCCTTGAATACGGCTGAACCTGTGCCATTGGGGTCACCGTTAAAGAACTCAATTACACCAGCAGTACCGCCAGAAACTATTGAGTAGCCCTTCAGGCGTGAACGCCCAGCAAAAACAACATCTGCCGCAGAACCACTTGTTCCAGCTACAACTGTTCCAGCGGGATTACCCACTGCTGTTATGCTGGCAATTGTCTTAAAGTAATTAGATGTTGTCGCTGTGTCAGCGTTAGCACCAGTCAAGGACTCTGTCAGAGCGGAGCCGTTTATATCTGTGCCTACTATTGTAAATGATTTGCTACTATCGTTTCCGCCAGATGTGACAACTAGCTTTCTAGCAGAACCAGCAAGTGATACTGCACCGCCGTCAGCTAAAGCACCGCCAATTACTACAGCGGCGTTGTTCCCAACTTGAGCAGACTCAGATATACCGTTTGGGTCAGCCGCGACTTCGTCATTTATGAATGATACTTTTACGTCAGAACGACTCATATTTAATCTCCCTATAAGGGATGGGGGCAGTTAGCCCCCACCACGATTAGTTATTTGCCGATGTGACTGCGATTGTGCCACCAGTTGTCCGTATCATCATTTTAACCACCATGCTGTCAGTGTCAGCGGCGGCTTCAAAATAGATGTAAGAACCAGCGAGTATTGTTGTGTCAGCTCCTGATGCGGTAAGAATAATCTTAGCGTGTCCATCAGTAGTTGTTGCCTCTCGCTCAAGAACACCATTTCCTGCACCTGTAACGAATGCCTCAAATGATGACGCATCAAGTTCGTTATTTGTATGAACTTGCAGTGTCAGAGCCTGTGAAGCAGTAAACACATTGTCATTGAAGATGATGAGACTTTTGTGTGTGTCTGATGCTAGGTCTGTGGTTGAGGCTGTGAGCGCGAGGGTTGAGCCAACGTCGCCATTATAACGAACAATAGACTGGTTTGCCGCAATCTGTGTCGCACCTGCCGCAATGGTAAAGTCTGTTCCGATTACACCTGTGCCACCAAAGATAGCAGATGCTTGAGCGGCAGTTGGTACAGCAGTTTGATTTGCTACACCTTCAAGCGCAAGAGCAAGCTTCAGTGCTGTGGTTGGTGCTGTGAGAACATCATCAACATTTGCAACTGCGCCATCATCACCACAACGGCCAAAGTTCTGGTTCCACTGTGGGTTCATTCCCAACATTGTGGTTCCAACACCTTGATTATACCAGCTTGCGGCTGTCATACCGTTAAGGCCACCTGTGGTGGTGGTCATACCGCTTACGGTTGCGGCTGTTGAATAGGTTGAGTCGTCTGTGATAACGCCTGTTGTGGCGTCTTTTGTGACTTTGGTAAAGCCGTTTTCTGAGCGGACTGCTCCGCTAAAAGTACTGTTTGCCATGAGGAACTCCTTGTCTTGGCAAGTGTCAGGCAAAGCCTGTCAAGGTTCAAAAAAAAGAGGCGACCCGAAAGCCGCCCCTTGTTATTTAATTATTGGTGTTAAACACCCGGTGAGCCGTAGTAGGCTAGTGGGTCAGAGTAACCGAAGCTGTAACGCTCGCGGCCTTTGTACCGTACATTGCCTGTCTCGAAATCACCTTCCATGCTTGTCTTCATTGGCACTCGAACAAAATGCTTGAAGCCATTTGGAATGTCAGTTCCGAGGAACCAAGCATCCACGTCAGTGAAATAGTGGTTAACCATGTAACCGCCAGACACTGCACTTGTAGACTTCAGTGCATTGATGTCGTTGTCAGATGTACCAACACGCATGTCGGTAGCCATCAGACGTTCTGCCACGAATTGAAGGTCGGAAGGAATAAGCAACTTAGTTGGACGAGATGCAATCTTTAGACCACGCTCATCCGTCCATTTGCCAATACCGATAATCGCCGCCTCAAGAGATGTCTCATTCAAATCCACAGCACTTGCGGGACGGTTAGCGTTTACAGCACCGTTAACAAGTGGGTGTGAAGTATTGAACAGGGACACACCATCGCCGCCAACCTGACCAGTGAAGCCAGAGTTGAACAGGTCTGCACCCTTAACCTCTTTTGTATGCTGGAATGCACGGGCCAGTGACTTGGTATAGCGAGCCGAAAGACTATCATAAAGATTATCTTCGACAGCTTCTTCTGTTATTGAGAAGCCCATAGCCATTGTTTCGTGGGTATACCGTGAGGTATACGCCTCTTGTGCATCGTCATAGGTAATAGCCGCACCTTCTTGCTTTACTGGTGCTTGGCCAAACCCTGACAGTTTAGTTTCTTCTTCAAAAGAACGGTCTGAGTTTTCAACCTCAAAACAAGATTTCCATTCTTCTGGATAACGTGCGTACTCCATGCCGAAAAGCGCGTTTAGACCCGGCAGGAGTTCCTTCATTAGCTGTGCGCGTGCAATAGCCATTTCACAACCTCCTTATGTTATTGGGTCAACGAGCAGGGCATTCTCAGCATGTGACAACATAACGACTAGGTCTGTGTATGTATCACCAACTGAAGAGCCTGAACGATTTACAAAGTCTACAATCTTGAACAATTCGCCACCAACCGATGCGGTTGATGCGTCTGCCTGAAGACCGGAGTTACCAGTCGCAGTAGAACCAGATGCTGTTTGAACAAGGTCAAGGGTCATACCCAAGCTTGTTTGTGCAACTGCTCCGTCCGCTTGGACTTCGTAAAGGGTGAATGGGTTAATAGCTACAACGGCACGAATGTCGTCTGCTGTTATTGAACCCGGATAATATTGTGAGAAAGTTAACTGGCTGGTGTTAGGGTCTGTGTAAGAACATCCCATAAATACACCAATCGGGTTAACTTCACTTGCCGCTGTCTCACGGACGAGGTATCCATCGTCCGTTGAAGATGCAACATTTCCGTAGCCAACTACGTCTCCGTTGAAGATTGCTGTTGAATAGCCTGACTTAATTAAGATGGATTGAGTCGAGCCAGCAAATGGCAATCCCCCTAGAAGACCAATTGGCTTCAGACCGCGAGGGGCTGAAGTAGTCGCCATTTTGGTTTCTCCCTAAGAGAATAAAATTGCCCCCAACAGGATTGTTAAGAGCCTTTCCCAAAGGTCACACGACTATCACGCTGTGGAGCGTTAATCGGCATCCTTGGGTTGGATTCCCGCATCAGAGCGTTGTCAACGGATTCGATAGCGTTCCTACTTTGGTTCGCATAATATTCATTGCGTTGCGCGGCCATGCCTTCGGGCATCCTACATAGAAGCAATCCACCTACCTCGACGTTGCCCTTGAACCTTGGATTTGGGTCAAGCACAAGGTGTTCCATTTCAGGACACTCCTCAAGAGGAACGGCTTCCCATCCTTCTCTGAGTTTCTTGGAATAGTTCATCGGGTCGTCCTGACCCATAGTCGAGACGCGAACCCACTTAAAAGTAAAACCATCTCTGGGTAAGGGGTCGGGTATTAGGTTTGGTGGTGACCAAGTTTGGGGGCGTTGCTCCTGCTCACGCTTCTCAATTGAGCGGGGCGAACGATTAGCTTTTGCTGTATCAGACATAACGTCTCCTAATTTTCAAGCGCAACAAACTGCTTTGCATATTCCTCAAGAGGAACACCCAAACGATTTGCTACGGCCACCTGTGAAGGTGATAGTCGGACTTTCTTTGAACGGCCAGTTTCATTGCCGCCCGGCGTAACCACGGAGGTTGCGTTACCCTTTCGGGCTGGAGGAGGAGCGTCCTCGACCTCTTCCTTAAATTTTTGTGGGAACTCTTCACGCATACGCTGGTCGATTACCTCATAGTAGTTGTCACTACCTAGAGATATTCCTTGGCTTATAGCCTCGTCATGAACCGCGTAAGCCGCATTAGTCATAATCATGTCTCTGTTAAACCACTGATTACGGCTAGCCCATTCAACTGCTTTTGTATCTGGCGGCGGAGTTACTGGCTCCCTCTCAGCATAATTGTCTGAGGCCGCTCTTGTACGCATAGACTCTAGCTTGCTAGTTTGCTGAGACGCCTTAATCATCTTGTCTTGCGCTTCAGTAATCTTGTCAGCATCACCGTCTTCATATGCTTTCCTGAAGTCAGCTTTAGCTGAGTCCAAGTCAGTATTGATTCGGGCTTCCATTTCATTAACAGATGTTGATGAGAACTCTTGAGCAGTCCTACGAAGAGAGTTGTTCTCTTCCATAATCTTCTGAGCTACCTTGTAATATTCATCACGCTGGCGTTCAGCTTCTCTCTGTTTATGTGTTAAGTCGTCTATACGCTTTTGGAACTTTGAAGGTTTCTTGGTTTGTTCTTCTAAACCAGATACCTCTTCTGTTTCTGGCTTTGGCTCTTCTTGAGGGACTTCTTCCTCAACCTGAACCTCAAGCTCAACATCATCTTTTAAATCTTCTTCGTTCATCCTGTTGCCCTCGAAATCTTGGTTGGGTCGTCTACAACCGCAAGCACTGCGTCATCATTAAGGATACGCATCTCGACGCGGTCATACTCAAATCGGTGTCCAGCATACTTTGAAACCATCACCCAATCGCCTTCTCGACACCAAGGTCCAGCGGCAAATCGTGTATCTGTTTCGGGGTATGCGGTATCTCCAACTGAGACCACTTTTCCAACTATCGAAGCAACGTCTTCGCGGTTCTTAACTTCACCCGGAAGTATGACTCCGCCTTTTGTTTGCTCTTCAACTTTCGGCATCACAATTAAAACGTGATAGCCCATAGGCTTTGGCGGGTTGTCTGGAATGACAACCGCACCCGTACTATATACGGATGACATATTTTCTCCTGTTTAGCTTTTGAATTGTGCGGTCAAGCTAACGCCGTTAGTCTTCCTCGTCGGAAGATGAAATGAGGTTCAGAAGTTCTCTCTCTGCGATTGCCAATCCTTCGATTTGTCCAACCGTTCTCTGATATTCCTCAAATGATTTTGCAGAACCTAGAGCAACATTATCTGTTAGCTCGTTCATGTATGTGCGAATGGTTTTACGGACAGTGTCCGCAAACGCATGAACAACTGGGTCGCTCATGTAAGACTCCTTATTGTATGTATATCATGGGGAAAGTGGTCACCGCCTAGTTAGTTTTCATCCCAGCTTTGATGAGTTCTATCTGCGCTTTCATCTCAGCTATCTCCCTCTGTTGTGCTAGGCGTTCTCTTTCAAGCTGTGTTCTCATTTGTGCTTTCTGCATTTCGACCTGTGCATCCATCTGCGCCTCTTGTGCTTCTTGCTGAACCTTTGCCTGTTTAACCTGTAACTCGGCTTGTTGCTGTTGCATGACAGGGTCTTGTGCCGCCGCCATTTGTTTCTCAAGAACAGCTTGTTGCTGTGCCTTGCCAGTTATCTGTGCCGCCGCTTGAGAAGCTTGGGCTGAAATGCGTGACTCTTCTTCCTCCGACAATCCGTTCTCAGCTTCTGGATTGAGTGGTGGAAGTTCTTCAGACATAAGCTCTTGAGCTTCGTTGCGGTACTTGTGCGCCATATGTTCGGATATATGAGATGAAACAGATTGCTGTATCATTTTAGCCATAGGGTTCTGTTGCATACTTGGGTCTTGCATTAGTGACATATGCGCGGATATGTGACTGTCATGGTCTTGGTAGGCATAAACCTTGACAGCCGCACCAGACATGAGACGTGCGTTCTCTGACACTGGGTCAAACGCCGGAACGTCAGTTGGGTCTGGTATGATTTCGTCAACCCCGTCTACACCAACAGTGTGGAGAAACGCTCGGTGGAGTTTTCTCAGGTCATATAACTGTGGTGCTTGCGCCGATGTTTGTAGCGCGGCCTGTTGTTGCATAATCCGTTGGGCAAACGAGGTTGCGTTGGGGTCAGAAACAGGAATGATATCGACTCGGTCGTCAAAGTCTGACCTTGCAATTAATGAATCTTCCCCAACATCGTAAGGATACTCAGGTAAAGTATCCCTAATAATCTCTGTTAACAGCTTAAACTCACGCTTTAAACTATTATGAAGTCTAGCATGTACGGCTGACATAACCTTCATTGAGCGTTCAATAAGGGCTATGGTTGTTCCTACAGGAGCTTCCTGATTTCCCTCACCTATATTCATATCGGCAATAGATGCTATGCGTCTGCCCTCATCAACCAGAACACCCATCAATTGGGCAAGTGTTGGAGAAGGCTCCTTGAATGGTAAGGGTAGAATGTTGTCTCTTATAGCCCCACCTGGCAAATCAATATCGCGGAACTCTCCGGGTTCTATTGGTCTGTCATCACCCTTAATTCTTAGACCTCTGGCTTTAAATCCTGCTGGAAGGTTGGCTAGTGTACCTGCATCTATTAGCTGTCTAAGAATTGATGTGGATGATTTAGCTATTGAGCCAATAAGGTGTATCAAACCGAAACCATAAAATCCAAGACCGGGCTGAAACTTGTAATGTACAAAGTGTTGGGTTGGCTCTGTTAGTGGGTCATCCTCTTTGTAATTACGGCGTATTGATAGAATGGTGTCACTGGTTTGGTCGATGGTGACGACGTAGGGGAGGCTGAGTCCTGTAGGTTCTCCGTCTTGTCCAGTGTGTTCAAATCCTTCGAGGTCAAGCTCGACGAACATTTCGAGCAGGGTTCTGACATCTGTGTCTGAGACTTCCGTGACTCCGGTAAGTTCGTTGTATTTTGTTTGGATGTCGCTTCCTTCATTAGAAGGGTCTCCTAAGTTAACGTCACGATAGAACCCGTTAATTTGCATACGTCTTACAAAGTTGTCACTCTTTCGCATCACATGAGTATATCGGGGTGATGACTTCAGGTCTGTAGTCTCATAACTAATTACAAAGTCTTCGGCTGGAACAAATATACTGTCGGGACGATTATGAGTTTCATCCTTGTATACTTTCCTGAAGCCAGAGCCGGAGAGGGCAGTCTTGAATAGTAATTGTTCTGTTGACGGCCTGTATTCCTCTATCTCCTCGGTCAGGAGATAGTTCATGTAGTCTCTAACTCTGATTGCTTGTTGGTCTCTCTCTAGGGTTTTCTCCCCAATGACAGTTGTTCTTACTGGTCCATTGGATGGGAATATCTCCATCATTGCCTGAGATACAAATCTTATTACAGCTTCACTGAGTATGGGATGAGAGACACCAGTTGCACCCTGAAACGGGGTTGACCTGTCCTCAATCTTAACACCAAGCAAATCCAAGCCATCAATATAGGTGTCTTCCCAGTCCGACCGAGAAGCTTTGTCGTCGTCATATGATGCAATTAGGTCTGAAGAAAGTATAGAAAGCTCGGACTCGTCAATGTGTTCCGCAAGGTTTGCGCCAAACTCAATCTTGTCTTCAGATGACTCTGGGTCAAAATCAATCACAACACTTCCATCATCTTCACCAATGATAATGGCTTCGGGGTTGACCACACCAATGCTTAAAGAGTCTTCCTCAATGTTTAGTTCTTCTACCATCTCTAAAACCTTTGGCTATTTATGCCGTTTCCTGTAGGGGGTTGTTTGCCGGAACGCCAATCCACTTTGACCACTCAGCGTAGTAGTGCCTCATTCCAACCTCATCATGGATTGTTCCACCTTCATGGCGACCATGAAGAATGTTACGAGGCTCTGTGTTGGGACGCATGGTTGTGCCTTGTCCTGAGACACCAATCAAATCTTCATGGAGGTTTCTGCCGAAAGGTCCCCATATAGAATTATGATGTTCGATGCGTGTGGCACGGTCTTCTGGGCTGTCACTCTTTAGTCCGTAACCACGAAACTCAATCATCACCTTGTTTGGACCAAGAGGCGTGATACTATCACTGCGATAGGCACTACCTCTCAGGTTGAAGTTATAACCCGGAAACAGGTCAACCATGTACCACTGGTTGGGCGGCAGGTTAGGGAATGACAGCTCACCTCTATCTTCAAAGCCTTCATACTCTTCATACTGAACTGTGAAGCTACTGACATTCACATGCCCATTGTCGAATGGAATGTTCTTACGTGCGAAATAGGCGTCGTTGAAGCCAGTTACGCGGTTATGATAGTGCATGAAGTCATGATAGAACTCGCTATTGGTATCGTGCCAAAGCTTGTAATTGGTATCAATGATAGCCTTGTGATAGTGAAATACCTCTAGCTCTTCGGTATCAATCGCTTTTGCAATGCAATCAAAAGCACCACCTGTCCACTCTTCTACACTCTGGGAGGGATTGGGGTCTAAGGTGACCCAGACCATGCCGCCATGCTTTACTTCGCAATGTAGCTTTGGCTCTGAGGTTACGATATGAGCCGCAAACGTACCACTAGGTTCATTCACACTGTAGTTCCGATAAGCAACTATCTCCCTGCCAGTGTTGTAGGCAAGAATGTTTTGTCCTGCTATCTGACCAGTTCTGAAGTTACCAGCCTTTGGTAGTTCGCTTTTGTGAAAGCAGGGAACCCAGACCTTAGAAAATATCTTCTCTATCTCCTGCTCGTACAAGCCTTGGTCTGAGTAGATAAGAGAGTTAACGTATTCTATGTTTGGCTCTTTCACCCAGCTCTTGTGGTTTTTTGGCGGCATTGTTTCTCCCTAGTAGTAAGGCTCTTTGCGCCGAGGTAACCACTCGTCACTCTCATCGCCGTAATCATTATCAAGACTGATAAACCCGCCTTGTCTAAAACGCATCAACGCCAAGGTCGTGCAGTCAACAAGGTCATCATGCGCTCCTTGAGGGAACGACGCGCATTGCTCAACCACTTCTTCAGCCCATCGTGTTTTAGGATACCAAACAATGCCGTTAGCAAAGATGTCAGTGATAGCATTAACCCGCGATAATTTATCTTGGCCGCGACTCGGAGTGTAATCCATGACAGGAATACCGCTCGCTCGCAGTTCTTGTATAAGCGGTAAACCCGCCGCCTTTGCTTCAATAAGATATCCATCTGGTTCATAAGAATAATAAAGCTCCAAAGCCCTGTTCTTTAATTCAGGGAACTCAAGTTTTTCGTTAACTGCGTCGAGAAGAATAATGTTGGCTGTAACTTGTCCGTCATCATTTGGATGCTGGAATACACCCCATGTTGTTATTGCGGAGTAGTCAGACCTCGCGTTCTTGGTATGCGCTGTATCTACTGACTGAATTATGTAATCACATTGGGGTGGGTTATCGGCTCGCCACTCTCTCCAGTACTCTCTCTTGATAAGCGCACCCTCTTCAGAGGTGGGCTGTTGCTGGTACTGGGCCTCCCACTTTGAAATGGGAAGCTCTGCCTTCAGAGCGTCTAGCTCCTCCTTGCTCCAGAAGTCTGGCCAAAGAGGTTCGCCGTTTTCGTACATAGCAGGAAGCTCAATCACTTCCCATTTGTCGGAACCCTTCCTGTCTTCTGATGACTGGAGTATCTGACCCGTTAGGTCTAGCTGATGCCAGCGGGTCATGACGATTATGATTGCACCGCCCGGCTGGAGACGCTGTCTCGGACCAGATGCATACCATTCATAAACACCATCAAAGTAATCAAGAGACGGACTAATACCAGCAGTCTCTGAGTGAGGGTCGTCAATGATAAGCAGGTCAGCACCACGCCCAGTCATTGCACCGCCAACACCGACAGCGAAGTATTCTCCGCCGCCTGAAACATCCCATCTACCAGCGGCCTTTGAGTCAGCCCTGAGAGAGATGTTTGGGAATACCCCCTTGAATGACTCGGAGTCGATGAGGTTACGAACCTTTCGACCAAACCTTACAGAGAAATCTGCCGTGTGCGTTGCGGCAATGATTTTCTTACTAGGGTCTTTCCCAAGCATCCAAGCTGGTAGTAGCCAAGAGGTAAGTTCAGACTTACCGTGTCGAGGAGCGATATTGATGATGATACGCTTCAACTCGCCGCTGGCTACCTTTTGAAACTTCTCAGCCATTATTCTATGGTGTGGACCTTCGATAAATGCTGGCCACACAACCTTAACAAAGTCTAGGAAGCTGTCCTTAGACTTATCTATTCTTTTAGCCTCATGCCATTTTGCAAGCGCAACAGTTACCGCCTCGTAATGTTCAGGCGGTAGCTTGTCTAGATTTTTGAGGAGTTCTTGAGCAGACGCTTCCATAGTTACAAAATACCACTAGGAAGTGGCACACCGCCTATTTACTTTGATTGCTAACGGTTGTCTCCAGACCCACTGATTTTGCCGCGACTCTGTCTGGAGAAAAGCTTTTCAAGATTATCTTCTGCTACCTGCTCAAGACGTATATCCAAGTCAGCGGCAAGTTGAGATAGATACCAAAGCACATCGCCTAACTCTTTGGAGATTTCAGCGCGGTCTTCTTCGGTGAACACACCACCCTTGTCTCTAATAACCTTTTTTACCTTTTCAGAAATCTCTCCCGCCTCTCCACACAATCCGAGGGTCGTGTATATAATCCTATATTCAGACGGGTATACAGCCGTTGTTCTGGCCTTTGACTGGTAGTTTTGAAAGTCCATTACTTTTTCTCCGGGTATATTGTTTTTGCTGGCCTAGTGTTCATCCACTTAAACAGACTGTTAAATAAAATCCTACGCCTGAGAAACTTCTGATACCTGATGTTTCTCTTACGCTCTGACCACCTTCGTTCAATTCTTGAAATCAATTCAGTCAGTCTTTGTAAGGTCATCGATATCTATCAATGCACCCTTCGACGTATTCTTATCGCCGCCGTTGGCGACCCGTTTATCATCTATAGCAATATCAACCAGACGTTTTAGTCTGTGCAATGGCAACATGATAACCGCATCATCAAGAATGAACGCCCAGTAGTCAGCTTCACTGGTGGATACACCTGACGGCTTACCCCTGCTTTCATATTCGACGAATACTCTTTTTGTTCTACTGGCTTTAAAATCCCTTTTAACTTCCAGAGTATCTGCTTCTAGTAATCCGCCTAGCCACTTCTCAGCGTCTTGGCCGCGCTTTAAGTCATATCTAAAGTTAGAGTTGTATTCCAAGCTTAGTCCTCTTCGGTTGCCTTTATTAGTTCCCTCAAGTACCACTCGTCCTTTTTCAAATCCTGAACACCGTTTTTGTAACGGTAACGCCATATGTATTTTATAATGTTTCCCTGACAATAATATTTGAAACCCTCTGGTCCCAGTGCCGCGCGTATAGCGTCTATGCACTCTATCCCTGACTGGTTGTAATGGGATGGAGAGTTAACATCATCAGTATTGCTCTGGCCATCCTTGCTCATATGAAGCCCAGTACCTTCTTTCAGGCTCTGTTGCTTCATGAACTCTTCGTGCCTCATTCCTTTCCCTGAGAACACGGTGGCATTTATCTTCCCACTCTCCACCGTAGTGGACGAAGTCCCCGCTTGCGAGGGCAACCCAGTTCTCTTCTCTTGCGAAGAAGACAAGGCCGCACCCACTGCACTCAATTTCTTTTTTGCTTGTGCTTTTAGTGACATCTTTACGAGTCCTTCTCGCCATATGGGCTGTCTCCCGCATTGCCCCTTACAGCGGTCTCAGCTCCCATCAGGAATAACATCCACGCAACTTCATCTTCGGGAATATCGTACTCAATCAGGTTCTGAGTCGCCATGACGAACCAATCAGACATACGCGACTCGTCAAAATCTATCTCACCATCAGCATCTTCCCAGATTAACCTAGGCATAGGGTCGCCCTCCAAGCGGTAAGGGAGGAAGGATTGACTTAAAGAGCGACCCCTCTCTCAGCGTTGCGATAAATGACTCGCAATTAAAACTATATAGCCAGTATTAGAGGTAGTCAACTCAAAAACCTGTATATAATTTGTATGGGGGTAGGATTCCTTGGCTTTTTTCTCTAATTTAAGACCCGACACTTATGTAGAAGGGGGCGAATGCTGGGATTTTGGGTAAATTATTCGTGTGTAGTCCTATGTATACATGTATGTGCGTGCGTGTGCGTGCAGGGGGGTGGGGGGTCTTGGGTCAGCCGGGCAAAACCTGAGAAGGTACACCCCTGTTTCTTTTGATTTTCGGGCATGGGCGTCAAGCCGTTGAATTCCATAGAGAATGGGATTGGAAACCAACGATATCAGCTACTTACTGAATAGCTGGACAACACTATCGTCCAGTAATGCCGCCGCAACCGCCTGTTGCAGTTCAGTTTCGGCCTGTTTGCTGGTCACAGTGGTGGTCTGTTCCACCTTGTCCGCACCGAATGCATC
>UEXM01002058.1_pt1 | contig 15154 bp, 16 predicted proteins | sample 1796661 | NCBI WGS metagenome assembly UEXM01 (sample SAMEA4772469, study PRJEB27181) | metagenome | reverse complement strand
AATTTACAAGTTATCTACAAATAAGATATGCTTACGATATGAGCCTCGTAGCAAATCAAGAAATGCAAGTGACCGAAGAAGATAGGATTGAACTCCAATCGCATTATCCATACGCTGGAGTAAAATTGTCCGAGCTTTCTGTCCAAGAAGAAAGGTTAGTTTTGTTTCATTTGAGAGGACTAAGTAAAGCTGCAGCTGGACGGGCGGCAGGCTACCGCAACATGGATCATGTGTACGAGGTTTTTAAAAAACCAAAAATAGAACAAGCAATCGGGTACCTAAGAGAAGAGATGCGCGAAGAGGTCAGATTCGATCGAAACACGGCCACCACCATGTATCTTGAGGCCCACCGAAAATCGGCCACCGCCACAGAAGAAAAAAACGTGGTCGACTCCCTATGTAAACTACACGGACTATTCGCTCCTGAACAAGCGACCCAGGTCAATATAAATGTAGACAAGATCCAACAACTAGAACGGTTGCCGGATGCCGAGCTTCTAAAACTAGCTGGCGTAGACACTTCATACTTAGAACCAAAAGGAGATAACAATGACTAAATATGCACAACAAGCGAAAGTTACTAAAAAGAAAATGAAGAAAAGCAAACTAACGTCTGCTCAAAAGACTTTGCCAAAATTTCTTCAGAAAAAAATATTAGCTAAGAAAGGCAAAAAATAATGGGCACACGAGTTCCGCAAGGCAAAGGCAAACCCGCAGAAGTAAAAACTGTCGACGAAGTTTATAAAGTTATCGACCATCAATTAAAACCCTACAAACCAAAACTAATAGATGCGGCAGGGATGTCTGATAAGATTATTAGAAAGATGATGGGAGTAAACCCAAAGACACCATCACCTGAACAGGGTAAAACTTATATTAAAAAGAAAAAGGGGAAAAACTAATGCATTGTATAAATCAAAAGCCAAAGAAAATGAAGATGGCTAATAAAAAGAAATCTAAAGGTACAACCAAGAGGGGTTATCGTGGCGGTAAAAAGAAAAGCTACTAAACGAAAAAGCACAAAGAGAAAAGGTGCAACACCTACTAACCCTAGTTTATATTCTAGGGTAAAAGCAGAAGCTAAACGAAAGTTTAAAGTTTATCCTTCAGCCTATGCCAATGGTTGGTTAGTAAGAACCTATAAAAAACGTGGCGGTGGGTATAGATAATGGCTAAGCCTACTGGTGGCCTAACCGCGTGGTTCGGTAAAGGACCAAAAGGCGATTGGGTAGATATCGGTGCTCCAAAGAAGAAAGGCAAATACCAAGCTTGCGGTAGGAAATCCGCTAAAGGTAAAGGTAAACGCAAATACCCAAAATGCGTTCCAAGATCAAAAGCTAATTCGATGACTGCGGCTCAGAGAAAAAGCGCAGTTAAAAGAAAACGTGCAGCGGGCAACCCGGGGGGAAAACCACGCAACGTAAAAACTATAGTTAGAAAAAGAAAACCTGCAGTAAAAAGGAGGACCCGTGCCAAGAAAAAGAGATAACATGCCCAAACGGAATAAAAAGAACTTCCGTTCTACAAAGTCTGGCGCCGGTATGACTAAAGCAGGCGTAGCAGCCTACCGAAGAAAGAACCCTGGGTCAAAATTAAAGACAGCAGTAACAGGAAAGGTTAAAAAAGGATCAAAAGCAGCTAAAAGACGTAAATCTTACTGCGCTAGAAGTGCAGGACAGATGAAAAAGTTCCCAAAAGCGGCTAAAAACCCAAATTCTAGGCTAAGACAAGCCAGAAAACGTTGGAAATGTTAAAAAAAGGAGAAAACTATGGGCTATGGTAAAGGATATCCTAGAACGTCGGTAAAAAAACCCAAAAAAACTAAAAAGAAGACTAAAAAAGCTAAAAAATAAGCGTGACAGACCTTCAAAAGCTAGAATGCTATAGGTGTAAGAAGCTTTTAGCAGAAAATCTCGTATTACCTAAAGGTTTATGCGTGTATTGTGCTGCCGACGAAGCAGAACAGCTTCCGCAACCCAAAAAAGAACAAAAAGAACAAAAAGCAGCGCACACAGCACAATTACGGGCCGAACAAGAGCTCGCGAAGAGAATACTAGCACGAAAACGCATGTTGCCTTTTGTAGAAAAGTTTAATCCGGATTACCAAGCAGGTTGGGTACACAAAGATATCTGTAAAAGGCTAGAGAAGTTTAGTGAAGATGTAGCTAATAAAGAATCCCCCCGACTGATGTTGTTCATGCCCCCGAGGCATGGCAAATCTACTTTAGCTAGTATCGCTTTTCCTGCTTGGCATCTTGGACGCAACCCAGACCATGAGTTTATAAGTTGTTCCTATTCTGGATCTTTGGCTATGAGCTTCTCAAGAAAAGTTCGACAAGTTCTAAGAGAGCCGAGTTATAAAAAAGTTTTCGAAGATACAAGGTTGGACAAAGATTCTCAGTCAGTAGAGTCTTGGCAAACAACCCAAGCCGGTGGATATGTTGCAGCTGGTGTCGGCGGTGGTATCACCGGTAAAGGTGCGCACATATTATTAATTGATGATCCGATAAAAAACAGAGAGGATGCAGAATCTGAAAACAATCGCGAAGCGACCTGGGACTGGTATACCTCAACAGCCTATACTCGTCTAGCGCCGGGTGGAGGGATTTTAGTTATTTTAACTAGGTGGCACGATGATGATTTAGCGGGCAGACTATTAATGGCCAGTGAGAACGGCGCCGACGATTGGGAAGTAGTTAAGTACCCTGCGCTAGCTGAAGAAGACGAAGAGTTTAGAAAAGAAGGCGACCCGTTGCATCCCGAACGTTACACAATAGAATCTTTAGAAAAAATACAAAAAGCAATCGGGCCTAGAGATTGGACGGCTCTGTACCAACAAAACCCAGTGTCAGATGAAGGGGATTATTTTACCCGCGACATGATCCAATATTATGACCCACCCGACTTAGACTATGATAGACTTCGATATTATACCGCTTGGGATTTGGCGATTGGACAAAGGGATCGGAATGACTACTCAGTAGGTATGACTGTTGGGATCGACGAGTACGATAATATGTTCGTGGTTGATGTTATCCGCGGCAGGTATGACGGTTTTGAGTTAGTAGAAAAAATTCTAGATTTTTATGAGCAATGGCGTCCTGGAGTTATAGGTATAGAGAAGGGACATATAGAAATGGCAATTGGGCCTTTCTTACAGAAAAGGGTTTCAGAGCGTGGATTACATTCCGCGTATTTTAAAGATTTAAAAGTAGGTAGGCGTGACAAAGAAGCAAGGGCTAGAGCTATCCAAGGCCGGATGCAACAGGGAAGAGTATTTTTCCCAGAGAACGCGGTTTGGACGGGCCCACTCGTGGCTGAGCTTTTACGTTTTCCTAACGGCGTGCACGACGACCAAGTTGATGCCTTGGCTTGGGTTGGTTTAATGATGAGTGAGTACGCAACTTTTTATGAAGCGCCAGAGCATGTACCTTCGTGGCGCGATAGGTTAAGATATATAGCAAAAGGACCGAAGAAGAAGTCCGCAATGAGCGCATAGTATGGCATACAGAAATAAAACTAAAAAGAAGTTAGGTAAAGGGGAAGAACTTACACTAGCAAAAACCCAGTGGAACTCATACACACGTGCGCGAGACAACGGCCACGAAGACTATGTGCAACTGGCAAAAAAATGCGATATGTATTATCGCGGAGACCAGTGGGATGAGTTCGATATGCAAGAACTCGATGATCAGGGCAGACCTGCTCTAACCATAAATACCATCTTACCTACGATCAATGCTGTGCTCGGAGAACAGAGCACGAAAAAAGCAGATATAACATTTAAACCTAGAGGCGGTGGCAACCAAGATGTTGCTGACGTTCTAACAAAAGTTTACCAACAGGTAGCAGACAACAATAAGTTAGAGTGGGTAGAGAACCAAGTATTCTCTGATGGGTTGATCCAAGACAGAGGCTACTTCGATGTGCGGATAGATTTTTCTGACCACATACAAGGGGAAGTTAGGATAGAGGCAAAAGACCCATTAGATATTCTTATAGATCCAGACGCAAAACACTACGATCCAAGAACTTGGAATGAAATCTTTGAAACCAAGTGGATGAGTATTGAAGAGATAGAAGAAACATACGGACAAGACCAAGCAGACAAGTTAAGAATGTTAGCAGAGACAGGTACAACTTTGGGCGCAGACTCTATGGAGTTTGAAGAAGAAAGATACGGAGACACCGACGAGTATAACTACGGACAACAATACCCTGGAGATCCTGAAAACGCACGTATGCTTAGGTCGATAAGAGTTATAGAAAGACAATACTACAGACTTAAAGATTGCATGTATTATTTAGACCCAGTAACAGGCGACATGCGAGATGTGCCTCAGAACTGGACTAAAAAGAAAAGAGAAAATTTTGCTGATCAGTATGGGTTAGATATTTTAACTAAGACAGTTAGAAAAGTACGTTGGACCGTTACAGCTGACACAGTTGTACTATTTGATGATTGGTCTCCCTACAAACACTTTACGATTGTGCCCTACTTCCCGTACTTTAGACGTGGTAAACCATTCGGCATGGTACGAAACTTATTATCCCCACAAGAACAGCTTAATAAAATTACTTCCCAAGAACTGCATATAGTAAACACAACTGCAAACAGTGGTTGGATTGTAGAGAACGGTTCTCTTTCAGGCATGACTGCAGATGATTTAGAAGAACACGGAGCAGAGACTGGGTTAGTATTAGAGTTCAACCGTGGTTCATCGCCCCCTGCGAAGATACCACCCAATCAAATACCTACGGGCTTAGATAGATTGGGTCAAAAAGCCGCGGCAAATATTAAACAAATAAGTGGTATTACTGATGCTATGTTGGGTCAAGACAGCGCGGAAGTATCTGGAGTAGCTATACAAGCTAAACAAAACAGAGGATCTATGCTTTTACAGGTACCCCTTACTAATTTAGCTAAGTCTAGACAGTATTTAGCAGAATCTATACTTGATTTAATACAGGGGTATTACACAGAAGAACGTGTTATACAAATAACTGACGAATCTGACCCGTATAAACCAAGAACACAACTAAGAGTAAATCAAATGACTCCAGAAGGGCAAGTTATTAATGATTTACAACTAGGAGAGTACGACGTAATAGTATCAAATGCACCTGCTAGAGATAACTTTGATGAGATGCAGTTTGCTGAGGCCATATCTTTACGTCAAGTTGGAGTGCCAATACCGGACGATATGATAGTAGAGTACTCACACTTGTCACGTAAAGCAGATGTTGCTGATAGGATAAGAAAAATGCAGGGCACTGCTCCTCCAACACCTGAACAAATACAACTACAACAGTTCCAAATGGAATCACAAATCAGAAGCACGCAGCTTGAGATTGCTAAGCTAGAGGCAGAGGTTGCTAACTTGCAAACACAAGCAGCTGTGAATGTTGCTAAAGTAGATCAAATAGAAAACGAACCACAGTTGAAGATTGCAGAGTTACAGAGTAAACTGCAAACTAAACGAGAAGAACTCGATTTACGTGAGAGATTGTCATCATTGACAAACGATATGCGTAAGGAACAGAGTGACACAGCAGCGGCGTCCAAGATGGCCGTCGAAGCTCTTAAAAACTTAGACACTACAGGAGGTACTCAATAATGGCTAAGAATCCAGAAACTGAAACTAACGATGATGTCGTGCTAAGCACGATGCCCGGATCAGATCCAAAGACCGAAGAAGAAGTAAAACCATTCGAGGTGGATTTAAATTTCGACGACCCCGTCCAAGATGAGGAAGACGAAGAAGAAGCCGAAGAAACTCAAGAGGAGGAGACCAATGAAGTCGAGGTTGAAGAAGAATCATCTGAAGAGCCTGAAGAGGAAACAGAGGAGGAAGAACCTGAACCTGAAACTGAAGTCGCAGAAGACACAGGAGAAGAAACAGTATTGGCAGAAGATGAGGGAGATACACAACAACCTAAGACAACAGATGAGGGGGGACTTGCTCAAAAAGAACCGATGATTCCTAAGTCTAGATTTGATGAAGTTTTAGCTAAACAAAAAGCGCTTCAAAAGAAACTGGATGAAGCATTGGCCCCCAAAGTAGAAGATGTCACAGAGGCGCCAGAGTTTGATTTTGATGCTAAAGAAGTAGAGTACCAAACTTTAGTTATGGAAGGTGAAACAGAAAAAGCTACTCAACTTAGAAAAGAAATAAGAGATGTTGAAAAACAACAAATGATGTTTGAGGTACAAGCCAAGATGGGCCAGACTGTTACTCAAAATCAAGAGATGGTAGACCTACAGACCAAGGCTGTACAGCTAGAAACTCTGTACCCTATGTTAAATCAAGCCGATCCAAGTTTTAATCAAGATAAAACTAACGAAGTGTTAGAACTAAGGGATGCTTATATGACACAAGGTTATTTAGGCGCAGACGCTTTACAAAAAGCTGTGAATTTGCTTATGGATAAACCAGTCGCACAAGAAGCTCCAAAGGTTGATTCTGTACAAAAAGAAATTGTCCAAAAGAAAAAAATTGCAAATACCAACAAAAAGATAGAAGCAGCGGAAAAACAACCGCCAGCTATGAAAGGTAAGAATAAATCTGATAAAAAAGTTGATATTAATACCCTATCTACCGAAGAATTTTCCGCATTGCCCGAGGAAACTTTAAGAAGAATGCGTGGTGATTTCGGATAAAGTGTGGTATAAAACAAATAAGTTCGCACGTAAGAGCGATATCTTACTAGGATCGATCCTATAAAAAATCGTTACTCGCCGGCACAAGGCGTAAAATTGGCCGGGTTCGCAACCCGTATCAAAACGATAACGTAACCCCAACGACAAAGGGTATACGGACAAATAGTCGCTCCAATAAGTCGACTGGTTAATTTTAATTAATGGAGACATTATCATGGCAAATACAAATTTTGCTTCGTTGACCAGTGAACAATTAACGATCTGGTCTCGTGACTTTTGGCGTGTTGCAAGAAATATGTCCTTTATTAACCAATTCGCGGGTAGCGGATCCAATGCTATGGTTCAGAGAATATCTGAACTTACTCAATCAGAAAAAGGAGCTAGAGCTGTATTAACACTTTTAGCCGATATGACTGGTGACGGTATTGTTGGAGACAACACCTTAGAGGGTAATGAAGAGGCACTAAGAGCTTTCGACATCGTCGTAACAATTGATCAATTAAGATTTGCAAACAGACTTTCGGGTCGTCTTGCTGATCAAAAATCAGTTGTAAACTTCAGGGAACATTCTAGAGATGCACTTGCTTATGCAATGGCTGACAGAATGGACCAATTAGCGTTCCTTACTTTAAGTGGTATTGGATATACCCTCAAGAACAATGGTGGTTTAAGATCATCATTAACTTCAGGTCAAAATCTAAATGACTTAGAGTTTTCAAGTAATGTAACTGCTCCAACTTCTAATAGACATAGAAGATTTGATGCTACAAACGGTATCGTGGCCGGTGATGTTACTGCAACTGTTGCAGCTGACAAACTAAGCTATAGCGCTATCGTTGATCTAAAAGCTTATGCTAAAGATCAGTACATCAGAGGGCTAAGGGGTGCGGGTAATGACGAGATGTTCCATCTCTTCGTAACTCCACAAGTAATGGCTGACCTTAAACTTGATTCAGATTTTCTTGCTAACGTAAGAAATGCTGGAGTAAGAGGACCAGGTTCAAGCTTGTTCTCAGGCTCTTCAAGTCTAATGGTTGACGGTGTTATGATTCACGAGTTTAGACACGTGTTTAACACTACAGGCGCTACAACTGGCACATCATCAAATGCTGGTGCTGCTGGGTACAAATGGGGTGCTGACGCTGATGTTAACGGTTCTGCATGTTTATTCTGCGGTGCTCAAGCATTAGCTATGGCCGACATTGGTATTCCTGAAATAGTAGAAGACACCTTCGACTATGGCAACCAAAACGGTATATCAATTGGTAAGATATTTGGTCTACAGAAACCTAAGTATCATTCAGATGTCACAGGACAGTCTGAAGACTTCGGTGTTATTAGATTAGATGTAGCATACTAATTGTGTTATTCTTTATGGGTGGCTAATTAGTAGTCACCCATATTTAGGAGAAAATTATGTGGATAGTATCAAACGAAGATAAGTCAATAGCCTCTACCTGGGGCGCAGTAATACATTTAAAAGCAAACGAACCTAGACAAGTCGGTGATGACTTAGGTTTACTGTGCTTACAAGGGGGATGTACAGAAGTTAAAGGCGGAGTTCCTGATGTAAACGTAGAAGAAGTTCCAGAGCCCGTCGTTGAAGAAGAAGTTTCAATAGAAGAAACGGCCGTAGTAGAAGAGCCTAAGCCAAATCTTAAAGGCATGAGTAAAATCGAGCTTGAGGAATACGGCCGTACTATTGGCATTGAGTTAGATAGACGTAAGAAAAAAGCAGACCTTATCGCAGAAATAGAAGACTGCCTACACTAATATCAAGGTAAACCGTGGGCACGCTAACAGAGACTAACTTATTAGCTAGAATAAGAGACACCCTACAAGATACCACTAGTGTTCGTTGGTCAGATGCTGAATTGCGTCGCTACATTAATGACGCTCAACGAGAAATCGTTAACTTCAGACCCGAAGCCTCTGCTAAAACAACAAACGTAGCTTTAGTGGTAGGGACTAAACAAACCCTACCCACCGAGGGGTTGCGATTAATTAAAATAACTAGAAATATGTCTAGTGCAGCCGCTGATGCAACTGGCAAAAGGGCAGTTAGATTAGTTAACGCTGATATTTTAAACACGCAAGACCCTGATTGGCATGATCCCACTGTAACGGGGTCTTCTGCACATGGGACCACTGTTAAAAACTACATATTTGACGAAGACGACCCACGAAATTTCTACGTTTATCCAGGAGCGTCTAGCACAAGTACTTTTTTAGAGATTGTTTATTCGAAGTCTCCTACAGATTTAACTACAGGTAGTAGCACTATTGATATAGATGATACTTATGCTAACGCGATTATAGACTTCGTGTTGTATAGGGCCTACCTGAAAGATGCAGAGTACGCAGGAAATGCACAACGGGCGGGCACACACTACCAACTTTTCCAAGCAAGCATAGGCCAAGGCGCCCAAGCCCAACTATTATTAGACCCTAACAACGACTCAGTCTCTAACATAGGAGCTGTGTCACCCATGATGCGAGGAGCATAGAATGGCAACTTATACTTCTCTAGTAAAAGAAATCTTACCTTACGTGCCTTTGTGCCCTGATTCTTTAGTTGAACAGCACATTAGATCTGCGACCATAGAATTCTGCGAGAGATCAAAGGCTTACATACTAGATATGGACCCCTTTAACACTACTGCGGGTGTTTATGAATATGATTTTGATATTCCAGTAGCTACCGAAGTACACCAAGTTTTATATATGACTCACGATGGCAATGATATGGACCCTATTAGTCCCCGTAGCCTAGAGTTAAACTACCCAGACTGGAGAAATAGAACAGGCAGCCCGCATGTTTACTTACAAAAGTCTTCTAGTTTGTTTTGGATAGTGCCCGTGCCAAGCGGGTCTAAAGAAGTTATTGCTAGTGTGGCTTTAAAACCAACTAGAACCAGCAATAACATTGACAGCACAGTTTCTAACCAATACAGGGATGCAATTATTTATGGTGCTCTATATAGGCTACTTCGTATGCCAAATAGAGAGTGGACAGATATAGGTGCGGCTAGAGAATATTTAGTACAGTTTAATGGTGAAATAATACAAGCAGAACTTCGTGCAAGAGGCGGGGACCTGGGTGTAAAACGTACCGTAAAATACAAAGGAGTAGGTAAGCCAAGGAGGCGCTATGGAAGATACGGAAGGGAAATCGACTACTAATGACTTTATTGAACCAGTACTTACTGACATACGTTCCACGTGGAACATTGTCAAACCTGGCATAGAAAGTATATTAGCAGACAACCCAAGTCTAACCTTTATTCCCGAAGATGTTTACAGTGATTGCGTAGATGAAAGAGCGTTTTTATTTACCTCACCAATCGGGTTTTTAGTACTTACTATAGATATAGATAGGTACACAAAAGACAAGACATTGTATATGTGGATAGCGTATACTTATGAAAAAGGCGGGCATGAGTGGTTAGCTCACCAAGATTGGATTGAAGACCTAGCTAGGAAATCCGATTGTAAGTATATAGAAGCACAATCTCATGTACCTGAATTGGAACCGTATGCAATAGCAAAAGGCTGGCATACTGATACAAGGATATATAGGAGAACAGTTAAAAGTGAGTAAGCCTAAAAAGTCAGACTACAAAGCTAGCGAAGCTGAAAAGGTAAATGCTGCTGTAGCAAAGGCCGATAAAGCGTTCTTTAGGGAAAATTATTTGCCTAAACAAAAAGAGTTTGTAGAAAGATCCTTTGTTGAACAAGACACTTTGATTGCGCAAGGCGAAGGCAGGGCCCAAGCTGATACGATGCAAGCCCTTACTTCAAACCCAAATAGAAGAGCAGTAAGCGCAGTAGATACTCAAGCTGATTTAGCTTCTGCTGCTAGTGCGCAACAGCTCCAAGGTACAACTCAAGGGCTATTAGGTTCTAGAAGTGACCAAGTTGCAGGTATAAAAAGTGCAAATCAAATGGCAGCGCAAACAGCTGCAGGTTTATCACAGGCTGCTAAAATAGCTACCACTGATACTTTAAGCAGAGCGAAAGCTAAACAAATACGTACCGCCGGTAACATAAAAGCTTTCGGTACTTTAGGACAACAAGTTGGTAAAAATGTTAGTCAATATAGAGCTGCACAAGCATACAACAAAGGTAACCCAGATAACAAAATCCCAACAAGTTCTAATCCTTTTGACATAGTATTTGGGCAAAGCATTGGAAAAACTCCGGGATAAACAATGTCTTTATTAAGTGATTATAAGAATTTAAAACCACAACAAGATTTTGTTGGAGGGTTGCCTAATGTACAAGATCCAGATAAAGAGTTCGCTCAAATAACTAGGCAAGATTATAACGATTATGTGGGGAACTTTAGAGACTTTGAAAAAAAGCTGTTAGGTATGACTGACGATACTACGCTTATTGATAGAGCTAGGCAAACTGCACCCCAGCAAGCAGAAATAGCTGCGGGGGTACAAGCCCGTAATTTAGAACGCTATGGTGGCGGAGGATTATCTCAAGCACAACTTCAACAACAGCAACGAGCTGCGCAAAGGGGCGGACAGTTATCTTTTGCAAACACTTTAAACAATGCTAGGGTTCAACAAAGGTCAACAAACCAAGCGTTACTACAAGAATTAATCGGCATAGGCCAAGGCGTTAATGCTAGGGCTTTAGAAGGGTTAGGCACTGCGGCCCAGGGTGAAGTGCAAAGAAGAGGAGCATACAAAGGTGCTAAAGCTAACTATGCTTCGCAAATGACTAACATGGGAGCTTCCGTGTTAGCCGCATTTTTAATCTAATATGGCAACCTTATCAGACATGCTTACCGCTCAAAAACTGGGCGCTCAGATTGCATCACAAAACGATACACAAGCTACACAGCTTTTAGAAAGCGTATCGCCGTATATAGATATTTTAAATATTAAAGATAACGATAAATTCGCACAAATGAGTGATGTTAAGTTTGATCAGTTGTTTGACGAAAAAAATGGGACACAAAAAATAGTTAACATATTAAACGCTAGTCCTACTGCAACTACCTACACCGATATAAACACTGGCGAAAAAGAAAAAGGCACGATAGTAGGTCTAAGAGAAGGACCCGCTGGTATAACTTTTGAGATACAAGGCAGTCAAGGCATTGTCCCAAAAACTCTTGGCTTTAGTAATGACCCTGAAGATGTTGTTATGACAACCAATAGGGAGGGGCTTCGTACTATGGTCAACACTATCTTACAGAGTAAAGCAGATAGGCTTACTGCGGGTAAGAAAGGCTTTGGTAGCAGAGTCCAAGCGATAGCCACTTTAGATGGGATAAGCAAAAACAACCAGCTTTCTGTTTCTGAACAGTTAGACCAAGCAGGAAGTGCACCAGAAGCGGTAGCTATTATAGAAAGTTTAGTAGAAACAGGGGAATTGGAACCCCCTACTGCTTTTCAAATGATTGTTGATCTGGGGACAGAATTTAATGATGGATTAGATGCTTACAGGGCAAAACTAGGACAAGACCTAACAGAGGTTGATTCTGAAATTAAAACTTTAAGAAAAGCGTCAACACCTGACTCAGTTTCTTCGCGTATGCCTGGAGAAGGAATGGATAGCAAAGTTCCCGTTAGAACTCGTGGTGAACCTACAGAAGAAAACATAGAGGCTGCAGGCGATTTAAAAATAGCGCAAGACAAACGACAAGATTTGTTAACACGAATAGGAGAGTCAAACGTTTCTATGCCATTACAAGCTTCGCCAGAACAATTGTTTGCTTTTATTGAAGCAAATTCAAACCTTTTACAAGAAGTTGGCGTAGAACAAGCTACTGTAGATAAAACTAGAGCAGCTTTCCGTAAATACAACATACAAAACCCACAAGATTTAAAAACAATACCTGAGTATGATGACGAAATTGATATAAATAAAGCAGAAATAGCTGCAGCTTTGGCAGTAGCTGCAGGTGGTGACTTCCAAAAAGAATTCCAAGAAAGTTTGAACCTATTAGAAACTGGAAGCGTAGATGTAAGCAGATTACAAGAGCAAACCTTTAACAGAACAAGCCAGAACTATAACGAGACCTTAAAACTAAAACTACAAGAAAACAGAATAGAAGGCGCTAAATTAACTAATCAGGCACAGAAAGACGCGTTTACTGCTTTTGATAAGGACTTTACCAACTTTGTAGGATCTCTTTACGATAATGACCAAGTAACTGATATAACTGCTAACGAGGGTAGTATTCACTTTAAGCGAATGATAGATAAATTCTCTAACGCACAAAGAGATGGTTTAGTGACGCCTTTAATGGTTGATACTATGAGAACCGCAATTGGTCAATCTTTATACAGTGTAATGATGAACCGTGGAGTAGACGACCAGAGTTTCTTTATAAGTTTATTTAGCGATAGAGCAAACCAAGAACAAACACTTGGGGACATTATTAATACAGCCCGTGGTATATATGAAGAAAAACCAGGTGGTGGGTTGCAACTTAATAAAATAGTATTTGTAGATTCTAGTGGCACGCAAGTTGGCAAAGCTATAGAAGGTAAAGAATTTACCGATACATTTAACGACCTAGCAACCAACATAGAAGTAAGTCAATTTATAAAACCGTATCGCGGAGATTAAAACGTGGCAATTGACAGTAATACAATTGCTAAGTTTAAACAGACTCCCGATGCTACCCGAACCACTTTTGTAGAAACCGCCGGTAGGCGTGCAACCCCTGATGCAACTTACGTAGAGAAGATAGATACTCTTGGGGAAGCTTTTGGTGCAGGTATACAATCTGGTGCTGCAAACATAGCCGCACAAAACCAAAATTTTTTAGCTGCTTTAGATACTTTAAAGGGGGATGATCTAAAAGCCAGAAACAGAATCAGAGAAGCAGATTTTATTGAGGACCAAGCTGGCATACCTTTACAAGGACTCGAAACAGACTTTGCTAGTTCTCTTGAAGAAAACAACGTGCATGATTTTATGCTCAACTTTGCATCCGCTACGGGCCAGTTTATACCTTCTTTAGCAGCCAGCTTAGCTGAAGCTGTTGCAGTAGGTGGTGTTGTAGCGGGGGGCACCATCTTATCTGGTGGTACTCTAACTCCTGGCTTAGTAACAGCCGCAGCTGCTGGAACAACTGCTCGAAGGAAAGCTGTAGAAGGTGGAGTAAAAGCTCTACAACGAAGAAAACCCGGCAGAGACAAAGGGGACGTAGAAGATTTACTTAATCGAGCTTACAAAAACCAAATTAGAGTCAATGCTGGTAAACAACCTTTACACAAATTTTCAAAAGAAGAACTACTTGATTTAGACGATATCTACGGGGTCATGCGTTCTAACTTGAGGGGCAGAAGATTTACTCAAGGTGCGCTTTTAGGTGCATTTACTCAAGAGCAACGTATGGGTACTGGTATAGCTTTTAGTGATTACGTTGACCAAGGCATGGACAGCAAACAAGATGCTATTAACTCTTTATTACAAGGTACAGCCTTTGGTATTGTTGGAGTTGGTTCTGAGGCTCTAACTGCGGCGGCTACCTTTAGGGCTTTTAAAAGACCAGGCAGGGTTAAAAAAGCTGGGGCTGCAGATCCATTTAAGTTTGATCCTATACCCCCGGGCAGCATGTTTAAGGACTTTGCTTCAATAAGTGCGGTTACATCTGCTTCTGAAGGCCTTGCTGAACTGCTACAAGAAGAACTGTCCGTGCAACAGAAATTTAGGATAGACGACACTTACACGAAAGCTCAAGCAAAAGTAGATAGGGTAAACGCTCTGTTTGCGGGTCTTATGGGCGGACTGGGTGTTGGTGGTGGCTTAGGTGCTGGTACTGCTGTTATAAACAAAGCTAGAAACCTTTCGCAAAGGGGTGCCGCTGAACGTGAGATGATGCGTATTTTTTCAGATAGAGAGTTTCAAGCATCTATAGGCGCAGTTATGGGCGAACGCGCTGGGGCCCTAGAAGCGCAGTTTGAGTTCATTAAAAACGAAAACTCTGGACCAAGAAGCGTGTTTGTTCCTATAGAAGCGAAAGGAGAGTTTGCAAAGATACAAGACAAAGTAGAATCTATGTTCGGTGACAATGAGTTGTTTAGCGTTTCTACACCTACAGGGGTTTTCTTTACAACCGATCAACGTGCTGCTGGCAGACTAGCAAATATCATGGACAGTGGTTATAAGTATGACACTGGTATTTTAGAAGGGTTCTTAGCAAAAGAACTTGGTTTTAGCAGGGGCAGAGACCCTAAAGATGACATAGTAGTTGGTCTTTTTGATAACGAAAAAGGTGAGTTTGTTAAGTACCAATCTGCTAGAGAAGATGTAAAAGGCGATGCAGAAGCTGCGCAAGCAGCCATGAACAAAATAAGAGCGGCTATGGATCCAAAGAGGTACACGGTAGAAATTCAAAGTTTGGCACAACACAGAAAGTTTAGACAAGAAGGACTGCCAAAAGATGCTGATGTATTAAAAGCTACCAAAGAGGCTTTTGAAACAAGTGATATGTCTGAGATGGGAACTAGTGACGATGAT
>UEXM01002056.1_pt1 | contig 15175 bp, 9 predicted proteins | sample 1796661 | NCBI WGS metagenome assembly UEXM01 (sample SAMEA4772469, study PRJEB27181) | metagenome | reverse complement strand
GTATATCACCACAAAAAACCAAATCACATCCATTAAACTTATTAGTACTAAATATATTATCGAATTTGTATCCTAGGTCTGTACTTAATCCATCCACAGGTCCGTGAAATAACCCTATTTTTAAATTATCAGACTTAGGAATATTAGGTGGTGTATTACCTGTTTTAAGCGAATAAACGATCCAATCAATATTTCTATCTTTATAGACACCACTATCCATATAATAAGTTATTTTATCATTGTTAAGTGATTCTAAAATTGGTGAAATCGCATCAATTCTGTTTAAATTATTCTCAAGAAAATCATGATTACCGATAAGTAAGATAGTCTTTGATATTTTTGAACATTCCCCTAATAACCATGTCAACATTTTAATCAACTCTGGGGTTATTTGATTTTTAGAATGCACTAAATCACCAGTAAACACTATACGATCTGGTTCAATTTTTTTCCATTGTTCCAGGGCATCAATCAATATTAATTTATATAAATCGTGATCCTTGAATAGTCTCAAATGTAAATCTGAGAAGTGTATGATTTTATTTATCATACTCAATTATAAACAACTTAGATATCTAAATCCACTATCACATAAAAAAGTAACAACATCACCTCCATTTGGGTTATCTTTAACCCATTTTTCAGCGGCTTCAATATTAGCACCTGCTGAAATACCTACAATTAATCCGTTTTCACGATGTAATCTTTTTGTCCTTTGTTTCGCCTTTTCTGTACTTACATCATAAATTTTATCAATTAAATCTAAATCTACTAAAAATTTGCTACCATCACCTATTCCTTGTATACCGTGTAAACCAGAGTTACCACCTTGCATAACTGGCGATTCTGAAGGTTCAACCGCAATCATTTTAATACCTTTTAAATGTTCTGAAAAAAACTTTTGACATCCCATGATTGTTCCACCAGTTCCAGTACCAGAAACAATTGCAGATAGTTTGATATCATTTTTATAGGTCTGATCATATATTTCTTTGGCTGTTGTATTTTTATGACACTCAATATTCAATTCATTGTGAAACTGATTAAAATTAAAATATCCTTTTTCTTTAGCTAATTTATTTCTAATCTCAATTGCACCATCAAAATCACCCTTATCAACCTCTATTAATTCAGCACCTAAATTCTTCAATACTAATTTTCTCTCCTCCGACATATTTGAAGGCATTACAATTTTACATTTATAACCCTTTCTAGCACATATCGACGCAATGGATATTCCCATATTACCAGAAGTAGCCTCGATTATAGTATCACCTTTACTTATTTTACCAGTATTTTCAGCATTTGTAATAATATAATTTGCTGGTCGGTCTTTAATTGATCCTGTAGGATTTTGAAACTCTGTCTTAGCATAGACTCTTTCAGAAATCTTAATTAAATCTGTTTCTTTTATTTTCATCACATACCTAATTCATTGTCCCAAAAGTGAACAAAGTGTACTGAATTTACAATTGAGTTTCGATCAAATTGTGGTGTAGACATCCAATAATCATCATGATACCAAGTATTAAATTCGAAAAATCTGTAATTATCAGAGAACTCCATCGCCATTTTTCCCATCACTTGTTCGTGATTAAGAATATAACTTTTATTTAATAAAAATTCAGCATTTTTATCAAATTCATTTAAGAACCAATCAATTTTACTTATGTGTCCGCCAATTATCCCTCCAACAGTCATTGAGGAATAAGGTCTAGTCTCCTCAAAAACTCTGTTCGATTCTACTGGTGACCTATCAAATTGTGTTTTACCTAAGTTCAGTAATTTATCTCCAACCCAATTATTTAATGAATTTACAAATTGTGGGGTAAAAGCTTCAGTAAATGCATAATTAACCCAATCACGAGACATACCTGTCATATCCTTCGCTTCATATTTATTGTACTTAAAAGTAAAAAGACCTCTATGAGATAATCCAACATCAATCCAATAAAGATAATCATAAGATGGATCATATTCACGTCTCAATAAGTACAATTTATTCCAATCTACCTCATGATAGAACTTAAACTCATTAGTTTCTTCTTTAATTTTTATCATTCGATCAGCGTTCGGATAATCACTCAAATTCGAAATTTTCAATCTTACGTTATTAAGTTGATATTTATCACACTGATCCTTTATCATATCATATTCCGTTTCATTACAATAACATATTATTTCATTATCCATGTTATTTAATGTCCTTAACGAATGTAGATATCTCTCTCTTCTAGCACCATTAAAATGACCATAAAATGGTGGTCCAGATATATCGCTATATAGTGCGGTAACAAATTTAGTTTTCATATTTTAAAATTTTGTAAAATAATAATCTTGTAAAATTAATCCATCCATTTGAGTACTTTGATATACCGTCAAAGCCTCCGAATATCTAGATAATATAGGTTTACCATTGATATTAAATGAAGTATTTAGAAGTACTCCACACCCAGTTTTCTTTTCAAATTCAGTTAATAAATTATATAACCATTCATTTTGTTCTTTAGTTACAGTTTGAACTCTAGCAGTACCATCAACATGTGTAATAGAAACTAACTTCTCTCTCCATTCCTCCTTAACTTTGGGACAAAAACCCATCCAACGACTTTCTTTATCATAAGAATTTTCTTTTTGACTTTCGATTACGTTATCTGATGTGAGTTCAATTGAATCCAGTAATTTCTTATACAATTTTTCATTTCCGTTCGATTTTGCTTTTTTAGCTAACTCAATTAAATCATTTGTAAGGTCATCACTGTGTGTTTTTACTTCTTCTCCGAACTCGAAATACTTTGATACGTCTTCCAGTCTACAGACAGGCGCAAATGGTCTGTACCATTCCCTATTCTTAACTTTTTCATTAAGTATTTCTTTCATTTTGTCAAAAGTAGGATCACATAGTATACTTCTATTACCTAAAGCACGAGGTCCATGTTCCGCAGTATCTCTAACATTACCAATAATTTTTCCTTCTGATAAATCTTTAACTAAATTCTGTATCTCTAGTGGTTCACCTCTTTTTTCTTCTACATAATACATCAATGAGTGTTTATCCAGTACAGGTAATCCTGCGTATGTAACATCAACGGCACTTTCTGGTTTTATGTGGTTCAAAATCATTCCTGTAGCTAATCCACAATCATTAGGATTTGGGGGTACAAAAACATCCCTATCTAATTCTTTTTCTAATCTAGAATTAAGTATAATATTTAATGCACATCCACCCACCACTATAAGTGGTATGTCTTTATATTCATCTAAAAATGGTTGTATGATCTCTAGAAAAACCTCTTCAAATGCTTTTTGAGAGGTCATAGCAACATCCCAGGCTTCTTGATCCTTAAGTCTGTTATTCATATCGAAAGATAGTCCAGTTTTTTCAGATAGATCAGTTAACATTTCCAGGTAAGTTGGTCCATCTGGTTTCTTTTTATAGTAATCTATAAAATGAGTCAACCATTCCTCATTAACTTTACCATAAGAACAAAGACCCATAATTTTTCCGGAGTAAACAAGATTACCGATATTAAGGGCTGGTTCTCGTCTTATATCATTCAAAAAATCGCCGAAAGACATATATGGAAAACCTAAGTCTATATTTTGTTTATGAATTAATTTAATAGTATTTCTATCTTGTGCGTGATAAATATTGAAAAATCCATCATTACCTCCTCCGTCAAATGAAACAATTAACGCTTCGTTATAATCAGTTTGATAAAGACCGCAAGCAGCATGAGATTCATGATGTAAACAATTTATGAATTTTTTAGCCGGTATAAACTGTTCATAATGTACTTTACCATTCGCTTCGAATGTATCAGTATTCATATAGTAACAATTTTCGAATTCACTTATACCGAATTCATCATTGATATATTCAAGTATGTGTTTGATTAAATAAGGTCTTGTGTAACACGTCAAATACTGACCATACCCTGCATTTTTTTGGTTAATAAATCTTTCTACTTCTATAACCCTTAATAATTTTCCATCTTGTTCTACCGCAACCGCAGCGTTGTGTGAACCATAAAAAGCAATATTTGCCATATTAAAATATTTATTTAACTAATAGGAAGTAATACATATAAATCAATATTTTTTTACAAAATTTTCTAACATTAATATGATCTCTGCATTCATATCTTTACATTTATAAATTTTATAGTTTGTGTTTTTTTCATTTATCCAAATTAGGTAACTATTACCAAGCTTAAGATTTGTATTCTTCTCTATGATGTGTTTATACAAACCCAATTGAAGTGAGTAAGTATTAATCTCACAAACATCTAAATGATTTATTGGTGATTTAAATCTCTCCCCATATGAGTTTTTTTCGTTAATTTTTTTATTTGTCTTATAATCCCAAATTTCTAGGTTTCCTGATTTTTTATTATAGAATAAACAGTCTACCATACCACCAATACCGTAATCAATATCACCTACGACTAATTCCATTTTAACAGGAACAAGATTCTTTTTTGAATCATTATAAAATTTTATAAAAATTTCTCTACATTTATCAAAAGGTTCTTTAATTATGTCATGTCCAAACTCTTTTAGGGCAGTTGTAGGATTATAAGGAAATTCTTTATTGTTCCACCAGTTCTCCGCGTAGTCGTGAACTGCAGATCCTTTTACTGTTGATTTATCCCGTTTAAGGTCCCAATCAGTAATAACTTCTTCCAAAGTTAATCCACGTCTCTCAGCGTATCTTTTAGCAATTTTTTCAGTTTCAAACTTTGGTTTAAAGTTCCCAATAAATCTAGTCGCGCTAGTAAGTTCAACACCATCCAAATAATATTTGTGTGGCCCATCGAAATACTTTACCTCATTAAATTTACTTAATTCTATAATAGTTTCCATTAGTCAATTGTTTTAATTAATTCTGTAGGAATGATTCCCCTCAAATCAGCAACATCCTGATCATCTTCCAATTTAACAATTTTAACGTTACCAAACAACTTTCCACCATTTAATTTATGAAAAAGTTTGACAGCATCATTCCAGGCGTCTGAATCTAAACAGATTATTACATTCGATTTACAGTTTTCATAAATTTTTTCAAACAAATTATCATTCACAAATTTTCCAAGTAAGGCAATAGAGTTAGGTATGAAAAAACTGTCGAAAACTCCTTCAACTATCCAAAGATCCTTTTCCCAATCTATCAAACTTTCATTAAATATTAATTCATCTTTTGGGTAAACCGGATTTTTATATTTAATTTTATTTTTGGGGTTCCAACTTCTCGCGACAAAATAATTTAATTTTGAATTCGTATCAAAAGAAGGTACTATTATTCTTCCCGCATATTCACCTTGATAGCAAAACCCAATAGTATGTTTGTTGATAATTTGGTCAGATATACCTCTTTGTTTCAAGTAGTTCAATGCCCTTTTTTTTTCAGGGAATATATCGCTAACCTCTGTAAATTTTTTATACTCTTTAGGTAACTTTAACTTCTTTAATTTTTGTTTTGTTTTATTGTTTGAATCGTCACCTCTCACTAAATTGTAAACTTTTTTATCTTCCTTAGTGCCGAACTTATCAATTAACTTACCTAAATGTCCATGAGTACCATGAGTTTCGGAACAAGACCAACATTTATAAACTTGTTTACCATAATTTATTTCTAGATTTCCTTTACCATCACCTGAATCTAGAGCTTTTATTTCGTATGAACAGATTGGACAATCGAAGGAAATTTGTTTAGTAAATGTATTATGTTTTTTTACTTCATCGAAAATGTCCTCAAGAATTTCTATAATTACATTTTCATCTTCCATACTAAACTTTAGTAAATAAAATCCTCTTTGTCAATCACCATATTTCAGTTTTCTTCATAAAACCTTTAACACATGTATATGCATCTGCCTGATCAAAACACTCTTTTTTAAGTGTATTATTTCTGGTATATAACCAGGTAATCTGTGGTTCACATTTAGCCACCCTTTCCCATACTAATTGTTTTTTATCTATATTTTTTGGTAATCCACCAAATAAAACCTTCTTACCCTTATTATTTTCTCTTACTAGGTCCGGCCAGGCAAACTTTCTTGACTCATAAGTTGAAATATAGTCTGGGATAATTCCAAGTTTTTTATAGATTGCCCTAGTTATCATAGAGTTGTATCTTAGGAGAGTACCTACGGTCCATATATTATTAGAGTTTAACAAAGGTTCTTCTATTATTACTTTACTAATTCCGATATTCTTATATGACTCTAGCTTTTCCTCAAAAAGATCTACTTTTAAAAGTTGTTCCTCAATCTTGTTATCTAATTTAGGTTTAATTACAGGTGAAAAATGTGTTAATTCTAGAAGTTTTTGACTCTGAATATCGAACAAAGACCATCCGATCGTTTTTGTTGATATATCAAGTCCAAGAACTTTAGGTGAGTTTTTAAGGTTTTCAGTACTCATTACTTTGCTTTTTCATAAAGTAATAAAAAATTTTATATTGTAATTAGAAATCTAATTTAAGAGAGTATTGTTGTACGCCATTTCTTTTTTCAGGAGATTGTACCTTAGCAATAACCATTAAATCCTTTCTGTCATCATACAAACCAATTTCAGTTACATATGGTGTAGTACCATTAGTTGAAGTAGGATTTGATGACCTCATGAATTGACTTCCACCTAAATTACATGCAAAGTTCATTACATAAATTGTGGCTTGGATATCAGTCTTTAATGTACCATAAAAATAATACTCATCACCAAAATTCAGGATATTTTCTGAAGATCCTAATGTTGGGATATCAATATAGTTAGATAAGTTATATGATGAAGCAGCATCATAGATTTGTTTTGTAATCTGGAATGTTGTTAAAACAAGATTACTTTCTGTTATAAAAGTATTATTATAACCTTGGATCTGACTCGTTACGTCAAATACCTTCCAACCATTAGGTACTGGTCTAGAACCGGTTTGGGTTTTTTGGAATATAAGTTCAATCTTTTCCCCCAAGAATCCATCAATATTAGTTTGAGATTGGAATGGTTTTAAAAACTTAAATTCTTCCCCGAACTTTATCAAAATATTAGCACTATTAGGTGGACAATCAGTATGAGTACCACTGATTTCTAAGTAATAGTTAGAATGTAAAGAATTTGTAAATGTACTATTTGTGAATCTATATGTCACCCACATAGTTTCACCAGTACCATTCAAAACACCGTTATCATCGGCTTGTACATTATTAAACGTATTAGGTGCTACTAATGATATATCACCAGCAGGTAAAGTCCAATTCCTGTTAGACTTATTGTTTAACATTGCAACTATTTCTTCATCATCGAATGTTACAATTTTTAAATCAGGCCATACTTTTCCAACTTTATTCGGATATTCATCTTCATTTGCATGCACATCCCAAAGGTCATAATATCTGAGTCCTGGATCTGACATAAAAGGTGATTTGCTGGAATTCATTTCCTTTACTTGAAATAAATTCAAGTCATCAAAATTCGGTGGAGAAACATAGAACGTTTCACCTATTGTACCATTTTTGTTTTTATGCCACATTAATGTGGGTATTTCTATCCTAAAGTTTTTCGCGGATCCTGTATCTGTGTCATTATCTTCAGGTATTCTTAATCCAAATTTTTCACCATAAAATTGGTCTATAGTATTATTTGAATAATGAACAATAGCAATACATTTTTGGTCGTCTGGGTTAACTGTAATTCTATTCCCTAAAGAATTAACAAATTGTGTAAGACTTGTATTAGTCTGACCCTCATTTGAGTGATAACCCAAATATTCCATAGTACTCAAATAATCTACTGACCCATATCCTGTATATGGTATATGTGTTGAATTATAAGTACCGGCTACGGATTCCCTCCATGGGATGTTCATATTCCAGATCTTAACATCCTTACCATTTGATTCGCAATTATTTTCATAATTGAAATTTGTTGATGTATAATAACCATCGGGTGTCTCAAAATCATAGAAAGGAACCAAACTTTTTGCATAAAATATCGCTCTTACTGTTGAGTTCATACTATCGTATGTCGATAAAAATGGTACTTTTCTATCTAGAGTTAATGAAATTACTTCATCACCATATGAAATACTGACAACTTTATAAGTCAAAATGGGGTATGGTTGATTTATTGGATCTATTAACCCTCTATAGTAAAAAGATACGAACATTCCAGGAACTATACTACCTGTGGTTTGACCTGTTAACAAACTCATACTTACTTGATTCGTACCTAGAAAATTTGATGTAGTAGTCTGATAAGCAGAATTTACACAATAATCATCATCTGTAATTACTCGGTCAAATAATGATCCATCAACTCCGTTGAAAAATCCTCTAGGTGTGGCAGTATTATATATACTATCGATTTGTGGCGTTTTCATTGGAATACCAAAGGTATTATCTGAATTTGAATTTATATAAATTGGGTACTTTACAGATGATTTAGATCTTTCTGGAATTGGTGAACTATTTTGTTGATTATATGATGACTTCAAAACAAACTGGTTCGTTGGTTCACTAGATCCGTCACAATCATAACACACTTCACTATCTCCTATTTGGAAATATGATATTTTAAAATCTCCCTCTGACATTTTTTTTCTACCAGCATCGGTAAGTTTAATGTCTAAAAGTGCATCGTTATTTTTATTTAAGTAACCCATTTATTTATAAATACTTTATATTCATTTTATGTTAGACAACTATTACACGAATCAATAGGTTCATGATTAAAATTATATCCTGTGAAGGGTATGCTTTCAGTCACTGGTGTTGTAGGATCTACAATTTCAAAACAATTTGTTGACCATCCTTCTTCAACAAAACCTCCTTCAGGATCTACAAAGGTCGATCCGACACTGTAGTTATAGCTGGCATCTGGTACAAAAATGTAATTCATTACATCATCAGTAAAACACAATTTAATTTTCTTCACACATCTTGAACACCTTCCACTCGCACAACCACTAGCGTCACTTTGACCATTGTCTAAAAATATCTCTTCTAAATCAGGATTTTCGTCAACATCAGGACTGTAATTTTCTAATCCCACACAAAAATTTGTGTCACTACCAAAATTCACACCTAAGTAAGTCCAAATATCATTATTATCATAATGTGATTGTATAAAGTCAATCTGAGGTCGGTTGACTGTAAAATCAACAACGGTACCATTTATACTTTCACCAAGATCTCCTCCTCCGTCACAACATGAAGAATATCTTGCCCGACAACCAACATCGAACATACTATAAGAATCTTGAACAGCATCAAGATTTGTTGAATATGGACCTTCAAAATCGTCAATTATAACTTCAACGTAATTATCAGTTTCATCTACTATTGACGCAACTTCATATGGTGCAGTCTTTTCTTCGAAACCTGTTAAATTTAAAACGATAAATTGACCTTGAGATATACCTTGCGTAGAATCAATTCTAAATACTTGTGAATTGTCCCAAGGAGTATCTGTTGAATCACAAACACCCTTTACTTGGAAATATGTATATGATGTGTTTGTAGGACATGTTATATCTGTAATACTGAATGTTGTTGAAGAATCCGTGCCCTGTATACTGGTGGTTCTGATAATAATGTAATCAGAATTCAAATTAGTTCTGTTAAATTCTAATTTAACTTGTCCCCATGCACTATTTGCAGGTGTAGATTCTTCATCTGAAGTAGGGAAATTAGATACAACACCCACTTGACCTCCTTGTGACCCAAAAAATCTACCTCCTGAGATGTTGGGGGCAATTTCATCATTAGTAAATTCTACTGCTAAATTCCCAGTCAATTCAAAACAATCTAATAAGAAAGTTGTACCTGGAGGACACAATGTAGGACTATAAGTGTAGTAATTTAAACTACTAGTTGTTAAAATCACATCCACAGTATCACTAAATGATGGAGCATAAACGTCACCAACGAATAATGAGTCCGCAACTGTTTCACCATCATATATTATTTGAAATCTTTCAGGAAAAATACCAGCTGCAAATGTTACTGAAACTATTCCAGTATCTTGGTTACCTATAGTAAATTGAATATCATATATACCATCACCTTGACTATTAAGTATATTACCTAATGTATCCCCACAATCAATTTGAGGTACTGGTGCAGATGCTGTCGGGGTTGGAGTAGGGATTGGTAAACATGGATCACAGAATTGGAACAAAGTACATGTGTTATCACAAGCGTTGTAGGTGTATCCGTTAAGACATTGGTAACCATTGTTTAGATATTCATTAGTATTATTTTGCACTACCTCAAATTCTGAAATCTCTCTACTGTTAAAAATAATGTTTAAATCATCTACTGAAGTAGCGTTTATTAATTCATCCTTGGAGTTATCATAAATTTCAATTCCAAAACCTGCATCACCTCCTAAATTTAATCCAAAAACTTCCAAAACATGGGTACCATTTTGAAATTCTACCGGATAGATATTCCAGAATTTAAATGCCCGTCCATTGTCAACACTCCAATAATCTTGATTCAAATATGTATTAACTAATGTAAACTCACCATCTTTTTTAATCTTGTAATGATTATCAGCAGCAACACCAACATAATATGTCTTAGTTGTATCGATATCAATACACACATTAAACCCTAACCAAACATCATCCGGCGCATCATCAGACCAAATAGCAGTACGATTAAGTGGACCTAAAGATGACGATTCATTTGTATTTTTCCAAACTGTGTCAGTATTCAACGGTGTGAAGTTACCTGGAAAGGTCCCGTCGATATTGTATCCATTATCATAAATTCTAGAACCCAATGATGAATATACATTTAAACTTGTTTCTGACAAAGCGTATGGGTTTTCAGGTGGTACCGCCCCTGTAACTTCCAATGTGTAACATAAAGTATCATCATAAGGGATATAACCTGAACCACATAATTTACAAGTTTCAGTATCTGGACCACAAGGAGTTGTAGCGGTAGGTGTAGGTGTCGGTGTTGTAGGTAAATCATTACAAATTGGATCTAGTGTGAATGAAAAGTCTGGGAACTTGTCACTAGAATAAATCTTGATCGTCATCACATCCGAATTTACATCAGTCTTATCGAAACTAATCATTCCTACTGTACTACCGAAATTAGTGATTGAATCGTTAACAGTAATACCTTCAGTCCCTAGTGGATTAACAAAATAATCATATGTAACATTCGATCCGTTTATTGTGTATGTATCCCATTGAGTGTATACTTTAGGCCCTGTCGTTACTCCTCCTGTATTTCCAATAAATAACGAATCCGCGACAACATTACCATCATAAATAATTTGAAATCTTTTTGAATTATCTATCGCATCATATATGACACCATATTGTCCTATTTCATAACCTATGTTAATATCGAAAAATAAAATTTTATTAGTACCACTTTCATTGAATACATAGAAACTATCCAATCCACATTCTCCTTGAGGTCCAGGAATAAATGTAGGAGTTGGGGTTCTAGTCACATCTGGTGTCCTATCTGGTGTTCTGTTTGGAGTTTCAGGGGGAGTAGAAGTTAAAGTTTGAGTGATTGTAGGTGTTAAAGTCGGTGTTGGTGTTGGTAGTGTCTCACACCTACTATCTGAAACAGATGAACTTGGTTGATTTGGAGATCTTGTCAGGGTCTCACAATTACCTCCAGTAATTTCAAGTTCAATTATATCAAAAGTTAATATAAATGATCCCAGTGTTGGACATTTACAGTCAGTAGATATGGAATCAAAAATCACGTCAAAATAGAAATCTCCAGATATCGAATCAGAAGATGTCATGACGATAGTATTCGTAGTATATTTGAAAGATTGATTATATGTTATGTTGTCACCATCACAATATGATTGCTGAGTGGTTATTAAGTCTGATGTATTTACAGTGATCGGATATCCATTCTTGATTGCGTTCAGTTGAGAACCATAACTAACAACTCCAGTATTATTATAACTGAACACTGCAGATGCCTCTATTTTGAAAGATATTGAAGTGTTTTGTAATAGAGATGGTGAGACATTTACGTTATATGTCCCTCCCTTGAATAAACTACTATTTGTTTGACCATCTTGAGTAATTTGTTGAGCAATACTTACAACATACTCACTAGCAAGTGATCCATTTTGAATTACAAATTGGATTTGAGATTCATTTCCTAATGTGTCTTTTACTACACCGATATATGTGTTAGCGAACAAACCTGAAAAATACCCACCGGATACAAAATTAGGATAAGGTGGTGAAACACCTACTATTGTATATGTGTATGGTGGTGTACCACCATTTCCAACTAAAGTAACTGAACCATCACCAAAACCTACACATGTTTCTGATTCAGGATTAGCGGTTACAGACAATGGTATACCAGAACATTCCCCAATAGACATGATCCATTGTAAGTTAGAACTAACACCTTGATTTAACCATCCACCTTGAGGTACCGTTTGGTTTGAATATTGGACCATTACACCCTGACCAACGTTGGTCCATTGTAATACTTCCCATTTGTTTTGATCATCGAATTTTTTAATAGTCAAATTATATTCACTATTATGCCATTCTTGATTTCCGTTATTATCGTATAGTCCTGGTTGGAATTCAATTTCCTGTGAAACTTGATCACTCAGACACAAGATGTATTGAGGTGGCGGGGTTGCTTGTGGAGGTAATACACATGATGAATAAGAAGCCGTAATTGTAAGATTATAAATAAATCCACCTGCCGTTGAAGTACCTAGATACTCATACTGACCGGGTAATTGAGCAAACTCGTAAGCGCCACCAACGATAAGTTGACCCTCGTTACTTACTACAGCCTTTATTATATCAGAAAAACTTACATAGTTAGTTGGTGAATCACATAAATCAGGATAAGGTTCTCCCACTGAAGGTGTGGGTAGTGGTGTTGGAGGTGGTGGTGGTCCGTCTAAACAATCAGAAAAACAATCTGTTGATAAAGCATAATTAGGTATTAATCTTTCATTTAAAACTTTAGGGTGAAATACTAATTGGTCAACAGTACAATAACTCATTATCGTTTTTGGTCCATCATAAGGATATACGTCACATTCTGATGAAGCATTACAACTATCTAGCACCCAACGGTTACCAGTATCTGGGTTAGTTCCCCATTCATTTTGACCACAATTCCATGTATGTGGTGAACAGAAATTGTGACCTAATTCATGGCATATAGTTTTTAAACCTCTTGTTTCAAATGTCGCAAATTGAGCTTCGTTAGAAACATAATATAATCTATCGACACCATAAGCATATGACCCACAAGACGAAGTACATGTTGGTTTCCATGCTATACCGGTAGTCCCACCTGGTGGACCTCCACTACATAGGTGATGGGCAATATTTCTTGGTGCGTTACTTAAAGTACTTTCCCAGTATGATCGAAAACCATTAAGGGTGTTTAAGGCTGCGTTTCCTGTATTAATATCAAAGTTCCAAGTATATGGAGAAGGCACTGACCAAACATTCACATAACTAGTCTGTAAAAATCTTAAACCCCCAGTTTGTTGAAAAAACACATCTGATGCGATGTCTATTCTACTGACCGCAAAATCTGTGGCCTCTTGAATATTACCATTATATTTTTGGTAAATGGAATAACCAACATCAATAGCTATAGATGTACATTGTGTCGTATTTCGTTTTGTAACATTTCCAGTTTTAGGTATATCCTTAATACTAGAGGATCCAATACCTTCACTTCCACAGGAAAATTCAGGTATTTCCGTGTCTTGGTCATTAGCGTCAAAAATTGCATATTCATCTTCATTTATTTTTTCGAATACAATTTGTCGACTTTCAGTGTTCATATTTACAGTGATCCTGTCTTGCATGAAAACCATTGTCCCCCAATCTTTACCAGACTTAGATCTCATTCTGTAACTGGTAATATTTGGAGTAATTATTTGTTCGATTATTTCAGCACCATTAGAAACGGAAACTGTTAGATTCGTAGGGTGAGCTTTAAACCTCTCCATACTGAATTCTTGGTTACCTCTTTTTGTTAAAAATGGTACGGATGTATCAAATTTTTCAGGTTTTAAGTCTCTTATTTGTCTAAAATTACTTTTATTTAAATTTAAAACTTTGTAAGTATTTTTATTCTTTGTTCTAAAGTTTTCTCTATTTGATTTAGAATTATCCTCTGAAAATAATCCAAGATCTTCTGGTAAACTTTTAGTTTGTTTTGCAATTTCGTTTTCTAAATTACATGCACTTGGTGAAGAAAAGACAATTTTAGTAGGTTGATCCAGTCCGAAATAACCTAAGAATAAATAATTTGAATTTTCATCATATACCAACCTCTCATAACAACAATTTCTTAATCCAGCTTGTGAAACGTTACTTCCCATTTCATCAACTTTTACAACTTCACCTACTATTGGTTCGTTATAAACAAAGTTTCCACTATTGACATATGATATAATATCACCAGAACTTACATCTCTTAAAACAACTGTTTGACCTCTATCTTCATCTGGTGTACAAAGTTTGAATTCATGAACTAAAACAGGTGCATTCACAATACAATCAACAGTCGCACTATTATCACCATTACTATCCGTGACTGTACACGTATAAGTTCCAGGTAACAAGTTTGTAATCGTACTACCGACAGGACCATGAGCCCAAACGTAAGTATAAGGTGGTGTACCACCTTGTGCAAAAACTTGTGCAGATCCATCAGCATTATTCGGACCACTAGCATCTTGGGATACACAAAATACATCAAATGGATTAATCGAAATTACTTCACAACTGTTTTGTGTATTACTCATTAGTTAAAATATTTTAAAATTTTACAGTTATTTTGATCTTGAAGTCTTACTAAAAAATTACTATTTTGATAACCTGTCGGTATGTCAAACTCATATGGAACATCATTTTCTTCAATTTCATCTATATATATACAATTTTGTTCATTTAAATCACATACATACACAAAGAATGGTGATGTTCCATTATCGATAGTTTCTATTTTTATTTGTTCACTCATTAACAAGGAGATCCTTTTACACAATAAAATTGTAAGTAAGATTTATTATTCTTCATTTGTATATAATAAATATCATTTTCTATAATTACATACCTACCAGGATTATAATTCAATGTTAACGCATCATTTGACCATACCTGTTGACCTTCTAACTCTAC
>UEXM01002055.1_pt1 | contig 15180 bp, 24 predicted proteins | sample 1796661 | NCBI WGS metagenome assembly UEXM01 (sample SAMEA4772469, study PRJEB27181) | metagenome | reverse complement strand
TCGTCTTTATCAGCAAGACCGCTTAATCCAATCATGCCCATTATGCCTAAAGCTCTATTACCAAGTGACATTAGTTACCTCCAGTATAGCTATTACTCATTGCAGTTAAGTAATCAAATATTCCATTTTGTTTAGTTTCTTGTTTAGTTGTAGTACCAACATTAGGAGTTTGTCCAAGTGCTTGATTAACATATCCAAGCGTATTTGCGCCTTGTCCTGTGTATCCTCTAAATTGACGTTGTGCCGCATCGAACAAGGCTTGTTGCATTGCTTGTTGTTGTGCGCCTTGCATAGCCAAATTATTGTTAACTGTTTGCCCCATGTTAAATCCAAGATTAGCAGTTTGTCCTAATTGATTAGCCGCACCAAGTCTTAATTGATTACCCTGTAATCCAGCAGTTTGGTTAGCTAGTGAGGCTTGCAATGCATTTTGTATGTCTTGTTGTCCAGCCGCTTGATTAGCTAACTGACCTTGCATGTTATATTGTTGATTCATTCCACCAACTTGTAACGCATTGCCCTGATTTGCTAGTCCAGCTTGCATACCCGCAGACTGATTTGCCAAGCCAGCTTGTAAAGCGTTACCTTGATTTGCTAATGCACCTTGCATGCCAGCAGATTGGTTCATACCTTGCGCTTGTAATGCATTCTGTTGATTTGCTAATTGTCCTTGCATTCCAGCACTCTGATTAGCTAATGATGCTTGTAAAGCGTTTTGTTGATTTGCTTGAGAAGCTTGCAAGCCAGCGCCTTGATTAGCTAATTGTCTTTGCATATTTGTATTAACATCAAATTGACTACCAGCTTGGTTAGCCATTTGAGAATTGAAATTGTTTGCTATATCTTGACCAGCCATTGCTTGTGCATTTTGGAAACCAGCTTGTCTTAATCCAGCAGATGATTGTGCTAACTGTTGTGCTACGCCTCTACCCATCTCACCCATAGCAACACCATGTCTTGAGCCACCAAAACCTCCAGCCGCTTGTGCTTGTGCGCCTAGCATGTCTAATCCCATGTTAGCACCACGCAATATGTCTGCTTCATTAGCTTTTATAACTGCATCTGTATATGGGTTCATGTAAGGAGTCATTGATGTATTACGCATCATTTGAGCTTGTACTTGTGGGGATGCTGTTTGTTGTCCTATTTGTTGAGCCGCTATATTTGTACCTGACACATTATTTAATGCCGGATTTACATTAGAGCCAGTAACATTGTAATTAGCTGGATTTACGTTAGAACCAGCAACATTTGTAGCGGCTACATTTGAGCCAGTTACACTTGTTGGATTAACTGTAGCGCTTGTTCCAGCAACACCTACTTGACTAGGTGTGTAAGCCATGCCAGCCGCCGCTCCTAACCCAGCACCTTGTATGCCTTGAGCCGCTAGGCTGTTAATATTTGGTGGAGTCTTCTGACCTCCGGGTGCTTGTCCAGCCATTAGTAGTCTCCTGAAAATTGTTTACCTTTTCCATAGGTATTGTAATTTTTTTGGGTTGTTTTTGCTCTATCTGCTACAACATTCCTTCGATAAACTGGATTAGTTTTACCAGCTAAAACACCTGAGCCTCTATTCATGCCTCCGGGAATACCTCTACCATTTGGTGAGCCACTAGCCATCATAACTGTAGGTTGCGTAGGTTGTCCGCCAAAGTTAAAATTAACTCCGACCCCACCACCACCGCCTGACGTTTGAGGTGCGGCATTAGCTGGAACTGCATTACCAAATAATGCGTCATAAGCATCTACAGCACCGCCATAGTTTGTTTTTAAGTCTGTCATAGCTTGGTCGTATAAAGGCATAGAGTTGTAACCCTTCATACCGTTAGCAAACGTAGTTGGGGTTGGCATACCAGCCATTGCATCTGTAGGTGCTAATAAACCAAAAGCCGCTCCAGCATTTGCATTATTTTGAAATGCCGCTTCTTGATTTGGATTAAAAGCCGCAACTTCTGCACCATAATAAGGCATGTACTCAATTTGTTGTAAAGCTTCTGCACGTTGCAGATTTCTATCTGCTGGCGCTCTTACCCATTCAGGTACAGTTGTTTCTGTTGTTGTTTTTTTACCTCCACCCTTGCCGCCGCCGCCTGAACTCATGTCAAAACTCCTTTGCTAATATTGTAAGTTGTTCTTTCCATCCCTTAGCTTCAAGAACACGTTTCCATCCTCTTCTACCGGCTATTGACATTCCATCACAGCCTTGTAATTTTCCCCATTCCATTGCACTATCATGCATGTCTGTAATCTGTTCAATTCCGTAGCCTTTATCACCGCCAGCTAAGAATACGTGTAACACTTTCTTATTAGGATACACTACAATCTCTGTGACTGCACAACCGTTTGCTCCCATCCACAACTGCATGTGACCACTTAACACGCCATCTACAATGTCCTTAAAGTCATGAGTATCGCCACCTTTATTAAGAGCTGACTCAATCCATTCTCTACCAGCTAACAGTTTTTCTTGTATATTCATGGGTCGTATTTTAATTTTACCCAAGCACCATTCTTGGATACTACTACTGCATTTTGCGCTTCATCCCACATCAGAATACCATCTTCAGTAGCTTTTGCGTCTGCATCATAATATTGTAATTTGTTGCGTGTAGAAGTCATAAAATAATTTAATCGTTCTGCCCAAGTCTTCCAATTACTGCCTAGTGGTGGTGGTGGAGTTGCGTTACTCATCGCCTACCTCCGGGGTTTGCATCTATTCTCATAATTCCTGAGCGCCAGTTATCATTTCCTACGCCTTGTATTTTAACCCTAACTTGTCTACCTGTAAATCTAACATCAGTTGGATTAGTCAAAGTAAATGCTCCATGTACAGTCTCTGTGTCATTAGGATGAAATCTTGTTTTAAAGGTAACAGCTACTTGACCTTGTGTTCTTTCGTCAGGTATCAATTGATTTACTTTCATAATGCTGTCACCATTGCCTAGTGTAATTGACCCTGATTCAGCAAATGGTTTAGATGAACCTGTGTGGGTGTAACCTGTTTCTTGGTTGTACAAATTGCCACTAGCGTCTGCCCATATTGGATTTGTAAATATGCCTATGTCAACACCAGCAGTTCTGCTTAATTCACCAGTTGCCCAATGCCCTTCTTTATAGTCAAGTGTAACGTATCTATCGTTTTCTACTGAACTTGCTGAAGGATAGAACCACCATATCTCACCAAATTGTGAATTGTGTACTGCATAAACTTTGCTAATTTGCGATGGGTTCATATCATCAAAAACATAGTCAGCTACTTCACATGGTATTTCTTTAGCGGTTGAGCCATCGAAAGTGAAGAAACCTTTTTTACCCATCCAAAATGCACCTTCATCTATTGCTACAGCGCCTTTTCTTGAAGAGACACCACAAGCTGTACCTACCCTTTGGAAACCATATACAAATGGCGCTCCTGAATATGTAGCAACGTGGGCATCATTATCAGTCAAAATTAAAGTAGCACCACGCATTCTAACACCACACATAATCTGCCCTGTGGTTTGCAATTCCATGTCACCAGCTTCATTTGTAGCAGATGGCGTCCATACAGTATTGTTTTCTTTATCAGACCATGCAACTTTACGTGGGTTACCACCAGCACCAAGACAGAATACAAATCGCTCTTCTGTCACTACCATTGATTTATTGCCTGTTGGAGCATTAGCAACAGTAGCCGCGTTAGCACTTGGATTGCCTTGCCATTCTAATAACTTACCATCAGTAGAAGATACTGCAAGTAAATATTCTCCCCATGTGTCTAATGCCCATGTTGTAGCTTCTGCATAAACACCTGAGTTTGCTGGTGTACGTCCATAATTATTTAGACCATAGAAACCACCACCAAAGCCTGTATTCAACGCACCATTTAATGTGCCTGACGTAAATCCGGAGGCTGGAGTAATATCTGTTACTGTTAGTGAAGGGTTAACATAATATAGTTTTTCATAAGTACCAGCTACTAAATACTCATCACTAGAGTTGTCTAAGAAAGCAAGCATTGCTCTCGGTGCATACGAAAACGCACTAGCTTTTCTAGTTGTCCATCCACCTACTGGTCTCATAGAACCATCATGCCATCTAACTAAACTAGCTTCACGCCATCTATTAGATGATTCAAATACAGTTCCGTTTGCATAAACTCCCGGTGGTATTTTTAAAGGTATCATTGCCATAATTTTATGCCGCTATCTGTGTCCAAGTGTTAGTGTCATTAACTATAATTTCCCATTTTTCTCGACCTATTGTAGCTATACCTGATGTTGATGATACAGCACCAGTATCTTCTCTAACTCGGTGTACTAATGTAACTGCTGTTGTTGTTGCAGATTGCATAGCCGCACCTGATATATATATAGCCTCTGCCCTACTTGTTATAGTAGCGGTAACAGTAGTTGATGCTCCCGGTTGACTTATCTCTTCAGCAGAACAAGACGTAGGCGATACAGCAAATATTTCTATTGCTGAAAGATTTACTTTTGCACCAACACAAGATGTACCAACAGAAGTAGCTGAAACAATTGTCTGTAAATCTTCTTGGTCGTATCTTTGTCTGCCCCACAATCCTGAACCATAAGCATACTTATCGGTACTCTCTAAGAAGAACTTAATTGCAGAACCAGTTAAATTACCTGACGCAGTTACTGTAGCACCTGTACTCCAAGTGCAAGTAGCGTTTGCTGATGTTGTTGTATTTGGAGGTATACCAGCACTAGACTCTCTAACTCTCAGCGTTGTAGTTGGTAAATCAGGTATAACAGAGTTAGTAACAGAACTCATGGATGCTATTCTTCGCATTCCACCAATTGCCGCAACACTACCAGTTGCAGATACTGTTGCACTAGCTGTTCTTACTCGCTCTTGTACTACATTAGCAATAGACGATGTTGCAGATACAATAGTCTGTAAGTCTGCATTACCAGCAAAGACATTACGCCCCCACAAGCCTGAACCATAGGTATAGCGGTCAGACTCTTCAAGGACTATCTGTTCACCACTACAAGTAACAGTTGCAGTAGCAGTTAATGATGCAGAAGCACCAATAGCTATTACCCAGTCTACAGCTCCTGAACTTGATGTGGCTGTAAGAGCGGCTGAAGCATCTTTTACTTCACCACTACTACTACCCCAAGTACGTAAGCCATAATACGAATCACCGTATACAAAAGCCATACGTTACAACTAAATTAGTTTAGTGTAATGTCTAGGTCACCTGACGGAACACGAAACACATCACCAGTATCAATTGCTTTGGATGAAGCTAATGTTGCATATGCCATCATGTTTCCTGATGTAGCCGCGTCAAATACTCCAACGTGTGTTACTGTACCAAAAGACGCAGTTGCTGTAGCAAATTCTACTGCCGCGTTGTTTGATGTAGTTGCACCCGATGTTGTAAAGTTAACCGGTCTTCTTGCATATGCTGTTCCTGAAGTAGATACCTCAGTACCACCACCAGTCTCTCCCGGTGCGGCTGTAAACAATGCTAAATAATGCTGAGATGGCGCTGAGTAAGCCGCTCCAGCAAATACGTGGTCTAATATTTCTGTTTCTAAAAAGTTTGTAAAGCTCATACTAATCCTCTCACTTTAAGTGTTAATCCTGAGCCACTAAACATAGCATCCTCAGAAGTTTGGTTTAATCGCTGTACAGCCGCCGAATACAACTGCGCCCATACTGCTACTCGTGCATCTTCTGCTAGATACGGTGCTGAATGTAGTAACGCTCCATAGAGGTATACATCAGGTGCTTCTAGTAAAAGCCAGTTATCTGTGTTAGTGATTAACGAAGGTATCTTCTGATAATACAATAACTCAAAATTTGTTGTTACGCTTGGCGTTGGAAATAATTGAAATTGTCCATTAGCATGCGTATAACTTGTTGGTGTTCCTGTTTCATCCGAGGTAGCAGACCGTTTATCAGCCATTGCATCTCGTGATACTAAATTAACTACTGTAGTTCCTGAACCTGTTAGGTGTAGTCTAATAGTTTCTATCCAATCTGCTGGTATTTGCATGTATTCATCTGCTGGTGATTGTTGTCCGGCAGAGCGTGCTTCCATTCTCCAATGTCTTACATCTCTATTAATCTGTGCTTCTGCTAATGAAACAAAGTCAGGTATCACAGAAGTTAGGTCATCTCTATTTAAAAAGTCAGCAATACTTGCTTTTAATCCTGTGTAATTAGTTAGAGCCATTAATAGCGACCTCCTCTTCTCATGTAATCATATCGTTCATCTTGAACAGCGTAACCACTAAGAGGCGCTCCAGTAAGACCAGCCGCAAAGTCTGCTTTTTGTTGGTCATCCATTTGAGCCATCATCATTTCAACTCTAGACTTTTCTTCATTAGAAAGTGCCGCAAATTGTTTGTTGAATTGGTTGCGGTCTACAACAGTTGGGTTAGGACTCATCTCTCCAGTACCACCATAATTCATGTCAGAGTCATTCATTAGTGAGCCATCAGGCATTCGGTGCATACCAGCCGGTACATTATCAGGTATTGTTGGTGTTCTACCGGGCATTAAAACTGGGTCATTGTTCATTGTATTAGCTAAGAACTCTCTTTCAGCCGGTGTGTCTAAACCTCTAGCTCCTATTCCTAGATTACCTATTGTGTTAAGTGGCTCTTCTTGTCCGTAAGCAGTAATACCTTGCATGTCTCGCATTCTTTGAATTGCATCACTACTTAAATCATCACCAGTAAATGTATAACCTTCTGTATTACCATCTACATCAAACGTATAACTGTTTGTATTTTTATAGTTCTTTACTGCATCCATTAAACCAGCGTCAGTATCAAAACCATCACTATTAGTTGCATTTTGTAAGAACTCGCGTTCTGCTGGAGTGTCTATGCCTCTGTTACCCTCCATAACACCGCCAGTTAACCCCTTATATTTTTCTGTTAACATTGCAAGGATTTGGTCAAACGACATGTCATTTGGATTATGTCCGGGAACGTGCGCCATACTGTGTCTCCTGTTTAATTAAGCGTAAGTATATCATCTCTTTTCTTTGTAATCAATTAATCTAACAATCCCCTTTTGCTTAGGTTCATTAATATGTCATGTGTAATTAAACCAATAGGTGGATTTTGCATAGTTAATTTTCTAAAGTCACTATCTGTCATGTTATCTGCTGTCATTGGCGAGCCATCTGCTTTTTTATTGTCGAACAAATCTAGAATACTAATGTTGCGTTCTTTCTCAGGCAACATAGAAACTGGCTGACCTTTAATAACTGTGTCATAGGCTTCTGTTATTGGTTTCTCTTTACCTATCAATTCTTGCATGTTAAGTAACCCAACATTTTGTAGTGTGCCTTCTTTCTTGTTTAATTGTTTTTCGTCAGCGTTTGCTAATCGTGCTGTAGGATATGACACCACACCATTGTTTTGACCTTTGACTAATTTACCACCTATGTCATAGTCAACACTTCCTCTAGTACCTCTACTTGTTCTAAAGTTTACATCAATGATACGAGCTATCTCTTTTCTTTCAGAACCTGTTGTGCCTTCTAATGGATTCTTTGAATTAGTACCACGCCACTTTTTATTAATAGAACGTATATAGAATTCACCTTTACTATTTTTAACACTTTCTTTTGATGTAGTTCGTATAAGGTCATCTAATATAGCAATCTGTTTAGCGTCTAAGCCATTAATTACAGAGTTAAGCATTGTTTGGGTAATAGGATTACTAAAGTCTGAACCTGTTGGTGACATACTAAATGGTAATAGCAATGGGTCTTTCTTGTATAACTGTCTTGCTTCATTTGCTGATTTAGCTATTTTACCTACAGCATCTTTAGCAGACGCCCACAAGATACCTCGGTCTACATTTTCAGGTATTAGCATATGGTCTTGACCACCAGTCCTTCTGACTCCTTTACCATCAACTACAACACTAGCGCCATTAACACTTGTAATTATTCCACTACCAGCAGAACCATCCGACATAGTGCCTACAAAGGGATAGCCTTCTGAATTTACAATACTTTGTTCACCGACAATTATATTGTTAGTGCCTTGTAATTCCGTTTGCACATCCATAACACCTTTCTGAAGTCTGTCTTTATCTGACTTTCTAGTAGCAAACCTTGGGTCTATTTCTTGACCAATAGTTGAAGTAATACCTATTCTGTCACCTGTGTTTTCAGTAATAGGAATGTCTTGTCTTTTTAATATCTTTGAAGTGTCAGTAGAATACAATACGTAATTGTTAGCTTTAGGGTTAGCTTTTCCTTCTGCCATTGCTCTTTCGTTACCATCTACATCTACAAATTTTGACCCCGGTATACCGTTTTCGTATAAATAAGTAGAAGCCGCTCTTTCAGCACCAAACCCACCTACTTTATCTGCAAATTCTTCTGTTAATGCGTCATAAAAATCTGCACCTGTATCCGTATCTTTCATACCGTTTTGGCGCATCAATGCTTGGACATTGTCCGGTTGACCTGTCAATGGTAATTCTCTACGTATCATTCGAGATACAGCTTCATCGCTTAAATCTATTTCATACAATTGACTCATAGCAGTATCAAATCTATCTTCTACATCTCTCAGGATTCTATTTGCTTCTGCCATTTGTGCTGTGTCTTTCTTAATGTTAACATCCTTCATTAATTCTTTACGAATTGTGTCCGGATAAACACCTGTTGCTAAGTCATCCCAAATTCTAGTTTCAAGTGGCGTGTTACCTTTTATCTCAGATAACAGTTTTGCTTCTCTCATCAGATTGAAATCATATCTAGCAAACATTTTACCGGTGTCTTTATTCTCTGATACATATAGACCATGACCTTGAACTTTAGTGCCTGCGTTAGAACCAATCTTGTTCATGTCCATCTTTGTAAAGATTGCACCTTTCTCATTACCTTGGAAAACAGTAACAGGTAATTTGCTTTGACCTAATTTTGATAGGCTAGGGTTTAGATTAGATTTTAATACACCAGTCATTATTGAATCAACTGGGTCATCACCTAACAAAGTATATAGTGTGTTTCTGATAGCTGGTTTAAGCGCTGTATTGTTTGCTAACGAAGCTAACTTAGCTGTAGTCATACCACCACCAGCCATGATAGATAATACTTCTACAGGGTTATTTGCTACAGCATTGCTAAAGCTATCCCAATCTTCAAACGTAGCTTTGACCATACCACCAAATGCATCAGCTACTGCACGTTGTTCTTCTCCAATTGTCTCAGCTCCTACTAAATTAAGCAGACCACCAGTTCCTAAATCAATTGCACCTTTTGCCACGTGTTGAGGTGTTGAGAATATTGTTCGTGCTTCATCCATCGCACTAGCAATACCAGTAGGTATTCTTTCAATAAATCGCTTTGCTTTGTTTGGGTCAGTAGATGGTTCTTTAAATCTCCAAGCGTGTTGCGGTAATGTGCGTCTTAAAGCGTCTAAATCTGCATAGTATTTGTCTACTTCAGCTTGGCGTTCAGGACTAACCTCTAACAAACCACCAGCAAAATCGCTGACACCATCCCACAGATTACCTAAGCCTTCACTTATTCCATCTTTAATTTCATCTAATAGACCAGCCATCAGTCTGTCTTTGCAACCAATTGAATGGTGGTTGGCTTCATAGTTTCATCAGAGCTTGTGTGGTCTATCTGTGTCTTCTCTCCATACTTCTGAGGTACTAACTTACTTGCTACCCATTTTCTTGCATCTATCTGTAAACGTGCAACTTGAAATGTCTGATTGTCTGCTTCATCTGCAATAGCTAAGATTTGGTCAGCATGAAATTCTGAGCTGATTGACTTCGCGCGCGTGTATCTATCGGATAATCCATCTATCTTATACATCCAGCGATACCAAGTATCTGCATTCGGTGTCCACTTCTCTTCTCTACATAAACTGATGACACTTCGACCTGACGCTATCTCTTCTAGCATTCTATCTTCAAGCTCTTCAGAATATATTGTTGGTCTAGCCATTTAGATACCCCGGTTCTTTGCAGTCTTTGCCGCTTGTCTAAAGTTCATAGCAGTTGGTCTACCTTTCTGTCCAGCCTTCCGCATTTTCTCACCACTACCAGCTTTGATTCTTTTACGTTTAGCATGAATTCTATCATACAATCCAATCTTAGCCATTTAGTTTCTCTCCTGTAGGAAAATTATCTCCAAGTATAGTCCAAGCCATTTGTGTATCTATATCTTTTATTGTTTCACCTGTAAGCTCAGAACAATACTCAAGTAAAGCAATGTACAAGTATGGCAATGTATCAGTCTCTCTTATCTGAAATTCTTTAAGCTCCTGTGTCTCCACTCTTCACCTCCGCAGTTACTAGACCTCTCCAATCATCAGGTAAGTCTAGTCGTATTCCTAAGTCATCTGCGAAATCTACAACCTTTAACAAGTGCTTTGACATTTCATTTACAGTTAACTTTGTAGTCGATTTTATCACTACTACTGGTTTGTTGTTAACTTCTTCAATCAAAGGCTCTAAAAATTGACTGCTAAAATAAGTATGAAGTGCATCAGGTGAGTTGCCTGTGTCATCTGCAATAATAGAAACCATCCTCCAATAAAATGCATTCTGTTTAACTGAACGTGATGCGGTGTTAGGTTTAATAGTTACAATAGCTTCAGGTGCATCAGAATTTTTAAACCAAGTGCGTGTCATGTTCTCTAATATATCAGCTTTAGGTTTGTCTCTCTTTAAAATTCTTTGTAGTTTATTACTCATAGTTTACAATTTTATAAGCATATTTAAAAAGCAATTCTTGTTTGATTAGATAAGCATTCTTAGATACTGTATCGCCATTACCAACAAACGTTTTGTATTCTAAGTTATTTTCTATGATGCAATCTTTAACTCTTTCCCTCTCTATAAATCCATATTGATTTGGTGTAACAAAAACCCACGTGTCAGCTTGACTGGTCATCAACGCTGAAGGCTTACCATACATTCCAATCTCTACTACTAAATTTCCTGTGTACTTACTCTTAAAATCTTTTTTAACTTCATAACGTTTGTGTTTCTCAGGTACGTATATATCCATTTCTTTACAGTAACCCGGAATAATAACTGCACTAGGATATTGGGTCTGTAATAACTTTAAGACATCTTGTTCTGCATTGTGTCCATCTTCTAAGTCTTCTTCAAAAGTATTCACTTCAATCCTTTAGCTCGCAACTTTTTATCAGTAGAACGTATTGCAAACTCAACCATTTCATCCATAAATTCTTTGGTGTAATACTCATGACCTTGGTCATAGCTAGTATGACAATTAAAACATGAATAAAAACCTACATCTCTACCTAAGTCATCAGTTGCCTTAATGCCAACGCCGCTTACATTTTTGTGAGCAAAGACTGTGGTCTCTCCCTTGCCCAAGCACCGGTCTAGTTTTAGGGTGCATGCTTCATTGCGGGCAGACTTAGTAATTTTATTTTGTTTCATTAAATCCCCAATCAATGAGTTGTCCTATGACATCAGCAACTGAATAAACTACTGCTGTGTCTGAACCAGCATCTTCTATTTTTTCTATCATAATTTGTTGGTTAGCAGTCAATCTACCTTTAGGTGTTTTGCCATTCTTTGGACGTTTGACCTCTAAAAAAAAAGCAATGCCATTCATTAATAAACATAAATCAGGGATACCACTTTTTACACCTTCAGCTCTAAATCTACCGGCTTCACTTTTACTGCGCTTACCACCATTAGGTATAGCAAAATAAAAAATCTTCCTAATGTCTAGATACTGACATATTGCCTTTTGTACTTCATGTTCATCGTTTCTCATTTTTAAGCTTATCCATAATCATAGTAAATTTAAGCTGGTCACATAAAGAAATGATTTGGTCTTCCAAGTCTGATTTTAATTGCTTGTCTTCAATCTTGGTTAGCAATGCCATAAGATTATGAATTGTCTCAGCAACTTCTTCATTCGACATCACGTTGCAAATTATCTACTGTGCCTAAATAATTTGAGACTCCATAAATTGCCCAATGTAGCTGTTGTTTGTTTGCGGCTATACGATGAGTTAAACCTGATAAAGAACATCCAAGTAACTCTGCACATTCTTTCTGTGTGATGCCTAATTTCTTGATTTCTGCTGGAATTGAATGGTAATAGATTGCTTTCTTCATAAGAATTATATATTGAAAAAGATTCTATTATATCAATAAAGATACTGTATGGTACTTGTTTTTTTTCTTGTACTGACTTCTCCTTCGGAGACTCTCCTAGGCAAAGCAGAGGGATAAATCCCTTTTTAAAGAGCTTCTTAACTTATCGGGTAATGCCTGAGCTGGGAGTTTCGGGTAAAGAAATCCCTAGAATAGCCTAGACTAAACTAGAGATTCTCATCGGTATAAAGCCTTCGCAGTATCATCCGAGCCTAACACCATTACAGCTAGTCAGGTTAGAGTCATCGCTACCTTGTAATAGGTACTCAGCCTTCTGCACTCTACGATAGTTACCTATCATCAATCAACAGCTATGGAATACGATTGCTGATTCTCTTTGATATTTATAGAGGTCTGAGTGAAGCATGTATCGGCTAGACATATCACCTCTCGTATCCTGATACTTGCCAAGTTGTTGTGAGATGGTATAATCTTCTACAGAACGGTGGGCAAACACCAGTTTAATGAACCCTCTGAGACGTCAACCACCTCAGGGGGTTTGTGCTTTCCGGGTTGTAAGCTTACCCAAAAAACACTAAACCAAGACTCGAATCATACACTCCTTGTATTTTTATTGCAACTTATTTAAATTATTTATTCTGTTTAATTAAATAAAGCTTGACAGATGGTCTCAGATGTTGTATAATTACACCGTAATTGAGATGAATTACAAACTTTTTAACCCATAGGAGCTACAATGTCAAATTACCCAGTCAAATATTACAATTCAATTAGTGAAGAAATTGAAGAAGCTGTAATCCAAGTTAGAAAATTTGGTTCACAAAAAGATAACTCTACAATCCAAATTGTTGCATGTATTGCACCTTTGTATATGGAAGTAGGTTACACAACTGAAGACTTCAATGCTATTACTCGCAATGTTGATGACAGAATGGACGTTTTATTTAACGAAAGATAATCAACCGGGGAGGTTCGCCTCCCCACACTTTAACTTATAGGAGATTTAAATGATAGAACTTAGTATTTATTCAGACGATATACGTGACATGGACGAGAGACTTGACAGAGCATTTGACATTAGAAATGGCTGGGGTGCTGAAGCTGTTACTGATGATAACAAAATGGTTTTAGACAATCTTAACAAGTACCCACAAGGTAGTGTGCATGCTGTTATTCAAATGCAACAATGTCAAATCTCAGACCAACAGCACAAAATTGATACATTGATTAAACACATCAAACAACTTGATGCTACAGTACATGAGATTACTGATTGTCTTGATAGTGCGGCTAAAGATATTTTTAGCATTGGCATGCGAACTGGTAAGAAGAAATAATGTATACGATTACACACAATACAAAGTATGTTGACAAACATACTAGAGCTGGGGCAGATGGTAAACAAATTATCTGCCCACTATGTTTCAAATTCGCTACAGTTTATCATTTTTCATGGTCAGCAATAGCGTGTGGTGTCTGTCATGCTAACGTAGAAAAACAGGCTTGGATTTTAAAATAGGAGATACAAATGACTAAAGCAGTAAATATATTAAGTGATGCACTTGACAAATTAATAACTGATGACACAGACAAAATGTTTCAACCATCAAAAAATAATTATGCGGATTTTAAAGTTGGCAACAAAGTTAAACTCTATCATTATTGGATGGCTGAAGATACGTTTATTGATAACGTTACACTTGTCAAAAAAAGGTGGGCAAAAAAAGACAGAGACATATTAGGTTTTACTACTCAATACTGGACTGTCAAATTCGATGATGGTCAAGTAAGTGACAAGTGGTTTAAATCGGATACACCTGTTTAATTAAATAAAGCTTGACTATTTAATTAGATACTGATATAATGACCTCGTCATTGAGACATACTTGATGGCGAGACAACTTTTTAACTAATAGGAGATACAATGGAAATAGTAAATGAATACCCAAGAGTTTATGAGCAAAGCTTATTTACTAAAAAAGAATGGATACAGAAAACTGTAGAGACACACAAAGCTATCGTTAATGAAGCTCGTGAGCCAATTGCAGTTGTTGGTAAGAATTACAATCTAGTTCAAGATGCTGACGTTATGCCTCAGTTCCACGATGTAATTATGAAGTCGAACTTAGACAAGACTGGCATGACTAAAAAAATCCACTACTCACACAATGGAGCTAAGACTAAAGTTGTTTATACTTTTCCAGCTCATGAAATGGCAGTTGATGTTGGTGACTTTGTCCAGCTTCAAATTATGGTTCTTAACTCATGTGATGGTACTTGGAAGTTCATGTCTATGCTAGGCGCTGTTAGATTAGCTTGTATGAACGGTCAGGTTGTAGTCGATGCATTGTCTTCATATAGTGCTAAACACACTAGCACTCTTGATACTGATGTTGCTATAGCTAAGATGGAGACAGCTCTTGAGGTCTACGAAGCTAACGTTAAAATTTGGCAACAGTATGCTAAGACAGGTATTACAAATGCTACAGCTACTAAAATTTTTGAACAGGTAGCTGGCAAGAGCGACAGACTTCAAGTTTTACTTGAGGAAACATTTCTTAAATACAAAGCTGAAATGGGTACTACTGTTTGGGCATTGTTTAACACTTTGACTGACTGGTCTAGTCACGCCAAATTTAAGAATGAAGCCAACAAAGTTGCTACGATATACAATCGTGAGGCTAAGGTAAGAAAAGTCCTTCCATTGCTTACTGAGATGCTTGCGGCGTAACGTAACACAATCTACCGGGGAGGTTAACAGCCTCCCTTTTTTTAATTTATTTTTCTATTTAATTTGACAGAACATATCAATTATGATATAATGACCTTGTCATTGAGAACTTGATGGCACTTTTAACTTAAATAGGAGATACAAATGGTAAATTTAGTAGACAGACTTTTTGACAAAAGAGTTTATGTTCCTAACGAAGGCGTTAAATTAGTTAGGGTTGTTACGGTTGGTCAATGTGATGGTGAGCTTGAAGACAACATTATCTTTCAGTATGTAGACGATTCACCTTGTGGTCATGACAAACGCGGTGACACAGATTCTATGCCAATTTCAATGTTTAT
>UEXM01002054.1_pt1 | contig 15191 bp, 10 predicted proteins | sample 1796661 | NCBI WGS metagenome assembly UEXM01 (sample SAMEA4772469, study PRJEB27181) | metagenome | reverse complement strand
TTATCATTAGAGGCAACCTACAAGTACAGGGTGTCCAAACAACAATCAATAGTACAACTGTTTCTCTCAATGATCTTAATCTTGTTCTAGCTGATAGTGCATCAAATGCAGCAGCTGCAGACGGAGCAGGTATAACAATCAATGGTGCGGCAGCGACTCTTACATATGCTGCAACTGGTGATAAGTTTGTCTTTAACAAAGCACCTTGGTATAGCTCAAATAGAATTTTAACAACAGCTGATGAAGGTACCGGTAACTCTCTAGATGCTGATACGGTTGATGGTAAACACTTTGACGATATAATTTCAGAAGCAACAGCGCTTGCAATTGCGTTAGGATAAACAAATGGCAAATACATTTAAACTAAAAACATTTGATGGATCAAGTACCGGAGCAAATACTGCAATGACAGTATACACTGTTCCTTCTGCAACCACAACAATCATACTTGGCTTGACTCTATCTAACATTACCAACTCTACAGTATATGCTACTGTATTGATAGAGAACAACGATGGTGACAATATTAACTTTTTAAAGGATATTCCCATCCCAACAGGTTCTGCTGTAGAGGTTATGTCTGGAAATAAGATTGTATTAGAAACTTCTGATATATTAAAGACTAAATCAGGTACAGCTAATTCAATAGACACAGCATTGAGTGTTATGGAGCAAACTTAATGGCATACATTGGTAACTCACCAGAGAATATACAGCGAGGGAAGAGATTCATATATGAGTTCAAAGCCACAGCTGGACAGACTGCATTTAGTGGAGCCGATCTAAACAATCAAACATTAGATCTGTTAGAAGAAAATGAGATGGGTGTATATCTAAACGGTGTGCGGCTCGCTGATTCTGACGACTATAATGTATCTGGTGACACACTGACATTGATCAGTGCAGCAAGTCTAAATGACCAGTTGACTGTTGAGACTCAGGCTGAGATTGCTAATATCTCTTCTTATACAAGATCTGAAACAGATGCTCGATATATCAACTATGATGGTGACATTATTAACGGTACTCTTCAAATAGCTGGTTCAGGTAATAATATTGAGCTTGGTGATAGTAACAAAGTCATATTCGGTGCTGGGTCTGACCTACAGATTTACCATACAGGTACAAACAGTCAAATTATAGATGCGGGATCTGGTGACTTATATATCGGTGCAGATTCTCAATTAGGATTTTTAAATGCGGCTCTTACAGAGTGGAAAATAAAAGCCGATACCGATGGCGCAGTAAAACTTTACTACGACAACTCTCAAAGACTAGCTACAATATCAACAGGTGTTGACGTAACTGGCACATTGACTGCTGATGGGCTGACTGTGGATGGGACAGAGGGAAGTATTAACTTTGGTACAGGCTCAGGTATAACAGTAGATACGGGCACAGTCGGTGCTAATCCTAGGCTGTATTTTGACCACGACAACTTAACAGGTGGATTATATTTTATTGAGGCTGATCGTGGTAATCAAGCGATGGAGTTTGCTACATCTAGTAGAAACAGAATGGGTATAGCTTCTAACGGCGACATCAGCTTCTACGAGGACACAGGCACCACGGCAAAGTTCTATTGGGATGCGAGTGAAGAACGGCTTGGTATTGGTACGTCGAGTCCAACCGCAAATTTAAACGTTGTTGGCGCAGCAGCTGATCCTGGTATTTCTATTAAATCTGGTGGCAATGGTGGTGTAGATCCATTTAAAGTAACTTGGTCCGGTGGCGCTGAAGGCGACATGTTTATTGTTGACGATAATGGTAATGTTGGTATTGGTACGGCTGCTCCTAATACAAGATTAACAGTAGGAGATGGTAGTGGCACAGAAGTTTTAACTATCTTAGCAGGCACAACTGGAGAAAGCCAATTAAGATTTGCAGATGGGACTAGTGGATCAGCCGCATATCAAGGTAGAGTAGAATATGAACATACAAACAATATATTAAGACTAGGCGCAGGCGGCGGTACAGATGTTGCTATTGATGCAAGTGGTAATATGGATCTCACTAGAGATGGTGCTAACTTAAAATTGTATTACAACAATGCAGGTCAATATAGTGCTAACTTAGGTTGGAGGCATCTTCAACTTGGAAATAACGGAGCAAATTATCTTGTAGCAGGTAACACATCTACAGGCGGGGATTTGTATTTTGTTGTAAACAATACAACTGATCTTTCTACTAATAATGGCTCAGCTCATAATGGAACTGTAGCTATGCATATTGACTCGTCAGGCAACGTGTTGGTGGGTAAGAGTGTTACTACATTTAACACAGCAGGTTCAAGAGTATCTCAAACCGATGGCGCACACATTACAAGAAGTGGTGGTGCATCTTTAAATCTTAATCGCCTTAGTTCTAACGGTGATATTCTTGGCTTCTACAAAGACGGCGGAACTGTAGGTAATCTGGGAGTAGCAGATGGTGACAACATATACATTGCTTCTGACGATACCAATGATGTTGGGCTAAAATTTAACGGCGACGGTAATCGCATAACGCCTTGCAACGCTTTGGGAGCTGACAGAGGGAGTGCCATTGATTTAGGTGAAGCTAGCAGTGGGCTATTCAAAGACCTTTACCTGTCAGGTGGTATTCAGTTTGATGCACGATCTAATAAGTTAGACGATTATGAAGAGGGGAATTGGACTCCTTCTATAAAAGTTGAAAATGCAGGTGCTGCTGGTATTACAGTAAACCATGCAAGTTACACTAAGATAGGAAGGCTTGTATCCTTAGTTTTTCAGGTAACCATTAATAGCGTTACAGGAACAAATTCTAGTAGAGCGATTCAGTTAGAAGGTATGCCCTTCACTATAAACACAGCAAGCGGAGGTGGGCCTAATATTGGTTATACTAATTTAACAAATAGTATGTCGGGAAACCTAGCATTACAAGGACGACTTAATAATAGGTATAGGATTGTAAATCTCACTGGTGCTACAGGTGAAAACGCTTCAGATCATATACAAGCCACCACCGTTCTTAGAGGACAGTTCACTTATCATACAGACCAATAACCTACTGTAGAGTAAGTATTATAAATAACTAAAATAAGCCAATCAGGGGAGAGTGAACCGAATGGCAAACTACATAGGTAACGCACCAGTTAGCGGTGAGTTCAAACATTTAGATTCGATTGCTTCTCAGTTTAATGGAAGCACAACAACATTCTCATTATTGTTTAATGGAGTATCTCAATCTGTTGGTGATGCATCGCAGCTTATTGTTTCTTTAAATGGTGTCGTTCAGGAACCTCTTACAGCATACACTCTCGGTACTGGTGGTTCAACAGCTATATTCTCATCGGCTCCAGCAAGTGGTAGCACATGTTTTATTGTTAAGCTAGGTGGAGTTGGTGGTACCACTACTCCTTCTGATAATTCAGTAACAACAGCAAAGATTGCTCCTGGTGCAGTGACAAGTGCAAAGCTAGACACTAACATTGCAGTATCAGGCACTACTAATATTGGTAGCTATGTTGGGTCAGTAGTTAATTCACCTTTGGATATCAAAGCAGATACAAGTCACTTTGGATTGTCTATTGAAGAAAATAGCGGAACAGAAACATGGCAATTAGGTGTTGATGTAGACGGTGACTTAAATTTTCACAATTCTGGAAGTGCTACCCCAAGCGTTACATTTAATGATGCTGGTAACGTCGGTATTGGAACTACGAGTCCTAATACGACATTAACTCTTAGCGATGGTACTGATGAATTTGATTTCGGCGTAACTGCAAATCTTCTAATGATAAAATCTGTTACATCAGATGGATCTGACGATCATAGAATTATTATTGATGCTGGTAACGGAGGCCTGTCTTCTACTCGAGGTGCATATGTAGCTTTATCTGGTAACGAAGCAAGCACTAATCCAGGTCAAGCCGTCTATCAAATGGGTAATGTTACAGGTTCTTCTCACTTGTTTAGAAGAGCGGGCGGGCATGATGCTGTTATTATCAACTCATCAGGTAACGTTGGTATTGGTACAATAACTCCAGATGCACCTTTAACTCTTATTAATAGTGTTACAGATGCTTATACTCCTAGTTCGTTTAATAATAAACCTTCTATAACTATTAAGAGTCAGGACGGTACTAATAATTATAGTGGAATACGTTTTACTAATACTACAGGTGGCTACGAGTTTATGTTTGGTTCTGTCCAAACTGCTACCAGCAATGATTATGCAGATATGGTTCTTCAAGGTTATGACTGGGGAGCAACAACATATAAAGAATATTTAAGAGTTAAAAATAACGGTAATGTTGGTATTGGTACGAGTTCTCCAAATCAATGGGCAAGCTATACAGATAATGCCGCAACTGTTTTACAAGTAAAAGATTCAAGCCAAAGAGCAAGAATAGTTATTAATGGCGGAGATGGAGCTCATTTAGATTTAGTTGATTATGCGGGTGCTTCAAATGATAAGCATATGAATATGGCTGTTGATGGTGGCATTCTCAAGTTTGGCTCTTTAAATGATGCAGGCAATGCCTTTGTAAAAAATAATATCATGGTTATGGACCTTGGTTCAGGCAACGTTGGTATTGGTACAGCGAGTCCTGCAGACAAGATGCATATTTACAATAGTTCAGGAACTACTGTATACAGAGCAGATGTAAATGCAAACAGTACAGTTGGATTTGAAATTAATAAAACAGGATCAACCACACAGTCTTGGAAAATTGCAGACGGTATCACGCACAATGGAGCATTACAATTTTATGATGCCACAAACAGTGCAGTGAGAATGCATCTTAAAAGTGATGGCTTACTTGGTATTGGCACAACTAGTCCATTGGGTACTCTACATCTACACAGTGCAGACACTGCACTAAGACTAACAAGTAGTCAAGGATCAAACACTCCCCTTGCTCAGTTACAATATTCGGGAAGTGGTGGGTATTTCTTGAGATTGGGCGATAGTTCTAACAATGAAGATGTTATGATTCGTACTTATGGTAATAGTCACTTCAACGGCGGTAACGTTGGTATTGGTACAACAAGTCCAAGTGCTCCGATAGATGTTGTCACCAGTAGTGTTACTTATGCGGCTGAATTTACACAGTCAAATACCTCAAATGGAGATGGTGTGTTTATTTCCGTAGGTAGTACAGCGGCGGCAGACTATGCTTTAACAGTAAGATCAGATGCTGGTAACACTTCTGTGTTGGCGGCTAAAGCAGATGGTAAAGTTGGTATTGGAGTTTTTAGTCCTTTTGCTGATCTAACTGTTGGAACAAGCACAGCATTTGATAATGGTGATAATTATATTTCAGCTGTTTTCCAACCAGCCATAATTGGCGGTGAATCAGCGGGTATGTTATTCGGACATTATCCTGCTAGTGGTTACGCCAAACAAGGAATATTTTGGGAAAGATATACAGGTTCATCTGGATCAGGTGGTAGAGGCAAACTACACTTTGTAAACAGAGATGCAACAGATACTAGTGTTCCGACAATTGCTGATACTAGAATGACAATAGATGAAGCTGGTAGCGTGTTGGTCGGCAAAACAAGCACTAATAGTGATACTGTAGGGGTAGAAGCTCTTCCAGCTGGTCAAGTTTATATAACTGCAAACAACACTTTGCCATTCTATATAAACAGAAAAGGAACAAGCGGTAATAATGAGTTTGCACGTTTTTCAGATGATGGAGCTACACGTGGCACTATTGCAAGTTCGTTTCAAGAAGAGTTAACAATCTCAGCCTCTGGAACTAACTCATCTGGTATTTTGTTTTCACAATCCAACCAAGTACGCCCTATGAAAAATGGATCCACTTCTTCTGGAACTCAAGACCTTGGCGCAGGCAACGGCAGATGGAAAGACATCTACCTATCAGGTGGTATTGACTTTGGTAACGCTGCTAGCACTGATACCGGTGGTGAAAGCAATCTGTTAGATGACTACGAAACTGGTACGTGGACGCCAAAATTAAAAGACCTCAACGGAAATGAGGCATCTGCTTATCAGACTGGATATCCTAAAGGAACTTATGTTAAAATAGGTAGTCACGTTTGGGTTAACTTCTCAATCAGAATTACTAATAAAGGCTCAATGACAGGAAATTATGTTCATATAGCAAACCTACCATTTAACAAAGATAGTACTACTGAAGGTCGTGGAACTGGTACTATAGACTACTATAGTGGGTTAGCGGCAACTAAATCATATTTAGCGTTGGATACTTCTTCAACAGTCAGTGTTTTTTGGCTGGTCGGAGGAACTAACGCTACTGGTTCTCATTATGTAACAACAGCCCACTTAAATAACACTTGTATGTTTAAAGGTGGCGGTAACTACAGAGCAACATAATAACTTACCCCTAATGGACTTAGGGTAGTCAGGTGGCAGTAACGCCACGATAAACAAAGGAGGCCATTATGGCACTAACAGAAGAAACAGTACAAGACAAAATTGAAATTGTTGGAGATTTCAAAATGGTTCAGGTAAGAACCGCAACGGTTATTAAACGTGATGGAGAAGAAATCAGTAGAAGTTTTCATCGTCATGTTGTAGCACCAGATGATGATATCACAGGTGAGTCTACAGAAGTACAAGCAATTTGTAATGCAGTACATACTCAAACAATCAAGGATGCTTATGCTGCTCATGTAGCAGCTCAGACACCAGAGGAATAATTAAATGGTAACTAAGGCAAGACAATTAGCAGAATTCATTGCAAACGCTGACGTAGACTCAGACGAAATTGCAACTGGAGCAGTATCGGCTTCTAAGCTAGCTGCTACTCTTGACTTGTCTAGTAAGACATTGACTTTCGCTGCAAATCAAATATCAGGTAACTCTGTTGATGGTGGAGTTATTAGTAACTTTGCATCTACTGGTATTGATGATAATGCATCAAGTACTGCAGTAACTATTTTGAGTAGCGGTAACGTTGGTGTTGGTACAGCTAGTCCAGCGCATAGATTTCATATCAATCAACCTGGGAACAGTCCACAATTACGAATTAGTGGTAATGCTAATTGGGATTTTTATTCGTATAACGACAATAATTTTTACATTAATAATTCCGCTGGAACGGTTCTAGGATTTCTGGCTAACAAAGACGCTTATTTTGGTAAAAATTTAAGTATTGGTGATAGTGTATTAAGCACATACCATATTCATTACCCAGCAGTTGACATTGGATCTAGTGCTAGTGTACAAGGTTATAATGGTAACAATGGCGTTTGGCTGCAAAGCAACTTATTTATGAACACTAACGGCCATTGGACATCAAAAAGTAATGATTACTCAGCAATGTTAGAGTTGTATGATGGTAATTTTAACTTTTACAATACAGCTAGTGGCACTGGGACTAGAACGCTTTTAACACCAATGACTATTCGTCAGAATGGTAATGTTGGTATTGGTACTTCATCCCCTTCTTTTGATTTACAGCTTAATAAATCATCTACTCCTACTTTTAGAATTGAAGAAACAACTAATACTGTTAGACTAGATTTGAGATCCAACTCAGATCACACTTTAATTAGAACCACCTCTAACCATGATATGAGATTTAATACAAATCAAGTTGATAGAATGACTATAAAAAATGATGGCAAAGTTGGTATTGGCACAACTAGTCCAGACTCATTGTTACATTTACAAAAAACTAGAGGTACAATCTCAGATGGGTCAAATGACACAGGTGCTGTAATTAAATTACACACAGAGGCTCAGTGGGAAAGCGGATACGGTAATAATTCTAGCGATGCAACTAATGATTATCTTGGTAGTATTGAGTTTTCTACTGGTGATAGTTCAACTGGTGAAGGTGTAAGAGCGGCTATTAGAGGAACAGTAGACAGTTACTACAATCAAAACAGCATTGTGTTTGAAACTTGTGATCATGGAGATACTACATTAGACGAACGTGTGAGAATTCTTCATAATGGTAATGTTGGTATTGGTACAGCTAATCCAGGTTATAAACTTGAAGTTGCTGGAACAGCACATGTAACTAATACACTGTCCGCTAATGCTATATCTATTCCAAGTCAAGGTATGATATTTAATCAGGCTTTTGGTACAGGTGTTCCATCCATTACAATGACTGGTACTGCAAACAATGGCAGAGCCGGAGCAATAAACTTTAAAGAATCTGACGGCTCTGGTGGTGCTATTGCAAACACAGCGGCAATATATTCTACTGATGGAGCAGGCGGTAATGCAAGTTACGGTGGGTTAACTATAGCAGCTTACCAAAGTGATATTAGATTTTCTACAGGATCGTTAGCTGGCACAAAGATGATCGTTCAAGCGGGCGGCAACGTTGGTATTGGTATACAGTCGCCTATGTCACAATTACATGTAAATAAAGATGTTACTGGCCATAATACTAATGGCATTACTATCGGTAAAGTAGAAGCTAATGGTTGGATAGATATAAACGAAGAAATGGGCAGGCTATCTTGGTCTGCTAGTTATGGTTCTTCATATACCCCAGGTATAGGTGCTTATATTTCTGCTAAAGCAGATGCTAATTGGGATGGTAATGAAACTCCTACAAGACTAGGGTTCTTTACAGCTCCTGTAAACTCACTTACTCCAGTTGAAAGATTAAGAATTACCTCTAATGGAAGTGTCAAAGTTAAGAATGCTGCCGATGATGCATCTCAATTTATTTTTAATGATGGTTGGAGCGCCGAAGCGAGAAATATTAGAGTTTGGGCTGAAGAAGAAGCATCTGGAGGTACTGGTCGCTGGTTCAGTTTCTTAGGAACTAACGTATCTAAAGATGGTGACGGAACATATACCAAGCTATCTGATGATGCCGCGGCCAACTGGGGCAATATTGCAGGTATGTTATTTACCGGAGCAAATACTGCTGGACAAAATGCAATTGATTTTATAGTTGATTTGCCATCTGCTCATGGTGGCGGTTTAAACGTAGGAATGTCCGGAAGTAATTTATATAATAAATCAGCAATGAGTATAACAGCTGATGGCAAAGTTGGTATTGGGACTTCGAGTCCTGGACAAAAACTTACTGTAGCAGGTGGTATAGAGTCTACAAGTGGGCAAGGTAGTGTTTCTTTTTATTCTACAACCGCAGGTAGCTACAATCAGCAAAATGGTACAGGAGGCACTGCATGGGCATATGGTTCAACAGGAGGAAGTAGTGCACCTAATACTGCGGCTAGCACAACGTTTGGATTCCATCATTGGAATGGTTCAGCATGGAGCAATCCTTTGTCTCTTACTCAAGGTGGGCAACTATTAGCTAGTGCTGCTGGTAAATATACTGGGCTGAACAGTAATGCTTGGGTAACATTTGGTAGATTATATGGTGCTCAGAGTACACCGCTTAATATAAAAGTTATTGTTGGACACAACTCTAATGGAGGTTACAACGAGTTTACCAATGATACTTATGCTTATAACATTGCTGCAGGAACAGTAGTAACAATTGGTAATACAACTGGCAGTTACACTTGTCAGATTCGTAAGGTAAAAAGAATTGGCGGGCAAAACGGAATACCAGGTGCGCATTACAATGGTGGTGATGGTGGTTGGGAATATCAAGTTGCTAGAAACCAAGCATATGGTATGAGTGTAGGATTACATGTTATGGGTGTAACAACTGGCTGGACTTGGACAATTTAGGAAAAATAAATGACACATATAAATTTCGCAGAAATAGCAAATAAAGCATTTGTAAATATTTTAGGTACTCCTGGCACTGTGATAGACGGAGTGGTATATTCCACTGATTCAGATGGAAATAATGTTGCCCGTGCAGATGTTCCGGAACAAACAATCAAAGATGAAATGGATAGAGTGCGTATAGAAGAGCAGTATAAGTCAGAACGAGCTAATATGTATCCTGACATTCATGAACAACTTGACCAATTATGGCATGCAATGGATAATGATGAAACTAAAAGATTAGAGCCTTTTTACTCTTCAATTAAAAACGTAAAAGATACATTCCCTAAAGATGGATCAAACAATACACCTTTAGAGATATTAGAGGAATAATAAATGGCAACTACTAAAATACAATCCGGTGCTTTTCCTGCAGATGTTATTAATACAGCATCTATAGATGACTTAGCAATTACTCATGCTAAACTGCATACTACAATGGATCTGAGTAGCAAGACTGTCACGTTGCCTACGCTAAGTGCATTAAATACAACAGGTAATGTTGGTATTGGTATAGGTAGCCCTGGCACTAAATTACAAGTTGCTGGAACACAAAATACACCTAGCGGTACAAGTAAAGGTATGTTACTTGTAAGAGCAGATGGTTCTACCCATGGACTACAAATGGGCGTAACAGGTTCAGCGCCATGGGGTAGTTGGATTCAAGCACAAGATAATAATATTTCGTCACCGTATCCATTAACACTTCAACCAGGGGGTGGTAACATTGGTATTGGCACAACTAGTCCTGCGGCTAAATTGGATGTAGTTGGTGGTCACATACGATTAGACGCAGGAATGTCTCTACAGTGGAGCGATTCTCATGAAAGAATAGAACAATCAGACGGTCATTTAGAATTTTTCGTGAACAACGGCGAAATAATGACGCTTGATACACATGGGTTAGGTATCGGAACAACTCAAGCGTTTGCTAGATCTCATATCAAAAACACTGGTTGGTCATCTGGGGCACCTTACGGAACAGTGCAGCTAATTGAAGGAAATAATGTAAATGATAATAATTGGGGTCATTTAGTTATTACTGATACAACTACCAGTAATGGTAACGGTGGGTCTATAAGATTTGCGACAGGTGCAGCGAATGCTCTTAATCCCTTTTCTGGAATTCAAGGAACATCAGAAGGTGCAGCTTATGGAGGATTAGCGTTTTATACAAGACCTCAAAGCGGTACTGCCACAGAGCGCATGAAAATTGACTCTGGGGGACATACATCTTTTACCCTTGGCACTAATGCGATGGGTACTTTTGGTGATAACATTGGTGAAGTAGGCAGTGGTACCTTTACTTTACAAGTAAGTAACTCTGCTGGTTCAGCTTTAAAGCCACTTGGGTTTAGAGCAGAAGACATACGTTTTGCTACAGGTTCTTCAGAACGTATGCGCATCAACAGCAGCGGTGGTGTAAAAATAGGAGACAATGGGTCAAACCCAACAGATACTGACGCAGACAATTTAATTGTAGCAAACGCATCAGGCGCAGCGGGTATTCAGATTACTTCATCTAGCAGTTCGGTTGGCAAGTTTGTATTTGGTGACGCTGACAGTGCACGATCTGGTATGATTTATTATAGTCATATTAGTAACTTTATGCGTTTTGATACAGTTGCGACTGAACGCATGCGTATCGACTCGTCAGGCCGGGTTGGTATTGCTACTGGGGGTACAGTAAATACTAATGCACATGCTAATGCTGATGATCTTGTAATAGGAAATACATCTAATAGAACAGGTATGACTATTGTAAGTGATCCTGCTCAAAATGGTAACATACATTTTAGTGACGGTACTTCAACTGGTAATGCTAATATCAAAGGTCAACTTTCATACGAACACAGTGACAATAGTTTCAGATTTTATGCTAATTCCACTACAGAGGTTCTCAGATTAACTTCTAGTGGAGGTACAGTATTTAATAATGGACAAGATATAAATCAAAACTTTACTGTTAAAGCTAGTGGTAATGCCAATGCTTTATTTATTGATGGTAATGGCGGGCAGGTTACTATTGGTGGCGGAAGTTTACAGCTTACCGGCGGTGGCGTTATAAGCTCTAACGGCACATCTGATACGTTAGTGCTTTCCGGTTCTAATGCAGAGCATGTTGGTGCGGGCATTACCTTACACGGTAACGCACATAGTAACGCTAGTCAAACATGGTTTAAAGCTGGCTCTACAACTGTTATGAAAATTGCAGGCGGTAATGTTGGTCTTGGTACAGGCGGAACACCTAGTGATAAACTTGTTGTCGTAGCAGGAGGCACCGGTATACTCGTAGCTAGGCATTGGAGTGGCACGGCCACATCAGGTCAGGGCTTAGGAGAAATTGGTTTCAAGGGATATGCAGATGGAAATAGTACTTTAGCATCTGATGCTAAAATTACAGGTGTTGCAGATGGAGCTCATAGTGGAAGCAGTGCACCAGCTAGATTAGAATTTTATGTAAAGCATCCATCAACAGGACCTGGTAGTGCTCCAACAAGACGTATGCAATTAAGCTCTTATGGAGAACTGTTACTTGAAGATGGTGCCAACAATTGGGCAAGTTTTTATATGAATGAACAAGCTGGTATTAGATACCATGTAAAACGTTTTTATACTGGCTCATCCGGTGTTACTGAAAATGTAATGAGAGTAAAGAGACATTATTGGGGAAGTGGTTTCTATAAAATTTCTGTCAAGCAACAATATTATTCAACTGTCTCAGAACAAGATTTTTATATAAACGGACATGGTAGAAATGATGGAAGTTATAGCCCTAGCTATTCATTGACCTATAAGGATATTCATAACGGTTCAAGTGGCAGAATTAATCTTACGTCACCAGTTGCCTCTTCGCCAGGCAATTCAGCGGCAAATTATGTCGATGCGCGAATATCTATTCCTGCTTATACTCACTGGATAGTAGTAATTGAAGCAGGTGGTATGGCTGGTTATAGTCAGAGTGTTTCGAGCATGAGCGGGAATGATATGTATGCATTACACTAACAAAGAGGAAAACAATGACTAATAGAATTGCTGGAAGAGCATACGAATTTGAATATAATCCAACATGGTTATATCGTCCAATAGTAGTAGACGGAACAACTTATGACTATGATCCAGGCATAATGGTACCTGTGCCAGAAGATCATGAAGATCATGGAAGAACAGTTCAACAAATTGTGGGTAGTGATGTTATTACTGATGACATGATTATAGAACATAGAGAACTGGACACATGGGAGCAAATTCGACATCATAGAAACAAATTATTGGTAGAGTGTGATTGGACACAAGGTGCAGATGTTCCTGACAATATCAAAGATTCATGGGCAACTTATAGAACTGCACTTAGAGATATTACAACTGCTTCATCAACAGCAGATGTAGTGTGGCCAACTAAGCCAGAATAAGTCTTATAAATAGTACTGAACTAACAGGAATAAACAATGGCAAATCCAACCTCAAGAGCTACACTTATAGAATATTGTCTTCGTAGACTTGGCGATCCTGTGATCGAGATCAACGTTGATCCTGATCAGCAGGAAGACCGTGTGGACGAAGCCATTCAATACTATCAAGAGTTTCATTCAGATGCAACATTAAGAACCTTTCTAAAGCATGAAGTTACATCAACGGATGTAAATAATGAATATATAAGTCTTAGCTCAAATGTACAATTTGTATCTAAGATGTTCAAAGTTCACGGTGATGCAATGTCAAGAAACTTCTTTGACATTAAGTACCAACTACATCTAAATGATATTGCTAACATGCATTCATACATAGGTGATCTTGCATATTATGAGCAGATGCAACAGTATTTGTCTTTACTTGATATGAGACTAAACGGATCTCCTCAGGTAACTTTTGCTCGTAAACAAAACAGACTCTATATTCATGGAGAGTTTCAAGATGGGGATCTCAAAGCAGGTGACTATATTGTAGCAGAAATCTTTGAGAAAATTGATGCTAACACTCACACTGCAATCTATAATGATATGTGGTTAAAGGAATATACAACCGCTCTTCTCAAACAGCAATGGGGCCAAAACCTTATGAAGTTTGAAGGAATGCAGCTACCAGGTGGTGTTATGCTAAATGGTAGACAGCTTTATGATGACGCAACATCTGATATTGATCGTCTAAGAGAATCTATTAGACTTGAACATGAGATGCCCGCAGACTTCTTTATAGGATAAATCATGGCTACTAATCCATACTTTAGTCAAAATGTAAGATCAGAGCAAGGTCTCTTTGAAGATATTGTAATAGAGTCTTTAAAATTATATGGGCAGGATATATATTATCTGCCAAGAGACATTGTGAATGAAGATAGAATCTTAGGAGATGATGTTCCTTCTAGATTTAATTCATCCTATAAAATAGAAATGTGGATTGAGAACGTAGATGGGTTTGACGGGGAAGGTGACTTATTCACTAAGTTTGGAGTTGAGATAAGAGACCAAGCTACGTTTGTAGTTTCACGTCGTAGATGGAATCAAACTATTTTAAGACATGACAATGAAATCACAGTAAAGAGACCTGCAGAAGGAGATCTGCTTTATATTCCTTTCTCTCAAAAGCTATTTCAAATCACTCATGTAGAACATGAGCAGCCTTTCTATCAATTACAGAATCTTCCGACATTTAAGTTACGTTGTGAGCTATTTGAATATAACGACGAAGACTTTGATACAAATGTAGAAGTTATAGATGATATTCAGAATGATTATGCCTATGCTTATAATCTAACAATGAATACTACAAAAACTACAGCAACAGCTACTGCTACTTTATCAGGTGGTAATGTATCAAGTATTAATTTAACTGCTGCAGGATTGGGATATACAACCGCTCCTGCTGTAACAGTTTCAGGAGATGCTACTGCTGTAGCGGTGTTAGATGGTACGGGTACTATTGCTAGTATTACTGTAACATCTGCAGGTGGGTCTTATACATCTGTTCCTACAGTCACTATAGGGGCTCCTACAGAAGTAGAGTACTCTATAGGTAAAATGGTAGATCAAACTCTATCAGATGGAACTATCCTATCAGGTGAAGTTGCAGAGTTCAACCAAGATACCAAAGTTTTAAAATTAATTAGCTTTGGTGCAAACGATGGTAAGTTCCATCTGCCTATTACAGGTAGAGTAATTATTGATAGAACCACATCTAAAGGAGCAGTTGTATCTGCAGTTAGTGAAGATATTCAATCCTCAGCTAACGAACAAAATAATTATTTTGATACATTAACTGACTTCTTAGATTTCAGTGAATCAAATCCTTTTGGAGATCCTAGCTAATGTTTGGTAACTACTACTATCATGAACGTATAAGAAGATCTGTTGCAATCTTTGGCAAGATGTTTAATGACATATATGTGTTGAGAAAAGACTCTAGTGGAAATATAATTAGCACTGTCAAGGCTCCTCTTGCGTATGCTCCAAAGCAAAAATACTTAGATAGAATAAGAGAACAAGATGACTTACAAACAGGACAGAGAGTAGCTCTTAAGC
>UEXM01002052.1_pt1 | contig 15194 bp, 10 predicted proteins | sample 1796661 | NCBI WGS metagenome assembly UEXM01 (sample SAMEA4772469, study PRJEB27181) | metagenome | reverse complement strand
AATTACAAACTACACAAATGAATGAGCTTACTATTAAAAGTCAAGCAGCACAAAGAGAACTAAACAGATATACACAGTTTATACAAAACTATGAATTATCTGCAAAAATACTAGCAGATCCAATAGAAATGCAAAGGAAAATAAATAATGGAACAAAACATATTATGGAGAACATCGAAGAAATCAGCGTTGTCGTTGATGATCTTGATGATGGCTTGCAGTTGCAGCCTGATTCCGACTAAACAAATAGAAGTAACAGCAAAACCACTAGACAGGAAGATTGTTCAACCTGTAATGCCTAGAGAAATTGATTTGCAAGAACCTATGTGGATTGTTGTAACACCTGAAAACTTAGACGAACAACTAGCAATTATAGAAGAACAAGAAGGAGAGCTAGTATTTTTAGCTATGACAATACCTGATTACGAGGTTATGGCTTACAATATGCAAGAACTAAAAAGGTATATAAGTGAACTTAAAGACGTTGTTGTGTATTATAGGACAGTTACTACAACTAAAAAGGAAGATTAATATGAAAATATCACAAGAAGGCATAAATTTAATTAAAAAATTTGAAGGTTGTAAACTTGAAGCATACAAATGTGCAGCAAATGTATGGACTATAGGCTATGGCTCTACTAAAGGTGTAAAAGAAGGAGATAGCATTACACAAGAAGAAGCAGAAAATCTTTTGATGAAAGACTTAGAAGTTTTTGAAGATGCTGTAAATAAAGCGGTGCAAAGATCAATAGTTCAATGTCAATTTGATGCTTTGGTATCTTGGACTTTTAATTTAGGTGCTGGTAATCTTAATTCATCTACCATGTTAAAAAAATTAAATAACCAAGAATATGACGAAGTAGCTTCACAAATGAAGCGTTGGAATAAAGCTAATGGCAAAGTTCTTGAAGGTTTAGTAAGGCGTAGAGAAGCAGAAGCTTTGCTTTATGAAGGTAAAGAGTGGCACGAGGTTTAATATGCCGTTGCAGAAGCTTACATTTAGACCAGGTATAAATAGAGAAGGAACTGCTTACGATAACGAAGGGGGTTGGTTTGATTGTAATCTTGTAAGGTTTAGAAAAGGTAGGCCAGAAAAATTTGGTGGCTGGGCGAAAACAACATCTAATACTTACCTTGGTACTGCTAGAGCATTACATCCGTGGATTTCTTTAGCTGGTACTAAATTTTTAGGTTTAGGCACACATCTAAAATACTATATAGAAGTTGGTGGTTCTTTTAACGACATTACACCTATTAGATCTACCACATCAGCAGGAGATGTCACATTTTCTGCATCAAATGGTGACGCTACAATAACTGTTGCAGATACCGCACACGGTGCAGTTCAGAATGATTTTGTTACATTTTCTGGAGCAGCAAGTCTTGGCGGTAATGTTACGGCTGCTGTTTTAAATCAAGAATATCAAATAGCAACTATAGTAAACGCTAATAGTTACACAATAGAAGCCAAAGATACATCTGGCACTACGGTTACTGCAAATGCATCTGACAGTGGAAATGGTGGATCATCTGTTGTTGGTGTTTATCAAGTAAATGTGGGTTTGGATGTTTATGTTCCTGGCACAGGTTGGGGTTTAAATGGATGGGGTGAAGGAACTTTTGGTAGCACATCCACATTAAGTGATACTAATCAGCTTAGAATATGGACGCATGATAATTTTGGTGAAGATTTGATGATAAATCAAAGAAATGCAGGTATTTTTAAATGGACAGAAAATAACGGCTTAAGCACTAGAGCTGTAGAATTATCTGGTATATCAGGTGCAAATTTAGTTCCTACCAAAGCTTTACAAGTTATAACATCTGAAAAAGATAGGCATTTAATAGTTTTAGGTGCAGATCCTATATCTGGTTCTACGAGAACTGGAACTGTAGATCCTATGCTTATAGCATTTAGTGACCAAGAAAATGCTTTGGATTTTGAGCCCTTGTCAACGAACACTGCAGGTTCATTAAGGTTGTCAAGCGGCTCATCTATTATTGGTGGTGTAAAAGCACGACAAGAAATATTAGTTTGGACTGATACAGCTTTATATAGTATGCAGTTTATTGGACCACCATTTACATTTGGAATAAATTTAATAAACGAAGGAACAGGATTAATTGGTCCTAAAGCTGTGGTCACAACTCCAAGTGGTGTTTACTGGATGAGTTATAACAATTTTTATTCATACAATGGTAGTGTTCAAACACTGCCATGCTCAGTACATAATTATGTGTTTACAGACATAAACCTCACTCAATCATTTAAAATAAATGCTTTTACTATAAAAGATAAAAGTGAAGTAGGTTGGTTCTATTGTTCTAGTAGTGCAACCGAAGTAGATAGATACGTTATATACAATTATGTTGAGGGTATTTGGTTCTACGGACAGTTATCTAGAACTGCTTGGCTTGACTCTGGTATTGAAAACTATCCAAGAGCTGTAAGCGGTGGATACTTATATCAACAAGAATTGGGGTTTAACGATGATGGTTCTCCTATGACAAATGTTTTTATTGAAAGTTCTGATCTAGATATAGGAGATGGTGAACAGTTTTCATTTATAAAAAGAATCATACCTGATTATAAATTTATACAAGATGATAATAGTGGTAATGTAAATGTAGTTCTTAAAACTAGAAACTTTCCAGGTGATAGTCTTACTACTAATTCAACAAGTGCAATAAGCTCTTCTACACAACAAGCATTTGTAAGAAGCCGATCAAGACAGATAGCACTTAGGTTTGAGTCTGATGATGATGCTTCTAATAATGGCAATTTATCTATAGGATGGAGGCTAGGATCTACTCGTATAGATATAAAACCAGACGGTAGAAGATGAGCAAACTATTACAAACACAGCTACCGATAGCTAGTGATACAGTTACATCTGATGTTTTTAACAGATTAGTTAGAATACTAGAAATAAATTTAGGTGCTGTAGATCTTGATAATGTCCGACAAATAAATGACGCAGAAAAAAATACACTTAAATTCAATGATGGCAGCATTATATGGAATACTACTGTAGGTGTTCTACAAGTATATACAGGTAACAAATGGGTTGATATTGGTGATAGAACGTTGCCTCAAGGATTTGAGATGACATCAGCCTTAGGTGAAGTTTCTGTAAAAACTAATGGTAATATAACCATAACTTTATGAGTGATACAGCAGAAGATTTAAATTACCAAGTTAAAAACCTTTTACTTGCTTATCCTTCTGATTGGTACATACAAAAAGACACTTTTGATGCTGTAAAAGACTCTATACAGCCAATAGTAAACTTTTATGAAGACAGTGGTGTTGAGCCTAGACAAGACACAAAACTCGATAATATAATCAAAGAACCATTAAAAGATGTCTATACAGTGCCATTTTTTTCAGAGAAGTTTTGCGACATACTTCTAGATGAAATGAAGAACTTAGAGGCACATTTTGGCTTTAACCCTAACCCAGAAGAAGATAATTTACGGCAAATACCAGAAATAACTTTTCAAGATAATTGTCCTCAAATCTTTCAATCTTTAATGCAAACGATATATACTATAGGTAATCCTATATTTTTGAATATTTGGAACCGACACGTAGATAGTGGTGGAATACAAATAGCCAACTATAATTTAAGGGATAAAAAACAAGGTGCTTGGCATCACGATGCAAGTGCTGATATTAGTATGGTAGTTCCTTTGAACACTGGAAAGTACAAAGGTGGCGGAACTGAGTTTTTAAAACGTGGTACAGTCGAGCCCTTACCTACAGGCCACGCTCTTATTTTTCCGAGTTTTACTCATATGCACAGGGGACTTGCAGTAGAATCAGGAGATAGATACTTATTAGTATTTTGGTTAAAATGTTTACAGGAATAATAGAGCATGAATAGAATAGATAACTCAGGAACAGGCATAGCAGGTTTAGGAAGAGGAGAAGACAGTATGCTTGCCCACGTAGCACCAGGAGAAATGGTAGTCCCACCAGTTATTTCTCCACAAACACAACAAATAATACAACAAGAAATGATGTCTGCTGGACTAGATCCAAATGAATATACTGTAGGTCAAGGTATGTCTATCAACCCTATTACGGGTATGGCAGAGTTTGGCTTCCTTAAGAAGTTAGGTAAAAGTTTAAAGAAAGTAGTTAAAAAAGTAGCACCAATTGCCATGTTTATACCTGGAGTTGGTACAGCACTCGGTGGAGCATTAGGTGGTCTAGGTGGACTAGCTACAAAAGGTTTAACTAAAATAGGGTTAGGCAGTGTTGCAAGTGGATTAGGTGGATTAGCATCAACTGCTGCAAGTGGAATAGCTGGTTTAGGCATACCTGGTATCTCATCTATAGCAGGTGGTACAGCAGGTGGTTTTGGTGGAATTATGGGCGGATTGAAAAACCCGTTAGCTGGTGGTATGTTTGGAAAAACTGGATCTACTTATGCAGGTGGACCTGCTGCAGGCAAAGGTTTAGCTAATAGATTTGGTTTGGGAAGTGGCACACCAGGACAGGTTGCTGCATCTGGTCAAGCTCAACAAGCACAACAAGCATTACAGGCAATGACACCAGCAGAAATAGCTGCAAACCCACAGGCATATCAACAATTATTAGCTCAAGCTAATGCTTCATCAGGATCCCCTTTTGGAAATTTCTTTGGTGGAAGCGGTGGTGGTATTAATCCAGGATTAGCTGCTATGGCCGCACTTTATGGAAAAGCTGTCAAAGAAGATTATAAGAAGAAAGAAGGTGGACTTAAAGATATAAGACAATCTGTAAGACCAGACTTGATGCCTCAACAAACATTCCAAGGTTTTGATATGGGCATAAGACCTGGAATGAGTTACGGAGGCAGAATAGATGAACAGGAACTTGATATGCGTATGGGTGGTCCTTCAATAGGTCCAGGAACAGGTACAAGTGATGATATACCAGCTATGTTAAGTGATGGTGAGTTTGTTCAAACAGCAAAAGCTAACAATGGTTTAGGTGGGTTTAAAATAACTAAAACTGAAACAGGTATAGAGCTTATACCAAACGGTAAACCAAATAGACAAAAGGGTGCAAAAAATATGGATACGCTTATGAAAGTATTTGAAAACTATAACGATATAGGTAGAGTCTAATGGGTTTTTTATCAAAAGCATTTAAAAATCAAATTATGTCACCTATTGGTAGACCAATTCCTGCTATGGGTGTTAGGCCTATGTTAAGAGAGCCTGGAATAGATATAGCAGGTGAAAGAAGCATATTTGGGCAGCAAAGCCCATTTGGTCCACCTTTAACTCCACCTGTAAATATTAGTGGTCCAGTTTTACCACGTAGAGACCCACGTATAATCCCACCAAGACCACGATCAATAGGCGGCATAGGTGGTATTAATCAACCACAACCAATTATGCCTATAAATGTTCCTGGCGGTGGCGGTATTGATTATGGTGGTGGCGAAGGACCTCCGTTATTACCTCTACAACCACCAAGTATAGGAGGTCCTATAAATATTGGCACTCCGATTACTGGTCAACCTTTAGTTCCTGGTAGTGGAAATGTACCACCAATACAAGATGATGGTTTAGTAACTGATCCATACGGCAATAGAATAGATCCTAACAATTTACCAGATAATATGGTTTTAGAAGATGGCGGCCTTAAAGGAGGCATGAGAGCTGTATTTGCACCAGACTACGCATTACAACCAAATGATCCAGGCTATATGAGTAACGATCAAGGATTCAATCGTGGTATTGAGCAAATAATTAGACCACCATCAATCGGTGGTCCAGGTGGAGGTATAACTTCTATAGGACAAATAGGTCAAGATCCTAGAATACCTAGAATGATTAATGAAAATCCAATACCTTTTGATCCTAATACACCAGTAGATATAAGTAATATTGGTTCAGGCGTACTTGATCCTGGAAAACCTATACCTAGTATGGGTCCACCTAAACAACTTAAACCAATAGAACTAAACGACTTTGGCTTTGGTCCAGGTATTAGACCTTCAGAGATTATTACTCCAGATGGACAGTTTATTGGCTCTGGAGGCGTAACACCACCAACTACAACACCAGGAAGTGGTATAAAACAACCTATGCCTGTAAATGATGGTCCTGGAAGCATGGGCAGACCTGTAGCTCCAATATTAGGTGGTAGTGATTTTTTACCAAAACCTCCAGGTGATTTAACAGGTATAGGACAACCACTTAGAAATGAAATAGGTCCTATAGGCGGAAGTAATGCGGATCTTTTTGATCCTAATGTTTCTGCTGGTTCTGGATTTTTTGATGATCCTCTAGTACCTAAAATGATTAATGAGAATCCAGTACCTTTTGATCCTATGGGTCCACCTAAACAACCTAAACCAGTTGAACTACCAGACTATGGCTTTGGCCCAGGCATTAGGCCAACAGAAATTCGTGGGCCAGATGGAAGAATTATTGGCCCAGCAGGTGTAACACCTCCACCACCTATTTCAGATCCAGTAGTTGATCCTGTTACACCAACAGTTGACCCAGTAGTTACACCAACAGCTCAAACAGACCCTACACAAACACAAATGGCTATGGGTGCAATGGATCCAGTATTGTTACAACAATCTGCATCTGAAGTACAAACAGACCCATTATTAAGATCTTTATATTTTGGAACAGCAGATCAACCAGGTTTTTACAATCAATTACAGCAAGCAGGTGCTAATCTAATTGGCAGTGATGTACCATTACAACAAACTGCAGGATTGTCCCCACTAGAATTATTAGCTAGACAACAGGCTATTTCTGGTATTGGTGGTTTTGAACCATTTTTACAACAAAATCAAAATTTAGTTAATCAGGCTATAGATCAATCTAGGAGAGCAGAAACACTTAGAGATCCTTACTATGGTAGAGCTGAAAGACAGATGCAAATTGGTGCAGGAGAAGAATTACAAGGTATTGGTCAAGCACGTGGAATTACTACAGGAGCTACAGATAGATTTGGTGGTTCTCTAGGAAGACTTGGAAGACAAGCTATAGGTAGTACACAAAATTATGGTGGAAGTCTTGGTGAATCAGAGGATTTACTAAGAGGAACATTAGGTGCTTATGATCCAGGCATGACTCAACAGTTCTACAATCCTTATGAGGATAGAGTAGTACAACAAACCATTGATGATGTATTAAAAGCTGGAGACAAGCAGGATATAGCATCAAGAGCTCGTGAGATTAGCTCTGGTGCCTTTGGTGGTAGTAGAGCCAGGCTTGGAGCAGAAGAACGTAGAGAGTCTTTAGGTAAAGGTTTAGCACAAGCTTTAGGTAACATAAGATCACAAGGATTCCAAAGTGCTCAAGCAACTGGACTAGGTGAGTTTGCAAGACAAAGAGCTGCTGAAAGAGCTGCAAGTAGTGGCTTGGCTGGATTATCTGGTTCAAGACTTGGAGCACAACAACAACTTGGAAGTACCCTTAGAGGTCTAACAGGTGATCAGTTTGGTGCACAACAGCAACTTGCTAGTAGTCTGATGGGATACGGTGCGGCTGGTTCAGGTGCAAGACAAAATCTTGCTACTGGGTTGCTTGGTATAGGACAACAAAGAGGTGCTGGTGCTTCAGCATTAGGATCACAATTAGCTGGATATGGCTCGCAAATTGGTGGTATTGGTCAAACTCAAGAACAAATGAGAGCAGGTCAAAGAGGTGAGCTATCAAGATATGGTACAACTGGCAGAGGTATTGCCGAAACTGGATTAGGTAGAATATATGAGCAACAAATGGGACAACAATTACGTCCACTAGGTGTTTTGGGACAAATTGGTTCTATGTTACCTGGTTATCAAGGATCAAGAACACAAATAGATTCACAGTATGGTATGCCTACAGATCCAACCGCAGCAGGATTAGGAGCTGCATTTAGTGCTTACGGTGCTATGGCTCCTAAACAAGGTAGCAGTTGATGAATTTTCTTAATAGAAGAATGTTCCAAAATGGTGGTTCTGTTACTTATGCAAATGGCAAAACTGATAATATTAGTGTAGAGGACTTTACACAACAAATAAGCGTGCTTCCTGATAAAGATTTATTTGCATTAAGTAATAGTGTAAAAGCAGGTCAAATATTATTTAGCCCTGAGTTACAGTCTATTTTAAATTCCGTTATTGATAGAAAAGCTATACCATTTACAAAAAATATGAATAAGCAATCAAGTATTTCTTCCTTAAAAGATGTAGGTAGAGTTGCAAAAGGTTTATATTTACCAGCGATTAGTGGTTTAACAAGGCAAATATTTTCTGAAGAACAATTAGAAAATATGCCAGGTGCAAAATCACTTGCAGAATATGATTCACCTTTTTATGGAGAAGGAGCACAAGGATTTAGAGATACAGCAGATAGAGGCGGAAGATCTGCTGAAGAGCTTGCTTCGATACTAAAACCAACAGTACAAGACTTTTCTGAAGAAATAGCAGAAATCAACGAACAACCAATAGAACCAGCTCCAGAAGAAATTAGCGATGTATTAGAACCAAATATAACTGCAGAATTGCCTGAACAATTACCTACATTAATACCTGTAACAAGCGGAGAACCAGTAGGTCAATTATATGATATTGGTAGTGTTGGTCGTGCTGAACAAGATGCAAGAAGACTAGCATATGAAAAATCTATAATAGACAAAGATGAATTTGGGTTTCCTTTACCAGAAGGTAGACTCTTACAAGATGAAACAATTACAGAAGCTTTGAAAGAATTACAACCTGCAGAGCTTAAAGTTAACATAGATAAAACAGAAGCTGATACTTTATTAGATACACAAAATAAGTTTGATGGTAAATTCGATCCACCAAAAATTACTTTAGATAAAGTTGACACAACAAAAACTTTAAAAGATAGAGATACAAAAACAATTCCTGTTATAAAAGAAACTTCTGGTGTGTTTGGGTCAGATAGATTTTTAGATTTTATAAGAAACGTTGGCGGTGAATTAGTTAGAACAGGGCAAATGGGTGAAGGTTTAGCATCTGGAGCTGCAAAAGCATCAGAGGAAAGAGCAGCAAGAGAACTTCTACAACAACAAGAAGATAAAAAATATAAAAGAGATTTAGCTCTTGCAGTTGCTGTAGAGGCTGCTAAAAATGCTGGTACAGATCCTTTTACGGTCAGTGAGGTAAAGACAATTACTACTGAAGAAAAGGAGTTAGCTGAAAATATAAGAGGATTTAACAAAAGTGCAAATACACTTTCTAACTTAAATTACGTAATAGAGACATTAGAAGCTGGTGGTGCTACTGGTATAAGAGGTTTTTTTGGTGAAGCAACAGATATGATTGAAGCTGCCATAAAATCTGATACTGGTGAAAGTTTTGAAGACTTAGAACCACGTACAAGAGCTAATGCATTATTAAATGTGTTACGACAAGCCAACGTAAGAGAGATATTAGGAGAATCTGGTAAAACTATTTCTAATTTAGATAGGCAAATAGTTGAAGACGTGTTTGGTGATATTAAAATTACCACACCAGTTTCCATATCAATTAAAAAACTTGAAGACAGTAGAGTTAGAATTGTAGATGGTATGATGGAACAACAAAATAAAGTTATTGCAGCTAAAAGCTTCTTTGATAAAGTAGGCGTTGAATCAAATGTTTACAATATTAATCAACCTATAATTGATCTTATAAAATCTTTTTCTATTGCTGAAGCCAACACTTATATAGAGGATAGAACTGCAATGGATCAATCAATCACAGACATAGATTATCGTACACCAGGTACCTAAATATAATGCCAAGGTTTAGAGTTAACATAGCACCAGGAGTAGCACACGTTGTTGATGCTGCAACTGAAGATGATGCAAGAAAAATAGTAAGTGCAGAAATAGCTAAAGGTTCTGTATCTCCATTTTTTGATGAGTTATTTTTTGATTATGAAACTGGTGTAAACAATAAAGAATTAAGGCAAAAATTAGGTAGAGCTGAAACCATGGCTGAAGAGGACAAGGTTTTAAATGACATACTTACAAGGTTGGATAAAACTAAATCGCCTGTTGAACAAGAAGATATAATTGATGGTGAAGTTGGTTCATCTGGTTACATAAGAAATACCAAAGGACAACTAGCCTTGACTCCTGAGGGCCTTGAAATTCTTGGGTTACCTATACAACAAAGAAGACTACAAGATGGTACTTTGGTAAATTTAAACACTATTATTGATGAAAATGATTTTAATCTTAAAACTGGGGATTTATCTGACTTTTCAGGCATAGCTGGTCCTGTAATAGGAACTATTGCAGCATTTATGCCACAAGCTAGAATTATAAAAGGTTTTTCAACGTTGTTAGGCGGTAGACAACCTATGGCAAGAATGTTAGCTGCTGGTACAGGTTCTGCTGGTGGTAAAGCTGGTGAAGAATACCTTGATGCACAAGAAGGTTTCCAATTACAAGATCAAGAGGAGTTGCGTAAATTAATTGGTTTTGAATTTGGTATTGGTTCTATTGGTCAAGGTCTTTTTGGCGAGGTTCCAGCAAAACTATATAACTTATTATTAGGTAAAAGAGCACCTATTGACAATCAAAGATTGATGAACGTTATGTCAAAAAATTTAAGTTATAAAGATGTTGTCAAGCTTGATGAAGGTTTAGGTAGAGCTGCTACACCAAAAGAAATAGCTAGAGCTGTAAGAGATGGTAGAGTTAAAAAGTTTGATTGGAAATATTCAAGAGGGGCAATACCAGCACAGGCATCATTGGAAAAAATGTTACCTGGTAGGTATCAACAAATCTCTGAACAAGTCTTAGGTAACAATAGAGATATTGCAAATAAAAATGCTTTGTTTGCTGAGTTAGACTACATACTTAATGGTATTAAAAAAGAAAGAGTAGCTTTGGATTCTTATATATCAGAAACATCTAAAGGTAGATTAGATGAATCAGTAAACAAAGCCTTACAAAAATTAAGAAACCAAGAAAAAGATGTTACGGAAAGTTTGAAAAACATGCTTAAAGATATTGGTGCAGATGTTATTGAGATAGGTAATTACGGCCAAGTGCCTAGCAGAAGAGAGTTTGGTGAAACATTAAAAGATGTGATGTTTCGATCTCGAAGTGCTGTCATGCGAGAAAGTGGTGAAAGATATGGCAAAGTTGACCAAAAGTTTTTAGATATTTCTGACCCAAGGGGTAAGGAAGAAATAGTAAGAACTGTTGGTGGTAGAGAAGCAGTGACTGGCCCAGCACAAGAAGCACGTATTATAAACAAAACTGTCAATAGTGTTGTAAACAAATATGTTTTACAAGCACAGCGTTTGGTTGCTGATTATAAAAATAGTAGTAATACATGGAATTTACAATCACCAGGCACAGATATTAAGACTAGCGTAGTGCAACAACTTGATGCAGTGTTAGAAGGAATGAGAAGAAGATCACAGGGAGTATTAGATGACGCAAGAGATGAAGCAGGAGAATTAATTGCTGGAGTTAATTTAAAACAAATTAGGAATGATGTAAGCAGATTAAAAGATTTTCATACAGAAGTTGTTGGGCGTTCACCTGAAGGCCGTCTATTAAGTGATGTTGTAAAATTATTTGATAATTATAAACCAAATCAACAAAATGCTGACAGTATGCTTACTGAACTGGTTGATACAGGTAGAGCACAAATTGCAGCAGACTTAAAAAAAGCTGGTATAGATGAAAACCCAATTTTAAGTAACAGGATTAAAACAGCTATTGAAGATTTAAGATCAGCCAATAAAAATCATTACGAAAGAATGAGGCCATTTGATAAAGTAAAAATGGATGCTTTAATTTCAAATGCACAAAAAGGATCTATTAGTGCTGATGATGTATATAAAAGAGCTATATTAAGTGGAGAGCCTGGTGAATTTTCAGACATTGTAAATGCGTTACGTGGTTACGATGAATATCTTGCAAGAACAGGACAAGCTACTTTTAAAGATGGTAAACAGGTTTTGAAAGAAGTAGAACTAAAATCACAAATCAAACGAAGACTTTTTAATGATGCTTTTAGAGTGGCAACAAAAGATGATTTAACAAGTGTCAACTTTACTGATTTTGCAAGACAAATGAAAAAATTTGATATGGAAAATCAAGGTAAGTTTGAAGAACTGTTTAAAGACCCAGTTACTAAAAGAAGTTCTGGAAAAGATGTTTTACGAGCTATTGACCAGTTAAATATGATTGGTCCAAGAATTAAACCACAAGATTTAAAAAGCTTAGTAAATGATTTTACTATAGATTTTAAAGGCAAAGGATTAGATGCTTATGCTTCAGGTACAAAATTTATTGACGAATTAAAAGCTTTAGCTGCAGCTTCAGACGAAAGATTAAAATTTGAAGCTAATAGAGCTGTTTCAAGATTACCTGAAGTCGGTATTGAAGAAACAGTTAACAGCATTTTTAGACCTGGTGGTTCAGCTAATATTATTAAATTAAGAGGTGTTGTTGATGACGAAGCCTTTAACAGCATACAACAGGCTAGTATGCAAAAACTATTAGCAAAATCTATTGACTTCAATGGAAAAGGCAAAGTTACTGATGTATTTAAACATCAAAATCTTAAAACAGCTTTAGATTCATACGGAGATGAAACACTAGAAGCTATGTTTGGAAAAGAACTTGCAAAAGATTTACGAACATTTCAAAAAGAAATAGACATTCTTACTATTGGTGAATCTGGTAGAGGGGCAGGAGGTGCTGGTGGTTTAGTCGCTGCAGGTATAGCTGCTACCATTATATTTACACCTTTAGCTACCTTACCAATAGTAGCAGGACTAGCAGTTGCTAGATCTTTATTTGGTAATAGAGCTTTTGTAAGATTGATGACAAAAACAGATCCAGGATCTATCTCACAGGCTTTTAAAATATTTAATAATACATTAAGACAATTTGGATTAAGATTTGTAGATGGACAAATACAACCTTTTGGTGAATCTGTTGCAGATGTATTAGAAACAGGTATACAAGATGCTGCAACTGAGGCAGGAGTTACTGGCGGTGATGTAGAAGGTATTACAGATGAAGGTCTTAATATATTTCAACAACTAAGAGAACAAGTTACTGCACCACTTAAAACCTCAGAACTACAACTACCAGATGTTCAACCCATGCAATCACCAACAGATCCACTATCTCAAGAACGTATAGACTTTGCAGAACAAGTTGCTGGTAGGCCAATAGTTTAAACAATAAAAAAGGGAGCTGTTACACTCCCTTTCTTTGTTCTCAAGGTTGTTATCCCCATTGGTCTGCCATAGCTTTGGCAAGACCTGGGAAGAAAGTGCTTCTTATTTTCCAACGATCTGGACCAGGAGGACAATTATGTATGTCATTCCTAGCTGAAGTCCCGTCTAAAGTACCTGTGGGCTTGAGAATTGGTAAATTCTTTAACCATAAGCAGGTTGCTTTAGAAACATTATCCTGGCCTTCTGGATCATCTCCGAATTGCCAGGGTTGGATCTTCTGATCGTAATGCTTGTAGTTTTTAATCCTTTTCTTTGCATATTTATGCATAATTGGATTTTCAACTGCAATTTTGGGTATGTCACTATTCCAAAGATCTTGAAATAAATTTGTACCCTCTCTTAAATCCCTAACCATTTCCTTTACTGTTTTTCCAGGAGGAGGTGATTTCAACCACCTAACTCCCGAATTGCAAAGTCTGGTACAGGGAGGGTGTGCTACCATCATCATGTCCCAGTTTTCCATTTTCATAACTTTTCTAATGTCATCAGTAATGTGTCTATTAGATCCGTCATCACTTGGAAGAATGTCACAAGACCAGGCATCATGCCCTTTGTCTAAGAAAGCATTTCTTACAATCCCTGAGAACTCACATGCGATTAAAATCTTCATGTCAGTTTCTCCTCTTATTTTTATTTTTAAGAACAAACTAGCTCTAGGCTAGAATTTCATTATAACACAAAAGTTACAATTTGTAAACTATGGGTTTTTAACTATCCTCAAAGAAAGTAGGATCAACCGCAACAAACCTCTTTGCTGGTCTGCCTTTACCACCAACTTTAATCTCAACCTCTTGTATCTCCCCTGCATTCTTAAGCCTTTCAATAATCTCTTTTACTTCATAAGACTTCATACTTCTAAATAGTTCATGTCTATCTACTTCACGTTTAGATATACCCTCACCATTCCTAGATCTAATAAATGATAATACTTGTTTAATCTTAGATTCTGTTGCACTACTGGCCACCTTATCTCTACAGGCTTCTATGAATAATAAGTCGTAGTATCTAATAAAATCTACAGCCCAACGTGTAACATCTCCTGTAATGGCTTTAGCGTCTGCATTTGTTGCTAAAGTACATAACAAAGACAAACGCATAGCTTTTTCCTTAGAACGGCTTAGAAGTGGCTCTAGGTTATCTTTTTCTAGTATATCTTGTCGTTTAACTATCTCTCGTGCAAAGTCTTGCAGTATCTCCTCTGATTCCCTATCAAAGTTTAATACTATTTGATCTAGGTCAAGCTCTGCATTATCACGAGATAAATCACTCATGGTGCCTCTTTGTCTTCTTATATAATTTACCCAGTTCACAATAGAGGTTGGTGGCGATGTGAATCTTTTAAGCTCACCCACTCTTCTCGGCTCTGTAGATTCAACAACTACAAAACGGTTTAGGAACCCGTCTGCAATCCTGCCACCATTTAACGCTTTATAAAAATTCTTAGGTACTGACAAACCAACCAGTGTAATAGCTGGTTTATGTGTTACACGATTCATCATCATTTCTTTGTATTGTTCTTGCACATTCATAAGTGAGTAGTTATCTGGTCGCAAAGTACCATGACAACGACCCCATGCTTCCATAAGTGTTTGTATACCATCTTCTCTATTAGTGTTGGTTGATGCCCCTATTGCTTCTAGTCTTTTACCAAACTCATCCATTATGGTTATCTGTGTTGGCCTCATCTTTAATACAGAATGCACAGCACCACTTGAGGTGTAGCCATCTCCTACAATTAGCTTTTCATGGTCACTAGCATTCAGCACACCTTCTACAAATGTTTTAATGTTTTCTTTACCTTGCCCCGATTTAGCAATACCCATGAAGTACATAGAAGAAAAGTTATTCATGTTGGTTCTATATATACGGCCACAAGTAACACTAGCTAGTGCCAGTGCACCTATCAATGATAGTTCTGGTTGTGGCACCTGTGCTATCTCCTCACAGAACTTAAACATGTCTTT
>UEXM01002051.1_pt1 | contig 15199 bp, 14 predicted proteins | sample 1796661 | NCBI WGS metagenome assembly UEXM01 (sample SAMEA4772469, study PRJEB27181) | metagenome | reverse complement strand
GAGGTATCTTTGGGTATATGCCTGCATATCTTATGGGCAAAGTGCCTGCTGAGGATCTACCCGAGTTCATGGCCTACGGAGGTACATCTGTAGGTAGTCTGTTAACGTGTAGCTATTCTCAGGGGATGGCTCCTCAGGAAGTCTCCTCTAAGTTTAAGTCTATGGCCGACTCTATTTTTCATAAGTCTATCTGGCGTCGTTTAAATCCCTTGATGGATAAGTTCCCTGCGTCTAACATAGATCCTGTTCTTAAGGATTGGTTCGGTCCCAGTCAATTGCGCAATCTGAAGAAGTATAATGTAATTCCTACGTACAACTACAAGAAAGGTCGGCCAAAGGTATATGACAATATCTGCCCCGAGAATCCTGATATGTACGAGGACGTCTGGCAGGTGTGTAGAAAGTCTACGGCAGCTCCTACTTACTTCCCCCCTCATCAAGGCTTTGTCGACGGAGGCATTGTAGCTAACAATCCTGTAATGGTTACTGCCTGGGCTCTTCGAAATAAATTAGGAGTACCTTTTGAGGAGATGGAGATATTCAGTATTGGTACAGGCAGCTCCGAGGATTCTACGGCTTGTCGTCCTACTCCTAAGACATCTGCGGGGTGGCTTACTCCTATGTTGGACATGCTCACTAAAGGCAATGAGCAGATGTTTCATTTCGGCGCTCAGCAATGTAACTTCAAGAGATATGTAAGGTTTAATCCTTTCGTACTGGAAGACGGTTGGGATATGGCGGATAAGAGTTTACTTCCTTCCCTGGAGGAGATGGCAGACAGATACGTTAATGACTTTGTAGAGTCTATTAAAAACTTCTGTGACTAACTATGTGTGTTCTGATCTTGCTGTACTTGTTATGTTATGTACTGTATATTGATAGAATAGTTCAATTAAGTTAGGTTTGTGTAATGACCGAGAAAACCCTAAACAGCATATCGACACATCTTCTGCAGACCACTACAGATTCCGTGATAGTGATATGCCCTAAGGGTATCATACAGTATGCGAACCCCGCTACTCCTTCTATGTTCGGTTATGATATTACGGAGCTAGAGGGCAAAGATATATCCGTGATAATGACCCCAGAGGATGCCGTAAGACATTCGGCATACTTAGCTGAGTACAATCGTACTGGGAAATCTCGTATACTGGATAACCGCAGGGAAGTTAGGTGCGTAGATAAGTATAAAAATGTGTTCTATGCAGATCTAGTGGTAACTGAGATCATCGCAGACGGTGCTAAGCTCTTCCAGGGAATGTTTAGGGACATCTCCGAGCATAAGCGAAAAGAGCAGCAACTCGGCAAAAGGAATCGGGAATTAACCCAGTCCAATAATCTTCTGGAGAGATTTGCTTATATATCGGCGCATGATCTAAGATCTCCCTTGAGGTCTTTATCTGGTCTGGTTCAGAATTTTACCCATAGTATGGAGAGTTGGTCCCAGGAGGGGGAGGAGCCCGATCATGAAATGATACAGCGCTGCGCTTCTTTAATATCTGAATGCACTGCAGGAATGTCTCGAACTATAGATGCCACCCTGAAATACTGTCGTGCGGGATCTAACCTATCTTTAGACTGGCATTCTTTAGATTCCATAATAAAAGCTGCCATGGTCAGTGCTAAGCCTAACCTAGATGAGAGTGGCGTTTATATCGACAAGGAAAAAGCTAATATAAAAATACACTGTGATAAGTCGCAGTTAATTCAAGTGTTCTACAACCTCATCATAAACGCCATACAATACAACGATAAAGATTACAAAGAGATCCGCATAGAGGCATACCGCCAGGGAGATGACGTAATAATACACGTCGGTGACAATGGTATAGGAATTCCCGAGGATCAACAGCAAAAAGTTTTCGAACTATTTCAGCGCCTGAACAATACTGGGAGCGGTGTCGGAGGGGCCATTGTACATAGAATTATACAGGGCCACGGGGGAGACATCTCGATAGATTCTATAGTAGGCCAGGGAACCACATTCAACATAAAACTTCCTATAAAGGATATAGAGTAGATGAGTCGCAAGAAAGTAAGCATACTAATAATTGAAGATAATGAGGCAGATATATTCCTAGCGCAATACGCCCTGGAGAACCTTTCAGGATATGAGGTAGAGTTATTTGTGGCTCGCGACGGTGCCGCAGGCCTCCAGGCTCTTCAGGATAATGAATTCGACGTAGCCTTTGTAGATTTTAATCTACCTAAGTACGACGGCCCTACCATACTCTCTCAAGTCCATTCGGATGTACGTGCTAAGAGCTTCATGCTTACTACTAGTGCGCAGGACGAACACATAGCTCAGATGATGGAGCTGAAGGTGGCTGGGTATGTTACTAAGCCTCTTAGTCAGTCACATTTCAAAGAAGCTATGAATGCGGTTATTTGCGTAGCTGTATCTGAGGATATTAAATTTCTACATAAACATAGAGGATAACGCACAACATGACTGGAGATATGACACCAGCTGAGATACTACTGGGGTTGATAACCTCGGGCGGTATTATATATGCAGCTGTACAGCACTGGATGAAATTGTCTACGGAGAAGGCTAAGGCCAAACTAGCCCTACAGGGGTCGGAGGCAAAAACTGAGCAGAAGTTAAAGGTTCAGGCAGTTGAGGCAGACCTTAAAGGGCAGGAGAACTTCCAGGAACTTATAACCGGAAAGGTCATAGAGCAGTTCTTAGCTCAGTTCAACAGTTACCAAGAGCAGAACGAGAAATTCCAGAAATTCTTCTTCGAGAGTCTGGATCCTATGATATCTGAATTGAGAGATAATACGCAGGATGTTAGGAACGTATTGGCTCAGATAGATTTGTTGGCGAGAGGACTCCGAGAGAGTACAGCCGCGTCTGATAGGAATGCCGCTGCTATAGAATGTCTACAAGCCATGCTGGCACTTAAGTTCGATATAAGTCCTCCTCCTCTACAGACGCATGTATCATCTAACATCAATGTCCCTAGCCGAGTAACTAGAAAGGATATTGTAGTGTCCTCTACGGAGGATGCGGAAGATATATCCAGTTCCGACGGGTAAAAACGAACACGTATTCGCAATCTCTTCTATGTTAGCTATATTATACAGAACTCTAACATATAAGGACCTTGTCCGTGAAAAAGATAATTTTAACTATATTCCCTATAGCAATGCTCACTGGGTGTTGCATAGAGAATCCTCTACTTCCTCCTTCTGTCGAGCTTCATAACTCTGCGCATAAGGATCTGATGAATAAATATATTCCTAATGATCCGTCACTATCTCCGGAAGACAAACAGCTAAGGCTGGATGCTTTGAAGAGCTACGGGGAACTTTTGGATACCTTGAAGGGAGAATAACATGTTAGACCCTGAACTGGCTAAATCTATCTTAGATAAAGTAATGATAGATATCCCTGAAGCGGCCTCGCTATCCGATGACCAGAAAAAACGTCTAGAGTCTGCGCTTAAGTCTCTGGCATCCAGTTTGTACATCTATCCTACCTTGCCTGAAGGTTCCTCGGAACGTGATGAATTGGAGACTAAGATGAGCTATGCTAAATTGACTATATCATCTCTAGGAGCTCTGTCTTACGTTAAGGTCGAGCAGGCTGTAGTAGATGCAGTTCAGGATGTTTTTATTTTTGGTGTTCGCGCCGCCTTAACTATGCTTTAATGGGGAACCTATAATGCCTTTTCCATCTATTTGTTTGAATGACAAACAACACCGACCTAACGAATGGCCTTCATTCAGATTTAGGCAGAATTCCTCTGGGGATCATCAAGTAACATTGCACGACGATGTGGATAGAGAATTGCCTTTAGAAGATGGAAGGCACCGGGTTTTCTTAGTGGCCACTGAACATACTTCCCTGAATAGAGAAGTCATGTGTATTGAAGGCACCATAGTAGACGGTCCTGGAGGTATTGTAAAATTCACTGTAGATGGATGCGATACCTCAGAAAGAGGTCTGTTCCTCGGTGTGATTAAAGTTTACGATACGTCTCTCCCTCCCGCAGATTGTGACGGGGAGTCCTCTATGGATATGTCCAGTGACTCTATCTCTAGTTACGAGTACGGAGATCTTATACGAGTGTATAGAGCTTACGTAGAGGTAGAACAAGATTGGACCTTGATGTCTGAGCGTATCATAGGCGTTAGTGTTGCTGAAGTGCGCCTGGCTATGAGAGATCTATCTCAGGAAGATAACTTCTTATTGGATGATGTGGAGTTCACCGACACAGAAATAGCATGGTCCATGCGTAGACCAGTAGACCAATGGAATGAAACCCCTCCGCAGCTAAGAGGAGCCTCCAGTTACTCCCCTTCCAACTTCCCTTATCGATATCAATGGATAAATGCCATTAAGGGAGAGCTGATGTTAATTGCTGCCCAGAGCTACAGAAGAAACCATCTTCAGTATAATGCGGCCGGCCTGTCTGTGGACGATAAGAACAAATTTAATCAGTACGAGCAGATAGGTAATAACCTAAAGGCCGAATGGACTGACTGGATGCGTAAGATGAAAAGATCTCTTAACTTCCAAAGAGCCTTCAATAGAACAGAGATACGAAGCTACGGAAATTATCCGTACAATTACAGAGGTTACTAATATATGTCACAGCCCCGAGACATATTCCCTTTCAAGGATGTCACCGTAAGTGTGGCTCCGGACAAGTCTAAAATAATTCAGTGGACTATTGACAGTCGATTCCGATTTGCCGAAGACATCACAGGATTCCATATAGACATGTCTCGCGGCGGCGAGTGGTTCCGCCTTACAGATACCGAGGTCAGTGACATGTGTCTCTATGTAGATCAGGACCTATATAGATGCGGACTGAGAGACGATCTCTATTACAGAGTAGTGGCAGTAGACACCGCCCTCACAGAATATAAAAGCAAACCGGTACATATTTACGAATGCTGGAAAGACTCCTCCCAGTGGCGTATTGCCCGGGAAGTTCTCAGAAAAGAGTATTTAAGACTACAGAAACTACCTACAGGAGCCGAAGGGTATCTGCTTAAGACTAGACAGCATGGGCCTAAGTGCACTGAATGCTTAGATCATGACTTAGGAGAGTCTCTCTCGGAATGTTGCGGCAATTGCTTCGGTACAGGGTTTAAAGGTGGATATTACGATGCGATACCTTTCTGGTTAGATTTATCTGGAACTTCTTCACAAGAGAATAAGACGTCTACATTCGGAGTAGTTAACAATAAGCAGAGAATTGCTAGAGCGGTTGCTTACCCATTAGTTAGTGAATATGACATATGGGTATCTACTAAAACTAATAAAAGATTTGTTATAAACAAAGTAGAGAGCACGGGGGAAACTTTGATAATCCCTCTTATATACCGCTTAACTATATCGGAACTGGTACAGAGCGACGAAGCGTACAATATACCGGCACATCAGGATATGGAAGACATTCACGGAGATGCGGCAGCCGACCTTAGTGACGACTATTTTGACGAGGACATAACGCAGAAAGAGGTTTGGTAAAGTAACTTTATCATAGTAAACTATTTTTAATTAAAGGAGATTTTTGAGACATGTTGGATAACATACAGGACTTCATAGGAAGGACAGCACACTTTCTATCACTACGAGACAAAGAGGCTGGTATGGGTAGTGTGGGAGAGCAGGCGGTTAAGAAAGTAACTAAAGGAATTCCCGGATACGGTGAGGCCGCCGCCAAGTCTGTACTAGATCCTAGACTCGTTAAGTCCATAGACGACGCAACAGAGCAGGCTCAGAAAAGAATTGCCGAGAAGTTTAAAGCGATGCGTAGTAATGTCGCAGACACGGCAACGCCACCTCCTAAGAATCTTGACATTCCTTCTGCGGGATCGCCTCCACCTCTCCCAACAAGTAATAAGAAGATTGGCTTGGACCCTGCAGCGGTATCGCGTCAGGATGCGAGGCATAAGTCCCAGATGAAGCAGGCCATAAAAGATGCCAAGTTCGCCCGCAAACATACCTATGGTAGGGATCTAGACAAGGGCAGCATAAAGCCGGGAGATATGGGTAAGTTACGTCAGGACTTGTCTGCTAAGTATCCGGAACTCTCTAGTAGAGATATTGATGTGCTGACAGCTAAGCACGGTGGTCCGGGCAAGGTTATGGAATTCCTCCGTAAGAACCCTAAGAAATCTGCTGTGGCAGGTACACTAGGAACTGCCGGAGTGGTGGGAGCTGCTAACTTACCTGAGGCCCCTGGGCAAGACACCATTCAAGGCACTGGAGAAAGTACTGCCGAGGATAGGCAGACGCTTATAAAAGACTTGGAGTCGACATTTGAGCAGCCTGTCGAGAAGAAAGGTCCTAGTGACGAAGATAAGAAAGAGACATCCTCTAATGGTAATTGGGTGGACAAGTTATCTGAGAAAGGTAACAACATGCTAACTAGCATACAGAATTTTGCTAACACCCGTACTGGGGCGACTACTATTGGTGGTACTACCGGTGCCGGTCTTGCGTATCTCGCAGACAGGCTCCTTACTAAGGACGACGAAGAGGAAGATACTAAAGGTCGTAGACTCCTTATGACATTGTTAGGAGGTGCTCTAGGAGCAGGTGCAGGTTATGGCATACAAGCCATGCGTCAGAAATCTGCTTCAGACGGTAATGATGTTCGATCTCTTATACGTCAGGATGCTGCGGAATTAAGCGACGAGGAGCTGGAATCTAAGATATCTAATTTAGAGTCTTTAGAGAAGCAGGCCTCGGCGGAGTCGTGGATCCTTGACCGTCTTAAACTTCATTGTAAAGTAGCCTAAAGGTATTTACGTATGCCGACATATTCGGAACCTGAGTGGGGCACGCCCCAAGAGGCGGTAGACAAGCCTAGTTCATTATGTACTACAGGGCCTACGGGTATGTTGATGACCGGTATTCTCACCAAGCTACTGCAATATCAGTTCAGTGACCCTAACAATATTACTAACCCTATTCTACGTTGTTACAGGTGGCAGGAAGACAATGCTTGCTATGACAACAGTGAGTCTGAAGGAGGGGGTTCGGGTGGTATTTGGATAGGTCCAGGATATAGTGAAGATAGTGAAGGTGTGCAGGCTAGTCCTGCGATGTATGTCAAACGGGAAGGAACTAAGAATTCCGTCATTTCCCAGAAGAATATATCAGTACCTAGTTTGAACGCTGAAGGCTTGTTCCCTGGAACATTACACCAGGTGAACGTAGAGGGAGTCCACAGTATTATTTGTAAGGCCAAGACTGGAGCCGCTGCCGATGCACTAGGGCAAGAGGTTTTTTCTAGGTTTTTACATTATCAGTCCGTCATTCGTGACGACTTTAAACTTGGCAAGTTTTTCACCACTAGCTTGTCAGATGTTAAGGAGATAGCGCAGAATCAGGAAGCAGATTCCGGGTTCTACACTGTTGTCCGTATCGAGTGGGCTTACGTTTACCGGTGGTACCTCCGCAAGGAAGGTCCGAAGATTAAGCGTACGCATTTCTTGTACGAATTATGCTAAATAACGAGGTATAATATAATGGCTTACAGAGAACCACGTCTAAGAATCTTCCAGGATTTTCAAGACGCCCTTACCGCAGGCGCTGAAGCGTTGCATGCGGTTATCTTAGGTCCTCAGTTCGCATTACACCGCTACTCCGAAGATAGTGAGAAGGCCCGTATCGGAAGTTACGACCGTCTCTCTAATCAGACGTATACATGGCCTGATCATGTAGCCGGTGGTGTGATAGATCTGGAGACAGCCAAAATAATGTTGGAAGGAGGCTTACTGAAATATTTCACGTCAGCTACTCCTGCAAATCTGATCGACGACAACAGCAACCAGATCCGTTTGGACGAAGTTGTTGCCACTAACTCATCTGCCAATAGAGATGCTTCTCTAGGTACTCGCGATGTTAAAGTTGGAGATCATGTAAAACTAGACTGGAACGACGGCAGCCCACAGCAGACATTGTCTGTAGTAAATGCCCTTGTTGCAGATATTACTCCGGGATCTACTGATCCTGAAATTTCCCGTATTGTCGGTGTAGGTGATCAGACTGTCGGAGCTACCGAAATTGTAGCATCCCCTACTCAGTTCACTACTACTTATGATGCAGCAGCCTATGATGGTCTTGCGGACGGATATCCTATTGATACGTATTCTATTCGTGTTACAGCGGTATCTATCGGCACTGGTCTAGGTAATCTTAACGACACAGTACTTAAGATCACTTCCGATGGTGGTGACCCTGAAGTATCTGTTACACTATCTGATCTTAACTGGTCTGTTGGTGACTCTCGTTACGAAATCCCTCTAGGGTCTCGCGGAGCAATTCTACAGCTTGTAGATGCTGGTGCAGGTTCAGTTAATGTGGAAGACTTGTGGCGCGTTACTGTGTCTCAGAACTACACGGAAGCTGATGTTACTAGTGCTACTGACGTAGAAGTTACTGGCCCTTACACAGGAGCTAAGAACACGCAGTACATCCTTACTGTAACTACAGGTGGTACTTGTGGTACCGATAATATTATTGTCGATTACCGTACTACTAACGGTGCAGACAGTTCAGGTACTATTACAGTTGCTGCAGCTGACTTCACACTAACTCAGTCAGACTATGCCTTTGGCAACAACAATATGATCCTATCTATGTTCGACACGAAGCAGTGGAACGCAGGGGATGTAATTGTATTTGATGCGGCAGTATCTACAGAAGGTCCTATCCAGACTTTAGTCCTACGTGACTCAATTCCGGCTCTGGCTTCTGACGATATTACTGTGACTCTTTATGCCGAAGAGACTGTAGAGCTAGATTCTAACAACTACACTCTTAATCAGAATAACATTACTGTGTTTGCTAATGCTACCCAGCAGAGCGACATTCTCGGAACTCTTCAGAGTCTCGAAGTGTACAGTGGTCAGTTGTTCGCCGATTACAGAGAGCAGCTCCTAGCAGATGCTAATGTAGTAGGTAGTATCGATACTCTTACAAGTGTTTCTAGCATCTTGGGTCCTGTAAGTCCTCTTAACCCTCTTGCACAGGGTGTGTACGATGCTCTAAGTGAATCTTCTGGCGTAGCTGTTTACTACATTGCTGTAGAGACTGACGACCTGGCAGGTTACACTAAAGCTCTCGACGTACTCACAGAGGAAGATGCTGTCTACAGTATCGTGCCTTTGACTAATGCAGAGGATGTTAAAGCCCTTTGTGTATCTCATGTTGATGAGCGTTCTAACGAGCTTAACAACCAGTGGCGTATTGCTTGGATTGGTAACAGCACTACTCCTTCTAAGGATGTTTATTCCGAAGCTAGCGGTGGTGGCGACTTAGTAGCTACTGTAGCTGACTTCCCACCTAATGGTGCTAAGCGTGTAGAATCTGCGGGTTCTTTGTTTGTCACTAACGGTGTTAAGCCTGGCGATAAGCTACGGATTAACTTCAATGAAGTAGATCCTAGTAACGTTACTTATGACGAATATGTAATCGACACTGTAAGTGAAGACGAGCTTATCCTTCTTAATCCACTACCGGCTCCTATTGCTGTAGCTGTTAAGATTGAGATCTGGCGCGACTTAACTAACGCAGAATTCGCTTCTGCTATTGGTGGCTATTCGAATACATCCGACAATAGACGCGTTCGCTGTGTATGGGCAGATAACCCTGTATACGTTGACGGATCTCCTCGTGAGCTCTACTATCTATGTGCTGCTGCGGCGGGACTTAGAGCAGGCGTTGCTCCACATGCTCCTCTGTCTGAGGTTACTATCTCCAGCATCTTGTTAGACCCTGTCTACAAGTTTGGTAGAACAGACCTCAATAGTATGGGTAGTGGCGGAACTTGGGTAATTGTGAAAGATAACGACGGCCGTGTTTACACTCGCCACCAGTTAACTACTCGCTCTAATCCAGATGACATCGCTGAGCGCGAAGATTCTATCACAACTAACCTTGACCATATCTCTCGTGAGTTCTATAGCGGTACTCGTGATTTGATCGGCCAAGGTAATATCAGTCCTGATATGATTGCTCTTATCAATGCTCGTATTAAGAACATCTCTCTTACTATTGAGAGTCGTCCTTACGATGCCAAGATAGGTCCGCAGCTTTTAGGTCTGGAGATTGTGGAGATCGTTCAGGACGAAGTCTTGAGAGATACCGTAAGAGTTCGTTTGATTCCGACACTTCCAGTGCCACTGAATCAGATGGACATCTACCTAACCGTAGCCATCTAAGGAGAGTATCATGCCAGACGTATTTGGAACCGATACCCAGGTAGGAGATGCGTGGCAGCTTGACGGTGCCGTCCTCGAGATCGAGGACGGTGCAGAGCTTGTCGTTACATCTGCAGCCATTAATTATGTTCGCCAGGTTACAAAGTTCACGGCTTTGAACAGTAAAAGACGCTACCTCGTTACCGGGGAAGCTGACGGTACTCTTCAGCTGGGAGCTGTGATTGGTCCTTCTAAGAGCATCAAAACATTCATCGAGCGTTATGCTAGAGCATGTGATGTCAAGAAGAATACAATCACTGTTAAGCCTGCTGGCATTGAAGCCTGTGAAGGTAGCAATCAGCCAGTAGAATTTATCTGCAAGGGTATTCTCTTGAATGCACTGAACGTCTCCGTTCAGCAGGTAGGTTCTAGTATGACAGTTGTAAATGCAGGAATGAGCTTTAATTTCCTACAGTTACAAGTCAACTAAACATAAGAAGGAGTAAGGTATGATCGGTGGTGGAATTCACTTGCATGTAGGTATAATTTTCGCTACGGTACCTTACACCAACTCCTACTTTGTACAGTTACCTGCCTTCGGGCGGGTAACTGCTACAGCATCCGAAGAAGGTAGCGCTGATAGACGAGGATCTACTGGAGGAGGTATCTCATATCTTCCCGGAACTAGAGTTATTGTAGCTTGTCCCGAGACAGGGTACGAGGATAGTCTATCCACTAATATCCCATTCACTATTATAGGAGGACTAGCGCAGTTCCCTAAGGTAATAGAAACAGAGCACACACCACAGGGTGTTCTAGAGAATCCCGCAGATTTCAACAACAATCCAGCCTACGACATACTGGCGGATGCCGACTACGAGAAAACACTAAGGCAGGATAGATCATTTAATAGACTGCTAGAATCTCTTCCTGGAGATTGGACAAAAACTAACGCATTAGGATCTATACTTGACGTATCAATGTTCCTTACTAGCATAGGATCTGGTCCCGATTGTAAACTAACTTTCCACGGCATAGACAGAACTGCTGAGATGACGGCAGATCAATTTATAAGAAGTAGTCACTCATTCTTGGAATACATCTACTCAGAAGGAAAGTATTCCCTCCAAGTAGAGCAGATAGCATCTACTCCATATGAAGGTCTTGGCGGAAAATCCGCAGACCCTATGGACATTACAGATACAGAGCCTCCAGCTCTCAAAGAAGACACTCAAAGATCCCTCATGCGACAGACCTCTCTTAAGGGAGGAGCTGTAGAGGGAGAACTCACCTATACACAGGTACCGAAGGGGGACAGTGACGCTGAGGTATATTCATTCTCAGATGGAATGTCCCGAGCAGGTCTAACTAGAGTACAGAACAGAACTGACGGTATTTACCGCGTAGAGGCTGCCAAGGAAATAGGCTTATATAAGACAGGAGCTATAAGAGTTCCTCAACAGTCATCCGACATAGGAACTCTATACCCAGAAGGTGTAGAAGAATCCGAAGACGTATACGACGGTAAGACAGATGTAGAAGCCAAGATGGAAGCTCTGGGTATTCAATCAGAACAGGAATACTACGCAGTTAAATCCTTACTGGGAACTTCTATAAAGAATTTCGAAGAAGAGAAATACTTCTGGAGGGGATTAAGACAGGAAGGCGGCATATGGACTATACCTGCCCCAGGAGACACAGATACTGAAGTGGCTTCTCCAGGGGAAGACCCTCAGTTAGATTCCGCCAATTCCACTGACCCGGAGTATGACTTCAACCAACTATCCTCTATAATGACAGAAGCCATAGAGGTGTCCCCCGGACGTAAGGTGAAGCTGTTTAAGAACAGCTCTATGTTCGTTATGTCAGAAGAGGGAAACATTACTATAGGCGACGGCAAAGGCGCTGCCATTAAGTTCGAGAACGGTAACCTAATATTAGGATCTGCCTTGGACATTAAACTGCAGCCTGGTAGAAATCTAGTATCCGTGGTGCCGGGCAATGAAATAAAGAAGGTAGGAAATTCCTACGAGCTATCTACTAACGGTAGCGGTATTACTCTGAAGTCCGAAGGTAACCTTCACATGGTTTCTGGTAACGGAGGAAGTGGAAGTACCTTACTAGAGAACTTAGCATCTAATAATGATATCAAGAATTCTACAGAGAAACAGCTAAAGGCTGGTGCACCTAGAGGAGGAGGAATTTTCCTTAAGGCACCTTCTGCCGGCGTTAATGTAGCGGCCTCTGCCTTCACGGTTGCAGGACACCCAGACGTGACAGAATCGGGAGCAGATAATGCTAAGGGATATGATCGTCAGCACTCCAGATGTATGATATCCCTAGATGCGGGACGAGATAATATATCCATACTGGCCGATACGGGAAGTATGTTATTTAGCGCAGCAGGGGTGTTTGGACATCAGGACTCCACTACGGGGGTCTATGTAGAAGGGGGCGTGGTAACCTCCATAGCAGACAGTAGGATTTCCTTCACAGCTCCTAAGGTTCAGTTAGCTCCCGGTAAAGGCCCTATAACCCGATCCACTTTGACTAGAGAAGGTGTTAAGAGGTCGACTAGATTGCCTGTATACAGTCAAGAGGTTCAGCTAGAAGTGCTGGGAGGGATTCGCGCTAGCCGCCTGATAGAATGCAAGCAAGGTATCCAAACAGAAGGCGCAGTAACAGCTAACAACGGGGCCAATCCGACACCTATCCCTAGGTCTGGTAAGGGGTATGTTACTGTATCTATGGACAGTGCTCAGGACAACCAAAAAACTATGCTGCAGCATGAGACCTCTTTGGACAAATTGCTTAAGAGATTGGTCAACGAAGGCTTAGCCTCGGAGAAAGCGTACACGTATTCGTCATTCACATATCCGGAGTCTAAGTCACCTGTATACAATGTAGACACAGAGCAGTCTTATTTCTCCCAAATGCCTTGGCAGAAAATGTTAGACAAGAACGGAGGTGCATGGAAGGAAAACTATGTATCCAGCGTTATATTAGGAGAGACTTATCCTTACCCTGGGTCTCAGGCCTTTGAGGAAGGATCCAAAGTGTATCGCACAGTGGAATCTGGTAAGGTTGTTCAGACGAGTTTTGATAAATACGTAACGAATGTTAACTAAACGCACACAAAGGAAATAACATGAGTAACACACCCAATGAATGGGATTCTGTAGTGGATGAATCCACTGAAGACGGTATACGAGAAGTTGTTAAAGAGTCTGCGGGAGATGTCCCTGCCGAGCCTACTGAGGAGGAGCTTCGTGCAAAACAATTAGAGGAGTTTCAGAAAGAGGCTCAGGAAAGAGAGGCACATACATGCCCTAAATGTTCCTGGGACACTAGAAATAAAGTATTGAAGGCTAAGGAAGAGGACTTAAAGGAATATACCCGTTGTCTTCTAGCAGGTAGATGTTTTGTAAAGTCTATGTCACTATATAATGGTCACCTGGCTATAGAGTTTACTGAGAATAATGACGATGTTCGCGACGAGATTGTAAGACTTGTTCAGAGCATAGACTATGCAGGTCTTACTCAGTTAGATATCATGACTCTAACAAGGAAGATACAAATAGTATTCTGCCTGACTAAGATGACAGCAGGGGACGATGCTAAGAGTTGGGATGTTCCTGAGATAGGTTCGTTAGCTACTGTAGAAGACGTAGAGAAAGAGTTTAAAGAAAGATTAGGAGGACGTACCGCGTCGGTACAGGCAACATTGTTTAGAGCATATCTAGAGTTCGATAAGCTTATAGCAGTATTGTCGGATGGTGCGTTTGATGAAAATTTTTATCAGGGCGCTGGGCTAGATTAGCACTCAGTGCCCATACGAAGGGTTGCCTCGATTTCAAAGAGATAACCTGGACTAGTGAAAAGAGTCTCGATAAAGAGGCTCTTATCTTGGATGAATTGGATCGTCAACTCTTCGCTGACTTATATAGGTTTGAGTGCATGAAGACTAGTGCACTTATGCCATACGAACCTGAGAAGGTATCGGAGCACTTAGAAACTCTGGGAAAGAGATATAGGAGTGAGATAATTCCTTGGGTTCTTAGCAATAAAAAAGTTTCTTCTAGTTCTGCCGACAGGCAGCAGGAAAAGAAGGAACGGAAGAAAGTGGACCTTAAGGACCCTAAGTCTGTAGAAGGTTATTATTACGCTGTCATACAGCAAGTAAGAGAGCGCGAAGCAAAGATGAAAGAGATAGAAGATAATGACTAACCAAGATAGATTCGACACGGGCACAGCGTTCACTCAGGCTACCGATACGCAGCAAATACTGAACTCTATGTTTCCTATGCTTCAGCAAATGCTAGGGCCGGCAATTGCAGGTCCTATTCAGCAATTCTTAGGCCCCACACTACAGAGCTTCATGTCCGGTTCTCTATCTCTCCCGGGCATGAATATGCAGGGAGCTCCTAGCACCTGGCTTAGCGGAGGAAACATAAACCCGGGAATTAGTGCCTACCATGCCATCAATAATTCTGCTATAGGTGCTAACCTCGGATCTGTGTCAGGGGCTATTAATGAAGCTCTTAGAGAGCAAAATAAGCAATTTCATATGTGGATGGGAGATGATGCCAAGCAAGCTACTATCTCTTCCTCTGGCTTTAATGTCACTAACTTCCTTAGCGCCATGCAGTTTAAATCGCATAAGCCTGAAGAGTTCTATCGCGCCATGGAAGAGACCCAAAGATACATGGGTGCCGGCTCTTCTTTTGGAATGTCTCCAGATATGGCAGAATATCAAGCCTCGGTCAATCAGCGGGCCAAGGGAGTCACCACAGCAGTAACTAGAGACTTCTTCCGTAACATGGACCAATACTCAGGATTGGGAGGGGAGGAAGTAGGTCAACTCACTGCGGAACTAGCCCGTACAGGAGCTTTTAGTGGAGGTGATGATGCCGACTTCACCAACGCCACCCGTAAGGTAAAGGACATGGCGAAGACTGTAAAGCAGCTCCGTATGTTCTTTAAGGGAGGCGTTTCAGATCTTATAGATCAAGTTAATGGACTTTCG
>UEXM01002049.1_pt1 | contig 15207 bp, 13 predicted proteins | sample 1796661 | NCBI WGS metagenome assembly UEXM01 (sample SAMEA4772469, study PRJEB27181) | metagenome | reverse complement strand
CGCGCATCGTTGAAAAGCCTCTTTGTTTCCCAAACTAAGTTGGGGCAGAGCCGCGACCAGGTCACACGACCCTGTGTTGCCTGCTCAATTTGGCAGGCACGCTTCGCAGACACTTCACCGTTAACGCGCCAAGCAGACACATTCTGCTTCTCGATGTCTAAGAGTCCCGCTAACTGGCGATCTGATCGAAGCGAGAAGAACTCTTTGACTTCATCGAGAGCCTCGTTTACCTGGCGCCCAGCGAGAACCTTTTCGTTATCACTCACACTTTTTTCCTTTTTTGTAAGTAAATCGACAAATGAAATTGCAAAAGCAATTTGCCTGTATCATGCTCCATCTTCTCCACCGACACAAACTTACAGTTGATTATTTATGATGCAAGGCAAGCTCGACCTCACCCCGACCCACGCAGTTTTGAGCGCAAGCTCTGCGCATCGTTGGTTGAAATGCCCTGCCAGTATCAAAGCAAGTGAAGGTATCGAAGACACATCATCGCCCGCAGCAGAAGAGGGCACGGCAGGCCATGAGCTTGCAGAGCAGTGCTTGCGCGAAGGCATAGACCCAGATCATTTACTTGGAGAAATGTTCAACGGTTACGAAGTCACACGCGAGATGGCAAGCATGGTTTCAGTCTATGTGGACTACTGCCGATCGCTGCCAAAAGAACGAGTGTATATCGAGCGCAGGCTTGATTACTCGATGTGGGCCGAAGGTGGATTTGGAACCGCTGATTACTTAGCGATTGCTTACAGAGGAGGTGAAGCCCACTTAGTTGACCTGAAGATGGGACGCACTCCGGTTGCAGCAGATTGCGATCAACTCAAATGTTATGCGCTCGGCGTTCACAACGAGTTCGGGTTTGACGCGCAGATAGACACCTACCATATGACTATCGTTCAGCCGCGTCTTAACTCAATCGAGACGCACACCATGCGCGGCAAGGATTTATTGCGTTGGGGCAAAGATGTGTTGATCCCTGGCGCAGAGGCTGCATTGAGTGACAAGGCGGAATATGCACCAGGGGAGTCGCAATGTCGCTTCTGTAAAGCCGCCGACAGGTGCCGCGCCTTGTCCGATCACGTTCACCAACAAGTTGGCTCATTCAAAGACTTAACCAAACCTGACGAGCTGACGACGAGCGAAGTAGCGGACGTTCTGCCGCAACTCAATTTGATAAAGAGCTGGTGCGACAAGGTTGCCAAATATGCCGAGCAACTAGCTATGAACGGCGAGGAGATCGACGGCTACAAATTAGTTGAGGCTCGCACGATCAGACGATGGAGCGACGAAGACGAAGCTATGCGCGTAATGGGCTCGCTTACGAACGAGCCGGTCTATTCGCGTAAACCAATTTCACCAACAAAGGCGTTAGCTATGTTGGGGGATGAATGTGATGACGTTAACGCGCTCATCACGAAACCAAAAGGCCAGGCAACTCTTGTGAAGAACTCCGATCGGAGATCTGCAATGGAGATCGACCATGGCTTTCAAGTAATCGAAGACTAAGGACGTAAAAGATGTCAACCATAATCATAGAAAACGTGCGGATCAGCTACCCACACCTTTGGAAGAAAGACGCCTACGGCGACAGCACTCCCAAATACAACGCGCAATTCATAATCAATAAGAAGAAAAACAAAGCGCAGGTCGAGCAGATTGAGGCAGTGATCGAGAAGTTAGCGGAAGAGAATCACAAAGGCTCTCGCAAATCCATGTACACACCGTTCGTTGATGGCGACGAACTGAACGAAACGCTGGACGAAGATGAGCAAAAAGTTGAGCTAGGCAATGCTTTCAAGCTCACAGCGAAAAACAGCAACAAACCTGCGGTTGTAGATAACAAGACGCAGAGGGTAGACGAAGAAGACCCGATAGGTCAGCGACTTACCCGTGGGGGCGACTTTGTGAATGCGAAGATCCGGTTCTACTACTGGCAGCGCGACTCATTTAAAGGTGTGCTGGCGAGCCTGGAGGCAGTGCAGTGGGCGAGTGAAGGGGATTTGTTCGGCGGATCAGACGAATCTGGGCCTGATTTCCAGGTGATTGAAGAGGACGATCTGACTGCGGAGGAAAAAGAATTTCTAACGCAGTAATCAGTGTTGATTTCGAGACTTACTCGACTGCAAATCTAAAGTCCACGGGTGCGTATGGTTACGCCTGCCACCCTTCGACTGAGGTTTTGTGCATGGCTTGGGCGGTTGACGACGAACCGCCTTCGCTATGGTTGCCAGGGGAAGATAAACCTAAGCGGTTTTTTGATCTGATCGATCAAGGAGCAACAGTTGCCGCCTGGAATTCTTTTTTTGAGCTGTGTATCTGGGAGCTGGTGCTAGGCTGGCGATCTATCCCCTGGGCGCAGTGGGCGGACACGGCAGCGTTAGCTGCGGCGCAAGCTTATCCGCGAGCATTAGGCGACTGCAGTAAGTTTGTTGGTTTAGACGAAGACGAAGCGAAAGATAAGCGAGGTCTCTACCTTATCCAACGCCTCTGTAAGCCGTATCGCGGAAAACGCATGGACGATTATGGTTTGCTGCAAGAGCTACACAACTACTGCCTTCAAGACGTCATAGCCGAGCGAGCCATACGCAAAAAGCTTAGGCCGCTGTCTGCGTTTGAGCGAAAAGTTTGGGAATGCGATCAGAGGATGAACTGGCGAGGGGTCAGGTTGGACGCCTGTAACTGCTGGAATGCGATAGCCATCATCGATCAATTAGAAAACGAAATGAACGAAGAGGTTGGGAAGCTCACAGACGGCGCCATGAACTCAACAAGATCACGCGCTAAGTCTCTTGAGTGGGTTCAATCACAAGGCTTTGATTTGCAGAGCTATGACAAAACAGCGATAGCAAACGCTCTATCGACTGTGCGCGAACCAAAAGTAAAACGCTTCTTGGAAATACGTCAGGCTCTCTCAAAAAGCAGCACGAAAAAATACAGAGCTATGATCGACTGCCTGGGCAAAGATGGCAGAGCGCACGGCACCACAATGTACTGCGCAGCGGCGACAGGACGGTGGGGAGGAAAGCACTTTCAGCCGCAGAATCTGCCCAGGCCGACGATCAAGAACGTGGACGCGGTCATAGATCTGCTGGATGAGAGAGATCACGAGCAACTGCCAGGCGAACCAATGAGCGCGCTTGCTTCTTGTCTGCGAGGAATGCTGATCGCAAGCGACGAACATCGGCTTATAGTCAGTGACTACAGCGCGATCGAAGCGAGGGTTATTGCCTGGTTAGCGGGGCATACAACAGTGCTTCAAAGTTTTAGGGATGGCCTTGATCTCTACAAAGTGACGGCCTCTGCCATGCAGGGCATACCCTACGATCGGGTTACTGACGATCAACGATTTCTCGGGAAAGTTGCCAGCTTAGCGTTGTCCTACCAGGGTGGATCGAAAGCGTTTACCAGCATGGCAAAAATTTATGGAAGCACAATAGACGAGAGAATCGCTACAAAGGTTCGTGATGATTGGCGCGGTGCGAATAAACCGATCGTGCAGCTCTGGGCAGATATTGAAAAGGCAGCGCGCAAAGCAATCCAAAACGGAGGGATCGAGAAGACAAGAGCGGGCGACTTCAAAATGATACGCAACGACTTGCTATTCAAGCTTCCTTCGGGCCGATTGCTGACGTTTCCAAAAGCCGCGATCAAGGAAGGCAAGATCACATACGTCGGTAAAAACAACTACACACACAAATACGAAGAAATTCAGACGTTCGGTGGCTCGATCACGCAGTCGATTACCCAGGCCGTGGCCCGAGATCTGTTAGCCAACGCTCTGCTCAAGCTAGAAGAGGCAGGATACCGGCCAATACTAACAGTCCACGACGAGGTCATTGCAGACACACCGATCGGCCACGGATCGTTGCAGGAATTCAACGAGCTTATGTGTGATTTGCCAGCGTGGGCAAAGGGTTTGCCCGTTGAGGCAGAAGGCTATGAAAGCCCCAGATACAGAAAATGAGGGAGTCATACGTCGAGCGAAAGGTAAACGAATACGCTCGCGGGCGCGGTTGGCTTGCTTTCAAGTGGGTAAGCACATCGCAACGAGGTGTGCCTGACTGCATTTATTTCAAAGATGGCGAGTGTCAGATGATCGAATTTAAAGCGCCAGGCAACAGAGCGACGCCCTATCAAAGCGCTATCCACCGAAAGCTCAAAGAGCACGGGTTCCACGTATACGTGGTGGACAACATAGACCAGGGGAAACTCTTATTCTGAATCACAAAGATCTTCATCAGTACCAGTTGCGAGCTGCGCAATTTATCAAAGACAACAATATGGCCGCGCTTTGGGTGGACATGGGCTTAGGCAAAACGATCTCTACTCTGACAGCTTTTGTTGATTTGATTGCAACGAAAGAGGTTAAGAAAGTGCTGATCGTGGCGCCGCTTCGTGTTGCGCAGCATACCTGGCCGACTGAAATAGAAAACTGGCAGCACTTGCGTGCGCTGCGGTTCTCTGTCATCGCGGGACTTAGCCCCGCCAAACGAGAAGAGGCGATACATTCGTCGGCGCCAATACACATTATTAACAGGGAACTCTTGCCATGGCTCGTAGGAAATTTAGGCTCCAACTGGCACTACGACAGCGTAGTGATCGACGAGTCAAGCTCCTTCAAGAGTCACGCAAGTCAGAGGTGGAAAGCGTTAAGAAAAGTTGTGAAGACGGGGGCGATCAAAAGGATGGTGCAGCTCACGGGAACACCCGCGCCGAACTCTCTGATGGAGCTGTGGCCGCAGATTTACCTGCTGGATAGAGGCAAGAGGCTAGGTGATACAAGAACCAAATTCTTAGAATCTTTCTGCCGCCAGGTAGGGAATCCCCAATGGTCTCAATACGAGGTGCGCCCTGACCGCGCAGAAGATATGCAAGAGCGCGTGGCAGACTTAGTCCTGCGGATGGATGCCAAAGATTACCTGGAGCTGCCGGATCGTGTAGACAGTGAGGTAGTCGTGTCTTTGCCGCCAAAAGCCCGCAAGTTTTACGACCAGATGCACAAAGATTTCCTTATTGAGCTGGATCAAGGTGAGGTTCTTGCGGCCAATGCGGCTGTGAAAATAAACAAGCTTCTGCAGATATCTAGTGGAACGATATATACAGACGAGAGTTATGAGGTGCTTCACGACGCGAAGCTAGATGCTTTAGCAGAGATTGTTGAGTCGTCAAACGAGCCGGTCTTGATTGCATATAACTTTAAGGCTGACGCCGATCGGATCAAAGAGCGACTGAAAAAATCAACGTTGCTAGGTAAAGACCCGAAAGTCCTAGATAAATGGAACGACAATAAGTTACCAGGGCCGCTGCTCGCGCACCCAGCGTCAGCAGGGCACGGTCTCAATTTGCAGAAAGGTGGTTCTTTGATTGTCTGGTATGGCGTGCCTTGGAGTCTAGAGTTGTACCAACAGTTCAATGCCAGGCTGCATCGGCAAGGACAAACGAAGCCGGTACGCATCGTTCATTTGTTAGCAGACACTGCGGCTGATAGAGCGGTAAAGAAGTCGTTAGATACAAAAGAAAAAACACAAAATGTCTTGATGAGATTGGTAGACAACTTCAGGTTGACTGTTTAGACTCGTTATTGAACTAACAACTTTAACTTGTCATGAACAACTTTCCAAAAAGATTGGCACAAGCTTGCCGGTCTAACTCTGAGATACCTGAATACGGTAGGGGGCAGCAAGTGTTCATCGCAACCAAACTTGGCGTTAGTCAAGAAGCTGTACGAAAATGGTTTGCGGGTGAATCTACCCCCCGACGAAGAATGGGCGAGAGACTAGCAACTTTGCTCGGCGTTAAGTATGCCTGGTTGATGCTGGGATCTACTCAAGGCGAAATCACAGCAGGCGTCAAGGCAGCAAAAAGACACGAAGCTTCTACGTATTCTTTGATGGCTCAGATAATAGGTAAAAAATCGACGGCGACTTTTGATACCGGAATGGATCAGAGCGATCTTCTAATGATCAAAGATGGAAGGCAGCTTCACATATCTACGGAGTTTAGCGAGCCAGATGAAAATGGCGTTTACAAGGCGTCGTTTAGCGCGGAGCAGATTGATGCAACTTTGACGGTGGCTTGCGTTGTTATTTACGACGACAAACACAGCGTTAGTGCAGACTTTATTGAAATACCTGCGGACATATGGGAAGCCCATGGGACGCAGAATGGCAGTGATATAGAAATACGTTTTCAAAAAAAGCCTAGAACGTTCACCTATTACGTAGGTGATACAAAACTAAACAAATTCATGGAGTGATATGGAACGTCCTTACCTAAACATCGATGAGCTAGCTGATCTGTTTGGAATGACGAAAGGGTCTTTGCTGAACTCGATCTGCAGAGAAACTTTTACATTGCCAACGTACAAGATAGGAAGGCAACGCGTTGCTGATAGAGCTGTTGTTGAGGCGTTTTTCGAGGCAAAACGCGCTGAAGGTTTGGCTCAGATTACAACTTAAAAGTGATCAACAACTAAAGATCCATTTTCCTAAGTCGTTCAACAACGTTTGTGGCCTTCAAATGTGTGTACCTGTTAAGCATCGCCAGGTCTCTATGGCCGCTGAACAGTTGAACGGTCATAGAGTCTAACCCTAGCTCATGCAATCTACTGCAGCCTTCATGTCTGAGGTCATGCCAGCGTAGGTTTTCGATACCCGCCTTGTCCCTGCAACCTCTGAACACTTCGGTGACGCGGTCAGCACTGATCGCAAAGATCCTACCGCCTCTGTTGGGTTGCTTTTTGATGATCTCAAAAGCTTCTTCTAACAAAGGAACTCGGCTGTAAACTTTGCCGCGCTTGGGGTGCTTGCGCCACACACCAACAGTCCGCTCAGCTTCACTCAGCTCAGCCCAGCGCAGGTCAAACTGCTCACCTTTGCGCATGGCTGTCAGGACTGCAAAGCGCATCAACTCTGCCAAATCAAAAGTGTAATCGCCACGCTGGTAACTAGCTATCTCTGCAAGCTCCTGGTCTGAAACACGACGATCTCGGCTTTCCGCAGTCTGCAAAATACGCTCAGATTTAAGCCACTCTTTTGCGCGATTGTATTCGTCCATAGATGGTCGCAGATTCATTTTGTTTTCCGCGTATTTGAGCATCACGTGTATGTATGAAAAGTCGAGAGCAATCGAGCTAGGCTTAACCTCTTGTCGCCGTCGAAGAGCAAAGTCGATCAGGAACTGCGCGGTCAAATCCTTTAACGGAATGTCGCCAATCAACTTGTGCAGGCGCCGGTACATTTTTGCTTTTTGGTATGTAAGTGGCAGCGTCGCCTGGGCGTCACTAATCACATAACCTAGCGTTGCTTTTTCAGCCCTAAACTCATTTTTCTCCATGTCCGCCTCAACCTGGTTAGCGAACTGTTTAGCCAGCACGAGCTTGCTAAAGGTCTTTGAAACTACAGGTTGCCCAGCTTTGCGAATCAACACCCTATACTTGTCGTTACGCTTTTGAATTGTGGCCATACGTTAAATCCTTTTGCTTGGTACAGTGTTTGGTACACCGACAAAATTATTTTAACGCGACAACTATGATTTTACTACATTCTAAGTGATTGACTTAATTACCTTTAATTATCGTAAGTTATTGAAAGTTAACGACAATAGAGTATTGCTCGGTTATTTGGGACAACCGATACATTCAAGCTGCATAAGGCTTTGCGGGCCTTTGGTACAATATAGGTACAGTTAGCGCTTTTTAGGTGTTGTTTTGCGCTTGGTCTTTGGTTTTTTTGCAGTTTTTGCAGCGGCTTTAAAATCTGCCGCGCTGGGCGCCAGTTTACTGTCTGGTTTACGTGGTTTTTTTCCGGCTTTGCGTCGGGCGTGAATGTTAGCGTAAAGGCCTTTCCCTGGCATTATGATCTCCTTGATTTTGCGCCGGAGCATATTCCGCGTTTTTGGCTTAGATTGTTAGGGGTGTTGGGTTCAAGCTGCTTGTTCATTAGGTGAACGCCCTGATGATTAAGTAAAGAATCCCTACCGCGAAGCCACCGCCAATCACAAAAGTTGTGATGCCGACCAAAAGTTGGTTGATCAACTTATCTTTGGCCTTTTTCTTTTTCGCTAGAAGAGCTGCGTGCTCTTTTCGCATTTGTTCTTGCTCCTTCTTCATTCGATTGAAGTCTTCGAGAAGAGCCGGATCGTGCACCACTAGGAGGTCATTTATAGACTTCCAGTACCGTTCTTGTTGCTTGCGAAGCTGGGATAGCTTCAACATGTCGCCTTGCGATAAAGGCCTAAACGTGCTGGCTTTTCGATCCATCTCGAATTGGGTGAGCGCCTCACCAAATTCACTGATCGTGCCCATGACCTGCGACAGCCCAGCGCCCGTTTCGTTGGCCTGCTTTATCAGTGAACTGATGGAACTCAGGATGGCGCTGGCGGCTGCTACCGATTCTATAATCAAAATCTAACAACTCCGTTAAGGGGCGATTATCAAAATCAGATACCCAAACTATCTATCAATGCGCCTGTGCCGAAGCGAACTCTTTCCGGTAATTCGCTTACAGCATCAGCGCCGTATTCGAGCATGTCGGCAAACGGTAGGGCGTTGAGGACAGGGTTTTGATTTATCTCTTGCAGAACTGGGGCGACGGCTTCTTGCGCTTGACTCGCGTACTGCTGCGCTAGAGGTGATTTGATCTCAGTCGTTACACGGTCTTGCCGTTGCTGACGTCTACGTTTCAATTCGTCCACAGGGATGTCGGGGTTGAAAGATTCCAGAACTGACGTTGGCCCTGTGAGAAATGGCGCCGCCAAGTTGGTTAACGCCGCAGCCCCAACTTCTCCAATTGCTGCGACTTGATCGTTGAACCCAGGTACTGACTGAGATGCCAGGCCAGCCGCGCCGATCGTGGTGGCGCCAGGGGTAAACAAACGATTGTTCAACCTTGCCCGCTCTCCAGCAGTCAGACCTTCTGGCCCTTTTTGCCGCATCGATATGAAAGGTGTGTCGAAACCATTCACGTTCATCACACCAGTTTGCGCGTCTAGCCCTCCGACTCGCTTCAAAGAAGAGGGCAGGTTAACTTTGTACTGTTGATCGAGCGCCCCTGGCGTCATCATTACGGAGTATCGAGAGTCTTGCGCGGCGGCTGGCGCAAAAGAGATCGCGTCGTAGCCCTCATCTTCTGCGCGCAACAGTAGCTGCTTTGCTAACAGGTCATTCCATTGCTGTGTTTTGCCAATGAAAGGAGCGTCTTCGACCTTGCCTTCTTGTGTATGAATTTCTTCAATGGGTTTTCTGTATTTATCGACAATCCCTTGCAACGTGTACGTGATACCGTCCGGTAGATTAGTGACAGATGAAACATAGCTATCGATCTCTGTAGAGGCTCGGTTCACCGCCTCGTCGTAAAGAGCTGCAGCGTTTGGTGACAGCTCTTGCAGCATCTTCTTTTTGTCTTTAACGCCGTTATAGTAGGTGTGATCAACATTTTTCAGAATAGTTTGGGCAGCGTGGTACAGTAACGTGCTTCTTTGAAAGTCAGGACTTTCGTTTAAGTAATAATCTACAGCTTTAGGCGATCCCTCTCTCAACAGTGACGCTCTCGCTAGCGCTCTTATTTCTTCTTCGGGGAACTGTTCTATTGTGAACTCTAAATTATCTGCTGTAGCGCTACCCTCAAGTTCACGCAAAAGCTTATCGGCAGCAAAAGCTTTTTGCCTTTGCATCATAAACATTGATCGGGCTAACCTTTGCTGAGCGCCTACGTTGGTCATGTCCACCGAAGCAAAAGTTGCAAGCGCGTCCCTGATGTCCTCTGCGTAGGACGATTGCGCGCCTCCGACATATGGAACTTTCCCGTCTGTAGGAAAATTAGCTAAATACGGGTCGAGATCTGCTCGCATGGCTTCGACCGCCTCAAACCCTTCTGCTATTTTGTCTGGGTCTCGTATGCCTTTTTTCCTGGCGTCTTGCGCTCGGTCGCTCTGCACTTCTTCAATAAAAAGAACTCTCTCACCGTTTGGCCCGACACGATCTGAGCTGCGATAGTGCGCAAGGTAGTCATTCCCACTGTAGTGACCGCTATGATACTCAGGGAAATCACCCGCGAGGTGGATAGTGCGCTCTTGGTAGTTGACCAGCGAATCAGGATCTATGGTGTAGTCGCGGTTCATCTCGCCATCGCCGTACCCGATTAAATCGGCGTCCATAGCTTCTCTTGTCACATGGAGTCGAGCTTGTTCTTCGTTATGGAAAAAAAGCGGATCGCCACGTCTGTCGGTGAGGCCGTGTAGGGCGCTGCCAGGAGGCGCGGTGTAACCTATGTCGTCGCTGCCTTGAAGGTAATATCCATCGACGTCTTCGCCATTAATAGTTAGTTGCACCCTGTTTGCTGGACTGTCTTCATATGCCGTGCGCACTAGCTCTTGTGCGCTCTCCATGTGGAAGTCTTGCAGATCTCCTGGAAGATCATCGAACTCAATTTCGTTAGCAGTGAACCGTTCATGCGCTTCACGCATCTCGTCAATTTCTCTTTGAGGAATGCTAGATGGAAGCATCTGCTCGATCTCATCAAAACTACTGAAGCGATCAGTCCACCCGCCGTACAAGATTTCGTCTCTGGCCGCTTCCACTTCGTAATCAGGCCCATGTATTTCTTCCATCGACATAGGGTCGTCGTAGAAATCAATATCCTGCTCGACATTTGGATAGTATATTTCTTCTCCCAACATTGGCCTGTTGATCCGTATACGATCAACAAGCTCTTCCTGGGTAACTCGGTCTTGCTTAAATAGCTCGCCAAGTTTTAACGCTTTGATCTCGTCTTCTGTAACACCTTTCTTTCTCATAAATCGACCAAGGTCGTCGCCGCGCTGAGTCTTCTGCGGTAGGTTTAAAGCCAGTTCCTCTGCAAGAGATCGAAGCCCCAACGTCTCCATGGGTTTGTTGTACCCAGGATCTTCGGCAGCTCGTAGCTTGGAAAGCATTGTCAGGAATGTAGACATCTACGCCATCCTCATAGAAAGAACACCGGCTTCTGGGGTAGGTAGAAAGTTGTTCGGATCGGATAGCACACCGCTTCTTTGAGAATCTTGCTCTAATTCCATAAGCTCTTGCTCTCTTTGCAGCGGAGTTTTGTACCCGTCGTCTTCAGCCTGCCGAAAAGGTAAGTTCGTGTTCGGTAGCGAAAGATCCATCTTGCCAAGTTGCAAAAGTCTGGCGCTTGGGTTGGAGATACCTCCAGAAGTCATGGTGCTCTGAAGCAGCTTTGCTGAGTCGGTCGCCAAACCGTCGTCGAACATCTCGATCCTGGGCATCTCAGCAATCATTGCGTTGCCAAATCCCATGTCTCGCATTGGCTGGCTAAGCATGTCGCCTTTGCGTTGTACCAGGTTCGCTTTGAAGTCGTCTGCTTTATCAAACAAACCACCACCTTGGTTATTGGGATCTCTAAAAGACTTGAGCAAATTTTGCTTTGCCTGTCCGGCTTTATTTATCAAACCTAAGAGTCCTGACATTATCTTTGCTCCTGTAAAACGCCGACGCTTTCACTCGAATCGGATTGCATACCTGTCTCTTCGCCAATCGCCTGGTACAAATTAAGAAGCCCCTGGTCTGCCGCTATACGGGCGCCAGTTTCATACCAGTTCGGATTAACTCCTTCCTTTATTCCCCGTTTTAGCCAATTCACAAAAGGCCCGCTTTGCATCCCTTTGCTAGCCAGGTAAGGCACGGCAACAGTGGAAACGAACATAGCTCCAGCGGCAGGTATGTCGCCTGTAAGGGCAAGCCCCGCGCTACTTAAAATGCCGCCTGTGCTGAGCAACATGTTTCCGCTGTTGGATCGGTTAACCAAGTCTTCAGTCTGTTTAACACTGGCGGCAAAGGTGCGCAGGTCACCGATGATTTCGCGCTGGCTTGCATTAAAAAGATAGTCTTTAGCAATCGGGCTGATCGTTTCATCAGACGTTTGCGCCAAAATCCTAGAGGGGGACATGGGAACATCTTCGACGATCTCTCCAGCAAGATCGGTGGCGGTAGCCTGGCCTCGTGATCCTTGCGCCAAATCGTCCAGCATTCCAACGCCAATTCGCTGCATCTCACCCGAAGACAAAACGGGTTCCAAATCTACGTTCAGTCTCTCGTTGAGTTTTCCTAGACGCTGCGGTCTATCCTTCGCTAACCGCGCAAACTGCTCGGCAAGCTGTGTTGGCTCCAAATAACTGCCGTCTGCACGTTGCATCACCGGAGCGATTGCTTCGTCTATGGAAATACGCCCAGCGCGATAAAAGTCATTAGCGCGTGTCAATGCCGCAACAGCTTCGTCACCTTGCTCGCGTGCTATTGTCATCATGTCTAGCGTCAGAGCGTCGTATAGATCGCTAGCATTTTTCCGCGACAGTCCGTCAGCTCTAGGGCTGGCTATCTGATCGCCTATAAATGTCCTTAGTTGCTTAATGACGTCGTAGCTTGTTGCGGCTGTTCCTTGGCTTCCAGCCTCAAACAGCTTTCTGGCGGTCGAATCCTCTACAACTTGACTTAGGCCGTCGGCGCCTAACATGCCGCGTGCAGTTTCGTAGAAGTTTAGTGGTATGACCTGCGTGTCACGCGGCACAAGTTCGTGGAAATCATCGTAGAACGTGTTAGAAGTTTTTCTAAAGTCGGTTATGTATCTTTGCGCAGCTTCCAGAGACTCTTCAGCAACACTAACGGCGCTCAGACTTCGTTCGCCATTCGGGACACCCACCGTGCCCAAACCTTCTTGCCGCAGTTGCGTAATTACTTTAGCAAGGCTTTCATACATACGATCAGCAGAAGAGTTGAACGAATCCATCGTTATACTCATGCGGCTGAAACTTGCTTCAAGTTGTTTAAGAACGGGGCCGCCAACTGTTCCTGCTGTGGCGTTCATGTCGTACTTGTTTACGACGTTGCGAATTGCTTCTTTGCCTCGCAGCATACCTTTGCCCATTGCGCTCAACGCCAGGTCTACAGGCAAAAGGTTGATAATGGCCTCTGTGGCGTAATCTTCTTGTTGCTCGAAAGGAGTGCGCGTATCTACAGTGTCGCCTAGATATTCCATACCCTGGTCATACAGATACCCACCAAGCGTGGCGCCGCCTGACGCCCCAAAATAAGGGCCAGCACCGCTTAGCGCTGTCGGAGAAGTGACCGCAGCGCCTAACACGCCTCCAGTAGTTGCTGCTATTTCTCTGCCATATTCAGCGACATCGCCAAAATCCATACCTGGCGGGTTGAACAAACTAGGCTGATAATTTTCTCGGTTAACGACAAGAAAGTTGTCGTCGCCATACGGAGAGGCTTCAGGGTAAAAATTGCGCACGGTTGCAAGCTTGTCCTGTGATGACTTAGCGGCGCCCACTTGTGCGCGCTCCATCAAACTGGCGCCAGTGTCTTGGTCAATCTGAGACTCAACCTGTTCCATCAAGTCTTCTTGCATTGCCGCTATGTATTGCTGCTCTAACGGCGTATTTGTTTGCCCCGTGCGCCTCCGTATTTCTTCAATACGCTTTAGTGGATCTGCAAATGTGCTCACTGTAATGGACTCCTAATCTGCCCAGGGGCGTATGAAGGGGTAGTTACAGAAACCCCTCCCATTGCTTCAGGGTCTACTGGGTTTTGCATAGCTAGAATTTGATCTTCAAGGCTACCTTTCATCAGTTGATCTAACGTGCTACCAGGAATGATTTGAGCTCCACTATCAAAATTGTCCGTCGCATCGTTTGGTATTGATGGAGGTTTAAAAGCACCCAAATAACTGTCTTGCAGTTCTTCGCTGTTTAGACCGCTCTCCCGCAAAGCTTTTCTTGCGGCATCTTTACGCTCATTGAAACTGCTACTCATCATTCCGGCTAAACGTTTTGCGTATTTCTTCAACTCGCGTAGCTGGTCATCTGACAGAACCCTGCCTTCTTTAACCTGCTTGGTTGACTGAATAATTCGATCCATTAATCCAATCGTGTTTTGGAATAGATTTACCTCGCTTTCTCTAACTACGCTGCCAGGATCTATGCCCTTGATAAAATCGAAAATCGCTGCGACATCTGTAATACCTGAAGCGTCCCCGATATCTATATTCATCAAGCGTTCTATGCTGCCAAAACTTTCTCTAAGATTTTCCGTTTGATCGAGAAACGCTTTGCCTCTCCGCTGCAACTCTTGAGATTCGATATTAAAAAAGTAGAACTCCTCGCCAGCGGAGTCGGTAAGACGTACCGCCTGGTTGCGATCAAAGGCTTCGAGTCTTGCGAGTTTTTCTTGTTGAAGTGGATCGCTGTACATGTCCATGCGGTTAGTACGAGCGGCATAGTTCCGAAGCCTTTTTTCTTCGGAAGATAGGCTGCTTTGCGCCAATGTTCTGCGCTGGTAGTCGAGTTGCTGAGCAGCAGCGTTCCTGGCGTCCCTAGACCCCTGGAACTTCAAATAGTTTGCGTCACGCAGCTCTTCCAGGGCCATAAACTGCGTGCGGTAACCAGTTTTCAATCTGTCACTTGGATCGTACTGGCTTTGATCCTCGCCTTTCAGCCAAAACAAAGGGGACAAAAACATTCGGCCCGCGTCGGCCAACGTGTCGCCAGTTTTAAACAACATGCTATCGGCTATGGCTTCGCGTTCTTTTCTGTCTACTTCCTGCATCATGCGCAATCGAATATCACGATTGACCGCAACATTTCGCGTTGGATCGACGAGGTTTCCTTGCGCATTCTCTACGAAGCCCGCTCTTCGCATCGAGTAGGCTTGTTGATCGGACTGCGCTTGCGCAAGTGCTTTTTGTTCTTCCGAAAAGCCAGGCTGTGCAGCAGCAGCTCTTGGGTCAAAAGGCTGCAAGTTTTGTAGCTCCTCGCCCGAGCGCATGCTGCCTAAAGCCTCTACATTCTGAATGTAATCTTCTTCAGGGTTCCCCAGTGAAAAAGTTCCACGCAGTGTGTCAAAAGGAAGTGTTGCCATTGCTTTTCCTATATAGCGAAGTTAAAGCCGCTGGATTTGCCTTTGCTTGTCGATGTAGATGAAGACAAGTTATTTGGCGCGCCAACGATTTGGTTGTAGAAGTTAAGCGAGTTATAAGGAGCCATGCCTTGACGGAACTGCTGGTTCAGCAGTTGCTGCTCAAAGGCCCTGCCGTATTGCCCACTAGCAAGTTGTTGACCCACGCCTGTGTTGTACATGTTAGCGCCAGTTCTCATGTCGCTGACACCTTGAGCGCCCAATCGTGCGGCCAAGCTGGCACCAAACTGCTGGTT
>UEXM01002046.1_pt1 | contig 15212 bp, 23 predicted proteins | sample 1796661 | NCBI WGS metagenome assembly UEXM01 (sample SAMEA4772469, study PRJEB27181) | metagenome | reverse complement strand
TTAACTTGCTGCAGGTCTTCCCTAAGAACGCCTACACGCTCGTTAAGACCGCCAACCAATGAACCTTGCCGGTCTTCCAAGTCGCCAATGGCCTGAACCTGAGCCTCTCTAACCAGCTTGGCGCCTTCTTCGATCTGACGAGCAAGCGCAGCCCTCTCGTCGAGTCCAGCTTGGCGGAGATCTATGGTTTCTGCGTCAACGCCACGACGCATATCTTCTATCTGCGCCTCAAGAGACTTGGAAAGCTCAGACCTCTCGCCTAAAGCCGCTTGCTCTGACGTGGCAAGGTCTTCTCTCAACAGGTCTCTTAGGCTGTCAATTTCTGTCTGACGAGCCGCCGCCGATGCCTCTTGAGCCTCTCTCTGCTCCGCCATTATCTGCTCGTACTGATTAGACAAAAGCTGATCAGTGTCAGGAGTAATAGCGTCAAGCGTTCTCATCGTTGGAGCCGCTGGCGCAGCCCTAGCGCCCCTGTCGTAAGCAGGGCGCTGCATCAAATACTCACTCAGGCTTGCATAGGGGGATGCTGAGCTACCGTATTCGTCTTGGGCTGCTTGTAAATCGTCAGAGATAGCCATTAGATGCCAAGATCTCGAAAGTTAATGTTCTGAATTAACTGCCTTCTGATTTGCTCCATGTCAGGCGCTTGTCTCATTCGTCGGTTTCTCTCCGCAAAGTATTGCTCAGGAGGCGGCGCTTGCATGTTTTGCACGGGAGCCTCCATGCGCGGCTGATCTCGTTCCGACTGTATTCGGCGCATGAGATCTCCAAACATGCCTCCACGGGGTCTAGGCCTCTCTTCTCGGCCTCGCATCTGCTCAGTAAGCTCTGCAATCCGACCTGCTAAACCGCCCCTTCGCCGGTAAGAATCTTTTATCCTGCGGCTTGGAATCCTTCTGAATTTGCCTCGCCCACCTCTTTCGTCCCTATCGTCAACGCCGTTTCCATTTCGGTCTTGAAAGTCTGCGGTTCTTATCATTGGGATGCGATCATCGCGGGGAGGTATTCGACCCTCTGGGCCAAAAATATCATCCAAAATAGGAGGTCTTGGCGGCTTTGGTGGTGCCGTCTTTATGTAATCAGGAACTCTTCCGCGTGGTGTTTTTGAAGGGCGGTCTGGTACTGGGATGCGATCTGGGTATTGTCCGGGGCTTCTTTGTCCGCCTTGTAACCTTTGCAGCATTTCTGCCAAACCCTCGATACCGCCAGAGCCGCTCGGAGGCATTGTCGGGAGCTGCTGCTGCGGAGCCATTCCACCAGCCGCTTGATCTTGCATGGCAAAGAGTTTTGCCTTGAGCGCCTCATACTGAGGGGTGCCCTCTTGCATCTGGTTCAGTTGCGAGTTCATGTACTGAATCTGAGGGTAAAGGGGGCTTGCCTTGATCAGCTCTTGTCTTTTATAAAACTCTTCGGGTGCTGCAATCATATTGGGTCACCAATTTTTACACGACCAGTAAGAAGCCGTGAAAACGTCTTTTTTCTTTTGAACCGCATCGCAATTGTGTCTTGCACGAAAATTGCGTCGGCGCTCTGGATTATCTCGCTTGATTTCCATGTTGCTATCGCCGTAGCGAACCACCTTCACCTGATCGCCTTTCTTGGCTAGAACCTTAAACTTTTTGCTCTCGCCGGAGGTGCGAACCTGCTTGTTATAGCCGGGGAACGTCTGGCCGCGATACCGCAGCCGTCCGCTCTTTAACCGTTCTACGTCAGAGGTGGTAGCCATCAAGCATACTCTTTTATGACTTCTAAAATGACGGTGTAAGTATCTGCACTGCTTGCGCCGATTGTCGTGAACAGAATGTCCCCGGTCACACCGCTGCCAGCATTATTAGGAATGCCGGTGAAGTCAGAGTAATCGTGGAAGCCATTGCTATCTGGTGACAAGCCGATGATTAGGGTATTTGCCGTTGCATCACACAACAATTCAACCCCCATCCCAACACACTGCCACCATATCTTGGCAACTGTAACTTTGGTGCAAGCCTTACCCGCAGAGTTGGTGGTCAAGGCTGATACATCAACCTTGACTACATTCGCCTCTCCGGTTCCGTCACTAATGTTAGTGAATTTAAGGACAGCCTTACGCTCTCCATCCTGAATGGTTTGGCTAGTTACTGCATCTGCCATTGCCTATCTCCTATTCTGTGGATTAAGCGTCAGCGAAAGGCGTAACAATCGTTCCTGAACCAAGCAGCAAGGTGTTATGTACGAGGTAGCTGGCTGTATCAATTGCTGTTACCTGAATGACGCTGCCGACCAAACCGCCTTTGGTTGAGCCGTTCAAAGTCATCACGTCATTCGCAGCAGCGGGGAAGAAAGCTTTCTTTGAGCCATCATCGACAGCAACCATCGCTGCACCTTTGAACTTGTCAGTGCCATCGGTAAGGATGTCCAAGTCAGTGGCTGCGGTTTCTACATAGAAAAAGAAAGACGCGCCAATGTTGTTCCCTTGGTTTGGAGACGTTGGGTCAGCGGGAGTGCTAGAGTCGATAGATGGCAAGGTGAACTTACCGTCTGCGTCGTTGAGCAAAATGATCTTGCCAGCGTGAGCCGCCACGGTAAGCGTGGTGTCTGCTGATAAGCTGATGCTGCTGTTTACGCCTGCGGTGATGAAACCACCGAGCGATTTAACTGGGCCGGAGAATGTTGTTTGTGACATTAGTATTACCTCTTTACGAAAGGATTCGCCCCAGAGTCTTCGTAAACGTCTGCTGAGCCAGTCGCTGGGGCTGGGTTTATCTCAGACCTACAGTCTATGACAACTGGCCGATAAAAAAAAGTTCATTTATTTTGATTTATTTGTGTATACATACTTGCACATCGACACGGGATCAGTATAATAAAGGACATCAACAACGCAAACGGAGAATGATGATGACAGTTAAAGTTTACCAGTTTCACCTAACGGAAGCCGACGAAGCTCTTTTGAACAAAGACGGTTGGTTGGCTTCAGAAAAAATCACCGCCTACGCTGACAAGGGCTGTAGCTGGAAGGTCGAAGACGGTAGCTACGATGCAGCAAAATGGTTTCACGCTTACTCGCACGTTGCCACGGTAGATGCCGATGATCTGGACGAGGTCTTTCACCTCACGAACCTTTGGCACAAGCCTGAGCTGGTAGAAAAACACTCAAGAATGCACAGCGTCTCTATCGGTGACATCTTGGAAATGAACGGCGAGTTCTTCCTAGTAGCAGGCTGCGGCTTTGAAACTCTTAACATAAGCGAGGCGGCGTAAGCCGCCGAGAGGAGAGAGAAAATGGAACATAAAAACTTTTTTGAAGGTGATGATTTGACTCACGTTCTTACGCTAATCCACGATGGTCAGATAGATGATGCCATCTGCGCTTGCATCAGGGTTGACATGAGCGATGAAGAAATTGATGAGTTTTTGGCAAATGAAGGAGTAACAGTATAAAAGGCATCATAAAAAAAAGGGGGCTAATGCCCCCTTCTTTCATTGTTTCATGTGAAACAATTAAGCGCCTTGACTACCGTAGATTCCACGCCAGTCACTCCATCCGTAAGAATAACGCTCACGGGCTTTGTAACGAATGTTGCCAGTCGTGAAGTCTGGCTCCATTGTGGTTTCCATCGCAGTACGTTGGAACATCTTCAGGCCTTCGCCAGCGTCGGTGACGCTAGTCAGCAAGAAGAAGGCATCAGGGTCAGTCAGGTAATGATTGACCGTGTAGCCACCGGGCAATACACCCGTGTTGCGTACAGCGTTGATGTCATTGTCGGCAGTACCAGAACGCAAAGTTGAGTTCAGGATACGGTCAGCAACAAAAACCAACTGAGGTGGTACGACAAGCTTTGATGCTTGAACAGAGATCGTAAGACCTTTGTCATCAGTAAATGTGCTGATATCAATCAACGCATCTTCCAAAGACGTTTCGTTCAAGTCAGCCATTGAGGTAGCACGGTTTGCAGCAGTGCCGCCACCCGCTAGAGGGTGTGCCGTGTTAATCAATGTTACACCGTCGCCGCCAGTGTAGTTAGTATCGAACGCATTGTTCAATACATCTGCACCTTTGACTTCTTTGGTGTTAGCCATAGATCGGGCCAAAGCCTTCACGTATCGCTTGCCGAGCGAGTCATACAAATTATCTTCTACTGCTTCATCAGTCAAAGAAAATGCCAAAGCGACAGTTTCATGAGTGTAGCGAGCAGTGTAAGACTCAGAAGCGTTGTCAAACTGTACGCCCTGACCTTCGGTTTTAGTTGGCGCTCCGCCGAAACCAGTGATCAAAACCTCTTCCTCGAAGGCTCGCTGTGAGTCTTCAATAGCAAAGATTTCTTCATACTGGCGGTCGTAGCTGTCGTAGCTCATGCCGAATAAGGAGTTTAACCCCGGCTCCAGTTCTTTAGCGAGCTGTGCTCTTGAAATAGCCATTATTTAGCTCCTTATGCTAAGCCAGCGCCTTTAACGCCGAAGATTGAGTTTTGAATTACTACTAACACGTTAGTGTTTGCAGCGCCCGTGTCCGAGTTGTTCGGATCTTCCGAAATGTCGATCGCTTTGATCGGCAGGTTCGTGTTGGTAGCACCAGTGGTTACGTCAAGCTCAGCGCCAGAAATACCAGTCATTGTGCTGCCTGCTGAGGTGTACACGATGTCAAAGTTGCCAAACAGGTCGGTAACTGGGAACGTGTCATCAGCTTGCACTTCGTAAACCACATCGGGATCATCAATGATAAAAGCGATGATGTCTGCGGCGTTAGTGCTTGCAGGGTAGTAGTTGCTGTAAACTTGCTCACCACTGGTGGGGTCTGTGTACTGGCAACCGTTAAAAACACCAACTACAGGCACAGTGCCTCCGTCAGCGTGTACTTCCACCGTACCTCCGGTGACCTGAGCAACCATATCGCCTTGAAAAATGGAAGTTCCATAATTCGCAGCAATACGATATCGACTCTGACCGCCAGTGTAAGGTGCGCCACCGATCATTCTGACCGGCTTCATTCCAAATGCAGCGTCTTTATTCGCCATTTTGAATACCTCTATTTACGTCCAAATGTGACGTTGCTATCGCGCTGAGGATCATATTTAACGTAACGGCTATCACCACGGGTTTCGTTGAACATTGAGTTGTCCAATGCATCCGTAGCTTGTTTGCTCTTCGCCCGATAATAGGTTCTGCGCTCTTCAACCGTTTCATTAGGGATCTTCGCTAATAGCAACCCTTCGTTGTAGACCACGCCTTCATGTCGGCCACTATCCATCGTTGGTAAAGAACGCCAATCTGGTGGCAATTCGGTTCCTCTTACGAGTTCCCAGCCCTCCCTGATTCGACGCGAGACATTAGCTCGATCTTCTTGTCCCAACATGGACTCCCTTATCCACCTGTAGGTATAACCTGCTGGTGCAGGGGGAGTTTCAAGTGACCGTACTGGTCGCCATGGTTTCCTGCGAGTCTGATTATCGTGTGACTGCGAATCACGGGATGAACGTGCGTTTGCTTTTGTTTCTGCCATTTTAGCTTGCCTCTCTTGATGCAATTTTTTGCTTCTCTTTTGCCACTCGCTGCAACCATGCCTCTTCAGACATATTATGCGGCTTGAGGCTCCTGAGTCGCTCCAGCTCAGACTTAGAAAAGCTCACGCCATTCTTTTTGCCTTGTGTTTTTGACCGACCACCACCTTGGGTAGCTGAAGCGACTCTTTGCACAGCGGGTCTGCTTCCACTTTGAACGGTCTTCGAGTTGCCATTACTGGCGCTCTTAGTGTGAGGATAAACCGTACCGACACGGCTGTCCAATTCTTCGTAATACTCGTCAGAACCAACGTCGAAGCCTTCGTTGGCCAGATTGTAGTGAACATAGTAGGCGTACTGGGTCGCCTTCATGTCATCTTCGCTGTCCTGATTCGCGTACCAAGGGTTCCTTTCGTGCCATTCCAACGCATCTTCGGTTGGCGTAACCTCTTGCTGAACCTGCTGTTGCTCTTGGTAATTAACTACCTGTTCATTACCTTGAGATTGGTAAGACTCCTCCTGAGCAGCCCTTTGCCGAGACTTTGCTACACGAAGCTTTTCCTTCTGAATAGCAATATCATTCTGGAGCTTAGAGGCCTTGGTGATGAGATCCGCATCTCCGCTTTCAACCGCCTTGCGGTAAACGTCATCGATCTGAGACTCTTTGGAAGATATAGCCTCCTCTTCCTTGGCTAAAACAGTATTAGACTGTTGAACCGAATACTGCCGATACTGCTGAAGCTCAGCCTCTTTCTGCAAGGCAATCTGCTCAAGCTGCTGCGCCCTTTGCTCAGCCTCCCGGTGTCTCTGGTTGAGCTTGTTAATTCTTTTAGAAACCGACTTGGTGTAGTTTTCAAGCTCATCGCCGTCACCGCCACCAGATCCCTCTACCGGGTCTTCGGTAACCTCGATAGAAACTTGTTCCTCTTCCATCTGCTCTGCGTTTTGATTTTCTATCATGTGAAGCTCACTATGTCGTCTGGGTCTATAATTGTGCCAATGACCTCGTCGTCATTGATTATTCTGACTTCGCCGCCGTCCTCAAGCTTGAACCTAGCTCCGGCATAACGACCGATTAGCACCCACTGCTTTTCTTCGCACCAAGGCTTGTCTCCAAACTTTTCAGTGTCTCCGTAGCAGAGTGGCCCCATCTTTACAACATAAGCGACCACCGTGGCTAAAGCCTCTCGGTCTACCGTTTCTTTCAGGAGGTGGATGCCGCCTTCGCTTTTGGCTTTGCCTTGGTAGGGCAGAACCAGCATGCGCCACCCAGAAGGGTTAGGCATTCTCTCGATGGCGGATTTTTCAAGCAGGGTTGGATCAAGAACACGTTCGTCGCTTGAGACGTAAGCGGATTCTGTTATAGAGGTTGTCATTTAGATTTCCTTGTAGAATTCTCTGATTACTTCCTCCACCAAGTTTATAACAGTTAGCTCGCCTTGCAAAGATTTATAATGTTCTATATCTTTTAACATTCCATCCATCAAGACCTCGCGGATAAGCTCCCGCCTCTCGCCCATTACTCTTTTTAGGCGAGAGCCTAGATCTATATCATCCACTACACTTTCTCATGAAAGTCAAATCCGCGAGTGGCTGCGCCAGCTCCCCGAGCCTTGATGACTTTTATCTTTCCGCCCATTGTCCGACGAACCAAAGCTGGGTCGGTGGGTATTGATTTGATGCTCTTCTTTGGCGAGTCAACCTTTTTAACTCTGCTTAAATCTTTCATCATTCTTCCTCAGTTTGTTCGGTTTGCTTCTTCGCAGAAGATTTCTTTGAAGCTTTCTTGATAACAGGCTCTTCCTCTGCTGCGATTTCTTCCTGAACCTCTACAGGCTCTTCGGCCTTGACCTCTTCAGGCTCAGGCGCTTTTGCTGCGGGAGCTTCAGCTCCAGAGAGTCTAGCCAGCTTGGCTGCAATCCGCGCATCGCTTTTTTGCTTCTTCTCTTCAGCGTCTTTAAGTTTTTTTTCTTCAAGAGCAGCCTCTACGTCACGGGCAAGTCTTTTTCTTTCACGCAGCTCTTCAATTCTTTTTCTTACATAGCTTGTTGATGATATTAAGTCAGGCATTATCGGCCTCCCATGTTTTTGTTTTGCATGTCAAGCAGCTTTAAATCCGCCTGTTGATCTAGACGACGGATAGCTACGTCTAGCTTATCATCAGCAACCTCCCTTTGGATATTCATACGCTGCTTAGCGATTTCATTCTCCAAAAGTTTTTCCTCAGCACGTTGCTGTTGCTTTGCCTCAAACTGCTCATTCTCCGAGTCGATTGCCTTTTCTTTCAGCATCAACTCTTGCTGCCTAATTTGAACCAGAGGGTCGGTCTCATCACCCTGACCGATAGACTCAAGAAGCTCTTGCGTCAACTGAGCCAAGATTGGTGACGACAGTTGTTCTATCTGCATCTGAATCTGGCTCTGCTGCTGCTGCAACTGATCAGGCGGAACCTGACCAGATTGCTGCGCGGCCTGCATCTCTTGCATCTGCTGGTTCAGTTCTGGTGGGATCTGGCTCTGAGCCATCTGCCCAGCCATGAACTGTAGGTGCTGCATCATATGACCAATGATCATGCCTTGCAGCGGAGGGTTCTGCTTGACCACATCGGTCAAGAATAGCGACCTATGAGCGTCAATGTGAGCTTGGTGATTCTGTGGCTCGAAAGCCTGTCCGGGCTGACCCATCAAGAACGCGCTATTCTCGATTCCCGCGTCCACCGGCATAGGCTGTGGTGGCGGAGGTGGGGGCTGTATAAGGCTGTCAATGTCATCAACCCCAAGGGCCGCGTACATTCGTCTATACGCTTCGTATATGCCCGTAGGGCCATGAATCTCAGGGTTAGATTGAACCATGGTAAGTAGCTCTTGAGCCATAGTGATTCGCTGGCTCTGGCTGAATATGTTGGGGTCAGATACAGGTATTACGTCAACCCGACCGTCAAAATCCTGCCCCATAACCTCTTGCGGGCCATTCTTTGACACGTAAGGGTAATTTGGAGGCAAATACTCCGCAAACACCTTGGCAAGCAACTGAAACTCAAGCTTCTGGCTGTAATGCAATCGCTTGTGAATTGCCGACATGACCTTGGTGCCACGCTCTAGCAGAGCCACCGTAGTGCCCACAGGCATCGCTTGGTTCATGTCGCCTACGTTCATGTCAGCGATGCTTGCAAACCGCTTACCCGACTCTACAAGCAGCCCTAATAGCTGCATAAGCACATTGGACGGCTCTTTGATCGGCAGTGGTATCAGATTTTCTCGTAGAGACGCGCCTGTCGTATCAATATCCCTAAACTCTCCGGGCTGGAGCGGATTGTCCTCGTCCCGAATACGCATCCCGCGAGCCTTAAAGCCTGCCGGAAGATTAGCCAAGGTGCCTGCATCGATCAACTGTCTTAGGATTGATGTGGCTGACTTGGATATGCCGCCAATCATATGGCTTAGGCCTAGACCATAAAAGCCGAGGCCCGGTAAGAATTTGTACTGCACAAAAAAGTTGATCTTAGCCTTGCGAGGGTCTGTCTCAACATAGTTTCGACGAATCGACAAGACCTTCTGAGATCCCTCGTCAATTGTCACGATATAAGGCAGTTTTAGGCCTGTAGGTTCGCCATCTTCACCGACATCTTCAAAGCCGGGGATGTCTAAGATGGTATGGGTCTCGTAGATGACGTGGTCACGATCCTCTTGATACGAAGGCTCCATGCCTTCAATCTCATCAATCTGCTCTTCAATATCACTCTTAGATACACTGACAGAACCGCCCTTTAGCTCCACGTCAGCGTAAAACCCGTTGACCTGTTGCTTCTTGATTTCGTTCCGGCTCATGTTTAGGACGTGGGTCACGCGCTCCGCACTGAAAAGATCGGTAGCTTCGTAGGGCACAATGAGGTCTTGGGGTTCAATAAACTTGCTCATCGCACGGCTTATGCCTGTGTCGAAGTAGACCTTCTTGAAGGCGCTGCCTGCGAGTGGAAGGTAAAACAGCAGCATATCCAGCTCTGGGTCATACTCTTCCATGACGTTGAGAATGTAGTAATTCATGAAGTCCTGAACCCGAGACGCTTGAGTCTCTACGTCAGGATTTCTAGCTCCAACAATCTCCGCCTTGACCGGCCCCTTCGCTGGCAAAAGTTCTTTGTAAGCCTGAGCCTGAAACTGAGTCACTGACTCGGCCAATATCGGGTGAATGACACCAGAAGAGCCTTCAAATGGCTGGCTTCTGGAGTCGTCGAACTTCATCCCTAAATACTTTAAGCCGTCAGTGTAGGTCTTTTCCCACTCAGACCGACTCTCTTTGTCCGCCTTAACAGAGCTAATAACGTCTCCTGCCAGCTTTGACAGGTCGCCATCTGAAATAAAATCAACCAGATTGGCGTTAAAATCTGTTGCTACCGGCTCTACCTCTTCGTCGATCTCGTCATCAACAAGAATCTCTTCTTCGCGCACCAATATCTCTGCTGCATTGCGAATCTCGTCGTTCCGGGTCATTTCCGGCTCGATCTCCATTGCGCTGCCAGTTGGCATAACGTCAGGATTGTCTTCGGTGCCTAAACCTCTTTTTTCAATAGCCATTAGTAGTATACCTGTCTGTCACGCCTCAAAAACTCAGCTTCTTCAGGGTAGTCGTCGTGGAGGCTTAAAAACCCGCCCTGACGGAACCGCATCAGCGCCATCGTTGACGAATCGCAATAATCGTCATTATCCCCAAACGGAAAGCTTGCCATCTCTTCGATAACCTCATCCGCAAAAGTTTCGTCTGGTGCCCAAACCATCCCCGATTCAAATATCGGGGCAACACTGTTCATTCTTGCAATCTTATCTTGGCCACGCGATGGTGTATAGGCCGTCACCGGAATGCCCATTCTTCTAAGCTCTTGGGTCAACGGTGTGCCGCTGGCCTTGGCTTCAATTAACACGCAGTCTGGCTCCCAGTATTTCCATTCCTCGTAGGCCAGCCTTTTTAGCTCAGGAAAGTCTAACCTGACCCTCTTCGCATCCAAAAGTATAATAGCTTGCACATCTTCGTCTGGCGACTGGAATATCGCCCACGTAGTGATAGCAGAGTAGTCAGCAGTCTCTTTCTTGCTAAACGCGGTATCGTAACTCTGGATAACGTACTCGTATGAAGGAACCCAGTCGTTCTCCCACTTACGCCACCACTCGCGCTTCACAATAGAGCCAGCCTCAGCCGTGGGGTTTTGCATCCACTGAGCATTCCACTTGCTTATCGGCAGCGAGGCCTTGACCGACAAAAGCTCTTCTTTTTTCCAAAACTCCGGCCATAAGGGGGTTTCAGACTCGGGCATGATTGCCGGGAACTCCACTATCTCCCACTGGTCTGCATGATCATCGCCCTGCTTCTTTAGAACCTTGCCTACGAGGTCTTTGGTTGACCAGCGGGTCATTACTATGATGATAATTCCGCCGGGCTGGAGACGCTGTCGTGGCCCAGAGGTGTACCAGTCGTAAGCTGACTCCATCGCCGTGGGCGACAACGCATCTTGCTCTGAGTGCGGATCGTCAATGATCAATAGGTCAGCGCCACGTCCTGTGATCGCGCCACCTACACCCGCGTAGAAAGATTCACCCTCCTGATTGGTCGTCCATCGACCAGCCGACTTATTGTCAGCCTGCAACTGTAGCTCAGGGAAAACCTGAGAGTAATCATCAGAGTCGATGATGTTTCGTACCTTTCTACCAAACCGTACCGCAAGCTCGGCAGTGTGAGTTGTCTGAATTATCTTGAGATCACCGCGCAGGCCCATCATCCAAGCAGGAAAATATGTGCTGGCAAATTCTGATTTGGAGTGTCGAGGGGGTAAGCAAACGATAAGACGCTTCAGCTTGCCTTGGGCTATCTTGTTAAACTTATCGCCAATAATCTTATGGTGGCGACCGAGGATGCATTCGGGCCACATATGCTTAACAAATTCGATGAAATCGCCCTGACACTTGTCTTGCTTGTCCATCTGATCGTAGCGGGACAAAAGCGCAAGGGCTTCGTTTTGATCTTGCTCGCTTAGAATCTCAAAGTCTTTGAGCGAGAGGCTAGACATTTTCCCAAGCTTCCCCCTTAAACAACAAGGCCTCCGCCTCGCGTCTACGAATCAACCCGTCCAGAACCTGACCCCCGGCCTTGTTCCAACGACGAATCTGATGCGGAACGTCGTCCATGTCGCCTTCGTTAAGCCGCTTCAATAGCGTTGAGGATTTTAGGTTTGTAGGGCCAAGGTTGTACGTCCAAGCCACTAGAGCGTCGAACTGGCTCTGGTTGAGATCGGCCTCTACCAGATTGTTAACGTATCCCTCAAACTCCTCAAGATCGTCGGTCAGGATCTGCTCTGCCTCTTCTTTGGTGCAGGTATCACCTTTGACGATATTCTTTGTGTGGCCATAACCAATCGTCCAGACGTTGGCTGAGCATTGATAAGCCTCCAGCTCACAGCCTTCAAATTTTTTTATAAGGCAAATGCCTTCTTGGCTAGTCTTCATCATTCTTGCTTCGCGCTACTACCAAAATAAAAAGAAACGACCGCTGAGACCAGTCCGCCCATATAGCCTAGAACAAGGTTGATTAGCTCCATCGAGTTTTGCTCAGGGGGCATGATCGTAATCATTGCGATGTAGCCACAAAAAAATAGCACCATCACGATAGCTATCATTTTTGCCGTCCAGTCCTTGGCGAAATTCTTGCGAGCATCTTGAGTGTCTTTGGTCTCTAACTCAAAAATATCGACATCCAGCTCTTTCATGCGAACTTCAAAGTCCAGTTCCGCCTTCTTGATGTCCGCAAGCTGCTCTGGTGTAGCGTTCTGAATGGCTTTCTCAAGCGCCTTTGGCTCTGGGGCGACACCTAGTGCAGAGGCAATCGACTGTGCCGCAGCGCCTGCTAACGGGCCTCCAAGGGCCGACGCTACAGTTGGTGCCAAACCGCCGATTAATCCTTTGATTGCGTCAAATTTCATTGAGATATCACCAAGCCAACAATGGCTATTAAGGAAGTAATCATGACCGGGTAGATCCCCCAGATCATTTTCTCTAGTTTATCAAACCGTTCAGAACCTGAATCTAGTCGCTTGTTGATTGCTTCATAGCGCAACGCGCACTCAGCCTCATGAATCTCAATCTTCTTTAAAGCCTTGTTCGCGTCAGTCTGCGCCATTATCCTGCATCCGTCTCTGATTCTTCTTCAACCACCTTGATTGATTCGCGTAGAGCGTTTTCACGGAACCCGAAAACAACCTGTAGATTAACCAGTTGCTGCTGTGCTGCGGCAATCTGATTCTGCGTATCGACAATTTGTTTTCGCAAGTTAACGACTTCAACGTAATGAATCTTAGAATCGTTGCCAAGCTCATTAACGTCATACTCCTGATCGTCAATGGTCAGAATAATTGGTTGTTGTTCCTGTTGCTCGCTCATAATTTTCCTATTTTTCTATATTTTGCAGTTTGATTTCGAGTTGAGCAACCTTGGTCTCAAGATTCCTCACCCTCAGTATTGTATCTTGAACCTCTGGTGGCGGCTCAAAGTCGTCTATCCATGTGTCATTTTCCTCGACCTCTTCCAGAATCATTTGAGTCTGGTACTCTAAATTTGTCAGCCTCGACTCCATCCCAAAATAAAGTGTGGTTGCCAGCCCCGTAACGGCGATCATGGCGATCAAATTTTTTAGGGGTATATTTAGCTCAGTGTCTTCGCTCAAATCAGCCATGCTGATACCTCTAGTTTAACGGGTTTGAGAGGTAGTCCATGCCTGACCAGAGGTCATCTATTTCCTTCTCTATTTTTTTTAATTTGTCCTCAACTCGATTTTTGTCGGTCTTGCCATCTTTTAAGGCGCTTGTTGCGACCTCTGCGGCAGCGACAACCCCTTTCATGCGTTGAATCTCTTTTTCGAGATCCGCGACCTTTTCGCCAATCAGCAAAAGCTTGCCCTGCTGCTCTGCAATAGTTTGCAGATTTGCGCCCAAACTTGCAAGTTTTCCTTGAAGCTGGCTGACATCGTTTGCAACAAGCTCCTGTTTAATTAGCTCAATCTCGGTCTTTAGGTTTTGCTCTGTCGTTAGCAGGCTTTCTTCTAACGGCCCCAGCTTGGGTATTTTTTGAGCTTCAAGAGACTCAAGCCGACTGTACAGGCTGCTGGCAGTCCATACCCCGCCTCCAAGCGTGGTGGCTAGGGACAGCAAAATGGCGATATACACGCCCTTAAAACTAACTCCACCTATCTTCAGCTCTGCATCGGCAAGGCTCATGGCTCGCAGTCTTCTTCAAACATAAAACATCGATAACCAAGCTTTGTTGGGCCTGTAAGATATAGCTCGCTCTGCGCCCCGGTGGCGAGAAGATCCGCTTCACTCACGTAAAAGTCCATACCAAAAGAGCCTGTCTGGCCGTTGATATAGACAGCATTTGCGCTGTTTGTGCCAGCGTATGAGAGCTTGACCCACTGCTGATCTTGCGAAAATGTTAACGTGCCCAAATCCGCATCGCTATTGTTGTCCTCAGCCCCTTGTTGGAGAAAGGCAACGGCAGATTCGTTATTCGCCACGCCCAGATAAGCTGAAGCGTTGTTACCATGCTCCTCGATGTCGTCCAGACTTTGGTTATAAGTATCGACTTGATCCTGTGTGATCGACAAAGTTGATTCGTTGGCAACGACATACGCCTGCACTTCCGCTTTATCGTCGGGAGTTTCTGCCTCAGCCGCTATCTCGCTTACCTCCACAACCGCGATCATCTCAACGACCACATCGGTGAACTCCTCTACCGCAGTGTTCATTAATTCAAATTCTGTGGCCGCTTTAGCCTCTAACAACGCCTGCACATCACCATATGCCTGATACGTGTCCATGTTGCCAAGGGCGGCGTTGTAAGCGTTCAACTGAGCAGTGCTTATGTGAGCAGTGCCAGCAAGACTGCCATTGGATAATGCGCCCCCAGTGGTAGCGTACCCGTAACCAGCTCCCGCGAGCTTAATGCCTCGATCTATCTGGCTGACAATCGCGGCACTAGAATTGATCAGAGCGTCTAACTCATTTGATTGAGCTTCGGTAGCGAGCAGAAATAGACTCGCCAGTGTCAGCGTTTTGACTTTCATCCGTATCACCATTGGCTAATAAGTCGTTATACCAAGATTGCAGCTTATTGTACTTTGGGGTCATTGCCCATTCGTCTTTTTCGTGATCCCACTTCCGCAACATCTTAACCTTCCCGTAGTCGGGAATATATGTTTCTGGCTCTCGTCGCATTAACAAAAAAGCGCGTTTTCCGACAATTAGCTTGCCGTTGTCGAGCATTGGGCAGGGGGTTCCGCTGAGGAACATAGACCGCCAGACCTCTAGGCTTTCGCACATGCGACTAATCGCAGCGACCTTCATGCCAAGATCACTTAACATTTTTGAGTCCCTGCGGCGATTGCAATCTTCATCGGCTTTATAGTTGCCCCTAGTTAGGCCAACTATGCCTGTCTGCAATGAGCTGCCTTGGCCTTGCAAACAGGTTTCAATGCCGTTTGACATATACGTCGGCGCAATAGCACTGCCCACTGGCATTTCGCTAGAGCTACCCGCGCCGTTGTAGGTGTTGCTGATTGACCTATCTTCAGTCTGATTGTTGCTGCTAACCGTACTGTTTACCGTGCTTGTGTTTAAGCTACCCTCTTGGGTGTTATTGCTGTCAACATCGTCCATCACAGCTCGATCGGCTGCGAAGGATAGCACGGGCATAATTA
>UEXM01002044.1_pt1 | contig 15213 bp, 22 predicted proteins | sample 1796661 | NCBI WGS metagenome assembly UEXM01 (sample SAMEA4772469, study PRJEB27181) | metagenome | reverse complement strand
TGATTTAAAAACCCGAGTGCCTCTTTTGAAGTAGACCCAATATTATCTAATATGTCTTGTTTAATCTTCACTATTTTTTTGTAATCAAATATAATAAACCTCCGATTAATCCTATTTTACCTAAAGCACCATATTTCTTTTCAAAAGACTCACCTCCATCGGCTCTAAACTTAACCCTACTTTTAGGCTTACTAAAGTTTAGTTTATTATTCATAACTCTTGACTTATTCATGTCATTTTGAACCACTTTACCTCTAAAGTTAAGGTATTGCTTTCTCATTTGACCAGCTTCTTTTACTAAGTCAACGAAATTCATTCCGCTAAAACCACTAAAATTTTCCTGGGTAGGCGGTGTGTAACCAAACGACGATAAAGCACCCTGTAAAGCGTTTATTTCCGTTTGTATTTGGCTTCCAAGTGCATTAGTCGATTCCGTCTCCGCCTCCAAGAAAGCCTCCAAAGTAGCGAAATCTGCTTCCGCATCACTAATTTGGTTTTCTAAGACCGCTTTTTCTTGTTGTTCGGTAAGTAAATTTGTTTCAAGACCTTGTACCTCGGCAATTTTCTCCGTTAATTGTGTTTGTAGTCCCGCAGAAACATTTTCTTCCGCTGCTATATCAAGTTGAAGTTGTACTTTTTCTTCCTCAAGTTGTAAAACATCGTCATTTAAGTCGGCTATATCATTATTAAGTTGTAGCTTTTCGGTATTGACTTGTGCAAGTTCGCTTACTAAACCATCTCTTTCTCCCTCAAGTTGAGTAATAGTTGATGTATCAATTGCACCCTGACTTTGGAGATTAGCTATTTGAGTTTCTTTTTGGGCTATCTCGGTTGTAAGGCTATTAACCTCATTACCTAATGAAACATTTTCATTTTGAAGGTTGTTTCTTTGCGTTGTAAGACTACTAACCTCTTGGTTTAATGTTACAATTTCTGCAGCTCTTTGCGTTGCTAAACCCGTTTGGTATTCTACACCTTGTTGTAAATTGTCTCTTTCAGTTGTTAAATTAGATATTTGACCATTTAAAGCTCCTATTTCGGCTACTCTTTGAGCAATTTCATCTGCGTTATCCGCAGCCTCGCTTTGTAATACCAAAATATCGGCTTCTAATTGAGATTTCTCACCACTTAACCCCGATATTTCAATTTCAAGGGCTCCAATATCATTCGTTAAACCCGTATTAGTAGAGGTTAATGAAAGAATCTCCGCATCTACCTCCGCTTTTTGACTTTGTAAGGTAGCGTAATCATTAGTAGCATTGTTAAGTTGATTATTAAGAGAACTTATTTCATTTGCTTTTGCTGCTATCTCCGCATCATTATTCGCAATTGTTTCCGTTGCCTCGGAAAGGTCGGCTTCAAGCTCCGATATTTCGTTTGATTTAGCGGTGATTTGCGAAGTAAGAGTTGTGTATTGAGAAGATAAATCTGCGGTTAATTGCGTAACATTTCCTTCCGATAATGCCAAACCTTCCTGCAAAGAAGATATTTGGGTGTTTTTAGTAGAAATTTCGGCTTCAAGGTTATTAATAGATGCTTGTCTATCGCTTAATTGTTGTTCAATTGCTGCAATATCACCCGATGCGTCTCCTAAATTTGTTGCACCCGTTGTTCCAGTAGTTGCAATGTCATCCAAAGCACCCTCGATAGCTGTTTTAATTGCATCTTCGCTCTCTAAAGCCTCTAAATCGGAACGTAGGTTGTTAACAGTAGTTTCAAGTTCTACTACATCATTACACGCTCCGCTACTTCCACTATTACACAAAGCTAAAGCTCTGTTTAAGTCGACACTTTTTTCTTGTAGTGTTTCGGTTGCAAAATCTACCGCATCGAAATAATCACCTAAAAGGTTTGTTACTGTTTCATTTGACGTAGTTAAAGCCGAACCTTTTTCTTGTAGTTCGGTTTGAAACGCAGCTGTTAATTCTCCTAAATCTGGCATAGTATCTTCACTTGCAATAGCCTCCAACACACTTGGAGAACTACTTGGATTAATATAATTTTCTAATTCTTGTACTGTTTGTATTGCACTCCCATCATTTTTAAAAATGGGTGTTATTTTTGTGGTAGACCATACAGTGGTGGTTGTCCCAATCTCACTTTGATATAAATCTTGTAATTCGCTTAAATAATCGAAAAATTGACCATTATAATAAAACCCACCTACAAGAAATGTGGTGAAACCATAATAGTTTATTACGCTAACCGCTTTAAAGTATATAGGGTTGTCCCATTCATTAAAAGGTCGTTGGTTTCCTCCCGTAGGTGGCACAGAATCATAACACCCTTCCCAATCGAATAACATCCATTGGTTAACAAATACACCCGCTCCACTTGTAGAAGAAACATTAGAAAAAACGTATAAAGCAAAATCCGTATACTCCTGACTTACACCACATGTACTACTTGGTTGAAATTGTATTGGCTGTAAATCACCCGTACCAAGAGAACCATCTTGATTAGCAAAATTTTGTGTAACACCACTACCCTCAAGGAAAATTCCTAACGTATTCTCGGTAGCGTTTGCCCAAGAAGGAGTGGATGATGAAGGTCCAGAAGTAACCTTATTCGTATCCGCCGATACATCGTCCGTAAAGTTTTTAAATCTACTCTTTTCCCACATTACCCCTATAAATTAAAATCAAAAATAATGCACCTAATATATATTTAGACGAATCTTTACTAATACTACTACCACTAAAGTTAGAGTACCTTTCAACAATATTTCTTGTACCCTCTTTATATACTTTGTTTAATTCTTTTTCTTCGCTTTTAGACATGTCATCACGCCCTTCTTCACGTAATATTTCTTCTAATGCTTCAAGTTGTTCGGGATTTAAAATACCCGCTGTATCATAATAAAACGTAAGGTCTATAAATTCTCCCGCTAAACTTTTTATTTGAGCGTATACTTGCCCATCTACTAAGATTTCGGGGGCAATAGTATAAGCTGGTTGTGCTTGGTAAGGGTCAACTAAGCCCGTTTCGGTAATTGTAGCCCTATCACCCGATGAATCATATTTTTTCCACTCAAGTGGTTCGTTTACTTGAAATGCGTTATTAGAATACTTGTATAGCTTATCGGTAAGCAAACTTTGATTTACTAAAGAATTAACTAATTCAACATAAGCCAATCCATCACCATTTCTATCGGTAATATCAATCCATTTAGTCCAACCATCTTCTTGTATGTTAAACCCATATCTTGAGTTTATACCTACTAAATTAAGGTTTTGAACTCCAATAGTTATTTGAGGTTGATAATTCCCAGGATTACCCGCAACATTACCACAAGTTTGTAGCCTCATTTGAAGAATATTGGCGTTTAAAGCAGTATCAAACTCGTAATTCATTAACATTCCGATAGGCGTTGCATTACCCAATAATTGTGCTACATCACTTGCTAAACCTGCTGCTATTAAGGCATCACGCACCCCTTCTGCACTAAGTTGCAACATTCTATCAATTGGCATACCAGGGGTTACGTTAACTGTTGACGTAACAAGTCCAATAGGAGCTGCATAAACGTACCTAACTGTAAATGTAAAAGCGGTGTTGAATGCAAAAGGAAGAGTTTTCCCATCACTTACCCAAACACTACCATCCGCATTTTGTAGAGAATTTCCCGTAGGAAAAGCATTTCCCCAATTTGCGGGTACTGTGGTTAACTCTTGAAATACCTTATCTATGTAATTGAATCCTACTAATTCTCCATTAACGGGCGATACGTTATTTCCTACGGGTGTAAAGGGTAAACCCGCATTATCTAATGAAGGAATAAGAAAGTTAGGGTCATCATCACCCGTATACAAAAGTTTTACTTGTGCATCAAAGGGTGTAATGTTTCTAACTCGTAATGAAAAGTCTTGTCCCGCCACATTAAAATATTTTATCTCCGAACTTTAGGATTATAGTCCATAATGTTCCGATTATTACTCCTGCGCCTAATAATTTATTTTTAAACTTCTTATCGTTTTCTATATACTCTTCATGTCTACGAACCATATTAACAAGACCTTCTTGCCCAAACTTTTCGTTACCTATAATAGCAGTTTTAATCTCATCGAGAGATGATTTGATGTGTTCTATCTCTTTATTCAAGTGGTCTATATTTTTATATAATTCATCCATCATTGACTTGCAATAATATCTACAAACTCTCCAGCAGCTGCCACAATCGTTAATGAGCCAATAACAGAGCCTCCCGTACCTATTGTTACAATTTCCCCAACCCCTACATCAATAGCGGAAGGATTAAGGCTACCAATAGGTAAAGTACCTAAAACAGTAATAACACCACTTGAAGTAGATTTGTTTTTAATAGATATGTGAGTAATACTCGACTGTGCATCTATGACAAAACTTGTATTAGTTATTGTACCCGTAAATACTCTTTTTTGATTCGACATTTTACTTTTGTTTTGCTATTATTTTTAACAAGGCTTCTTGTCCAAATACTTGCCCCCATTTTAATTGACGTATTAATTCCTTGTCATTATATAAATGTGGGTAAACTACATCTCCGTCTTTTTTATTTGTAGAAACAACCAATTTTATCTTATCTGGCGTTTCATTCAATTTTTCCGCTTCATCTACTAATAGATTAGCTATAAAAACGGGTATCATGTCCCTCACATTCAACAAGTCAACTAATACGGGATAAAGTTCTTTGTAGGTATATTCTTTAACTACATCGTACTCTTTCATCCCATATACAATTGGGTTTACTCCTTTAAACTGCATTAATAGTTGTACATCCGTACAATCTACTTCTTGCGATTTTGCCAAAGAAACAAGAGCATCACTCATAATTTTCTTTGATTGACGTTCAACTAAACTCATAATTTGGTTTTTTTTGGTTAACTAACTTTACATTCACCCGATTGTTCATCGGTTATTTGACTACCCGTAATTACAACGTAATAAGGATAGTTAAGTGTTTCAAACACCGAAGCCGAAATTACAAAATTTCCACGAATTTTGTATACATTCGTTCCAATCAATGCAACACCTAAAGATAACCAATCCGAAACTGTTAAAGTAATTGTAAGTTCAAGTTGTGTTTCGGAGTTTGCTATTAGTTCAACCTCTTCTTTTAGGTCTACATAACCAAGACTAACTCCATCAACACTAACATCTAAGTCAACGTCTTTTAAGGTAACATCAATTTTTGAGTTATTAACAACAGAAAGAGTGAGCGGAATTCCCGACATAGAACTTGCTTGGTTGGAGCTTAACAATCCATTCAACACACTTTGCCAATCCAAACTTGTATTAGATATACAAATATCTTTTAAAAGTCTTTTTTGCCTTCTAAAGTATTGAATAACAGCTATTGCTCCAATAACTAAAGCCGAACCATATAGAAATTTCACTCCTTCTTTTGCCATAACAACTTAAATATATTTTATTATCTCTTTGATGTTCTTCTCATGCTTCCGCCTCGACCACCACCAAGTCTTGTTCTAAGTGCTTTTTTTGGTTGTCTATCGGCTATCACACCACCACCTGCGGTCATTGCACCAATACAACTCCAATCACAACCTTCACCACCTGGTGCTAAATCCCAATTATGTGTGTTCATTTGCCCTCCACAATCTTTAAAGGCAGCATTTCTGCAACAAGTATCGTTATAACATGTAACAAAATTAGAGTATGGTCCACGCCCTCCACTTGCATAGTTTCCTGCAAATACTCTATCTTGTGGTCCAACATTAGATTTTGCTCCACTCCAAGTAGCATTATCATTTCCACCACTTACAAAATTAGAGTGTGAAAAGTTAGAATGATTCATATTAGAATGTCCATGATTCATGTTTGAATAGCCACATCCACTTGCGTTAGAGTGTGAAAAATTCAATTGTTGCTCATAAGGTAATGCTGCTTGTTGTCCAAAATTTCTTTCGTCCTGTGGAACGGAAAAGAAGCCACCTTGTGATGGGTTAACCCCAATTTGTCTTTGTCTAACGGGGTTCATACCCCCAAAGCGTAATTTACTTTTTCTCATAGGTTTTTTGTTTGGTGCTACCCCAGTTGGACATCCTGTTTTTGGACATCCTCCGCAAGTACATCGGCAATTTCCATCACCTAATGATACTGCTCCTGTTGCACCTTCGTCTGGTGCGCAGTAATATACACACCTATCTGTACAATTTATTCCCATTTTTTTTAGTTTAAGTTAAAATGAATAATTATTTAAGTCGGATTTATCTAAAAATCCTTTTGTATTGGATGAGAATTCTTTTATTACCCTTGGGTTATAAGCGAATGTTTCATCCTCCGCTGCTCCAAAATTAGTTGGATTAACGAAATTTTTACGTCCATTGGACTTTACTTTCGATACAAAGTTTGAAAACTTTAACATATCGTATTTTTTAATAGCTTGATTGTTTGGAAAAGCTAACCTTTGACCTGGTGCTAATCCTTGCGGAGTAAATACTCGCTTATCACAACATTCACCTCTATGATTACAAGGTCCGTTATTCATGCTTATATCTCCATCGGGACAATGTGGGCATCTTTTGTCGCAATCACGATTTTCACGTGCTAATGGCATACCATTTGGTCGTTTTCCCGATGCAGAAGCCATTACGGGCATAGAAATAGGTTGAGAGACTCCTTGACCCATTCGAGCGGATGAACCTCCGCTATTACATTGGCAGCTCCCACCAGGGTTTCTACCACAAGAACATGGTTTAGAATCGCCCGTAAAACTCGAGCCACATGAACTACATCCCGTAGCTGATAATTTTCTTTTTCCTCTCACACGATTTGCTACTTTCCTTTTTTTCATCGCCGTCTTTTGCTTTTCCGCTCTTATTGGCATAGCATTTCCACCTTGGGTTGTTTTGAGATACGGACTACACAAATCGTCTATTTCCAATTCGTTAGCTCCTGTTATTTCAACATGTCCTTGACCAGGTATTATGTTATATTGAGGAGGGTTACAATGCCATACTCCGTTTGCGTCTTGTATTGGTTTTGCCATAATCTTATACTAATACTCCGTTTTTATATCTAAGCGAACTAACATTCATGCCAGGTATTCCGCTATTTCCTCTATTATCACAATTCTTATTTGGCTCTATTCCATCGCCCATTTCATCCATTATATTACATCCCATATCATAAGATAGTACGGGGTCGTAAGAATACGTATCACCGCCAACAGTAATTACTGTATCTCCCGTTCCACCAGGTCCAGAAGAGTTATATCCACGAAAACTTGATGTTCCACCTAAATCTTCGGGAGTAATAGATTGATAAGGGTCAATTGGAGATACTACATGCCTTGTAAATGAATCACCACGCCCATCACCTTGAGTTATAGAGTATTGTTGAGTTGGTCCACCGCTTTGATTTCCACCCCAAGGTTGCTCACACCCGTTTCCATCTTTTCTCGAACACATAGGGTAACAAGGGTCGTTAACTACATATTTACCATGGCACATCATTACGTTTGCACCCGAAGAGTTTAAATACCCTCTTGATTGTCTTGGTCTTATTACAAATACTCTTGGCATAATTTATCTTCTTCTTCGTGAAATAACTTTTTGTCTTGCTGAAGGTTGTCCACTATAACATTGTCCTCCTTCGCAATACTCATCTTTACCACATGGTGGATAACATCCAGGGTTTGCTACTTGTTTTTGAGGATAAGTTGGTCCTGTGCTACTACAAGGACGACAATTAGGTGGTGTGCCACATAAACCTTGACCACATGCACCGCCTATTTGTTTTGCACCGAAAGTTGGTCCTGTGCTACTACATGGACGACAATTAGGTGGTGTACCACATAAAGGTTCACAACCACCGCCCACTTGTCTTAAATTTGGGTCATCTGCTTGAGTGCTATAAAGTTTTTTTGGACGTATCCTTGTAGGGTCTCCTCCTAAACCTTCGTCTACACAAACACCATTTACCATTACTTGTGGCGGGTCGCAATCATCTTGCATTCCCGAAGCATAATTACCCGCAAATATTCTATCTTGAGGTCCGACATTTGATTGAGACCCGCTCCAGATAGCGTTTTGACTTCCTCCTCCCGAGAAATTTCCTTGTGAGTGAGTAAATTCGTAATATCCTTTTCTAATTATATATACTCTTGGCATAATTATGTTTTTTAATTATTCTTTATGTTAAATTTCCTAACAAGGTTTACAACCTCCTAATGGAGATGCTGGTCTTTCCGTTCCAGGTATATGACACCCTGCACTTGTAATTCTAACACATGTATGACACGGACCGCTACCAGGTCGTTTTCCACCACCTAACGCTGCTCTTCCTCTACCGACTACACCTAAATCTACCCATTCACCTCTTTGACCCATTACACGATGTCGTTGTTCGTTTGGAGTACATGTTTGTATACCAGTATTCATTCCGAATTCCGTTGGTCTATCTATTCTTGTGTTTCCGTATGGATTACGTTGTCCAGCAAAACTACGTTTCATTCCTGGAGCCATAGCAACTGCTGTATTGTGAGAGCCTTTTTGACAAACTTGTTGAGCCTTTCGACCCAATCTTGCTCCGCCACCAGCACTACCACAACAATCCCCACAAACTGGTGGGTTTGCAGATGGATAAGCACCGCCCCAAGGTCCAGCTACACCATCATTATAACTTCTACTACGACACATTGAATTACATGGTCCACTACCAGGTCGTTCATTAACTCCTTGAACCTGAATTCCAAGTCGAGGTAATGTTGTTATTTTTCCCACACCTTGAGCCACTCCTTTAGATTGTCTACTCGCTAATTCATTTGCAGTATTGAATGAACCAACCTGACATACTCTTTGTGCGTTTTGAGGTAATCTTGAACCCCCTTGTCTTGCTGCACCACCACAACAATCAGAACAATCTTTTCCTGCAGGATAAGAACCGCTCCAAGGTCCAGGTTGTCCGTTTGTGTATCTTCTACTTCTACACTCCGTAGTGCAAGGATTACCCGATTGTCTATCGCTATAAACAGGCTGTACGTCTATATTATACTGTGGTATATGTTGTATTTTACCCATACCTTGAGGTGCTCTTCTATTTATATTTTGCCCTTGTGCATTCATAAAAGTATCACTTTGCGGTGTTGCTCCCTTAAAATGTAAATCTAATCCTGCTTCTTCTTCTCTACGATTTCTTGAAACACATAGCCCTCCTCTACATTTACATCCTTTATTACATCTTCCCCAGCCACCGCCGAACCATCCACCACAAGTACCTCCACATCCGTATGCCGATGTTGGATTTACTCCTCTTTCTTGCACTTGTTGAGGTGTTAAATTTTCTAATCTACCACTTGAATCTCTCAAGCCCATTTTTCTTTGTTGTGCAAGTGCTATTTGACCTCTCCTTGATTTTGAAGAAACACATTCTCCGTTTGGGGTTGTCAAATCATCGCATATACATCCTTTATTTTGACATGTTCTAACAACACCTAACCCTCTTTGACCACAACCTTGCCCACAATTTTCAGCTCCAGCAGTTTGTCTTTGTGCCTTTTGTCTTTTAAATCTTTTCATAATTTTTATTTAAACTTTTTTTAATGTTGGTATTTCTATTCCGATACAAACGCCTTCCGAATCAACTTCATCGCAAGTAGTTCCTCTAACATATCCTTTTAGTGCTCCAAGAGGGAATATGTCATCTTGGGCATAATATATATTAGTGATAGATGCACTTTGATTTTCTCCCTCCGTAGCTGGAGCCATATCTATCTCGTACCATGTTTTACCACCTACATTATTTATTCCTAATACTTTACCTACTATGTTTGGGCTATCAATTCTTCCATAGTCTACATTACCCGATACATATAAGTTATTCCAAAACCATCCATTATTTATTTCCATGGACGTTCTAACATTAACATATTGGTTATATGGCTTTACTAAATCACCTACTTGTATCTCATTACTTCCGCCCACTTGTTGTGAGTCAACAGATTGTGATGCACCGCCATCTGTAGGTGGAGTATTACCACTTGCATCTGGATTTGGTAGTTCACCAACATCTTCAATGTTTTTACCCTTTCCTAAAACAAGAGAAAGCCCAATACCCGCTACTACAAGTACACCCGCTGCGATTAAATATTTAGTTTTCTTTTGCACTATTTTAGTTCTTTGTAAAATTTATAACCATAAACCGCACCTACAACAAGTAAAGCAGCTGGGGCAACCCAACCAATATTTCTTCCAAACCAACCTAATCCCGAGAATAATCCAGTAACAGCACTACCTGCTCCCGAAGATACATCAGCAATGGTATTTTCTAAACCTAATTCATTATCTCTTACGAAATCATAGAAATCATCGGAATATAAACACCATAAGTATGGGTTAGCCGTAGCGTCTTGCATTTCCCAAGCCGACTTCCATCTTAGTTTAGCTTCCGTTGTTCCGTATGCCTGTTTTAGCTTACCATACCATATCATCCAATCCGTACAACCCCAATAGTTATCAAAACCCCAACTATCGTAGTCGGGTAAACTATTTGCCGTTATGTCCGTTCCGTAATCAGCCATTATAGGTTTGTTTAAATAAGTTATTTAAGGCATGGTATCTATCCATATTTAGTTCACTTGGAGACGTTTCAAACACATCTAAGAAAACATTGTATGCATCAATACGTGGGTAGCCTAAAGCCATATAAATTTCTAAACCATGTTTGTCCGCCTCAATTTCATCCTCCATGTTATCATTCATGTAGAAATGAGCGAACTCATGTAATAATATTGCCATTCGCATTGGTATAGTATAGCGTAAGAAATCGGCTTTACTTACTTCTATTAAACCAGTACTTTGACTTATACGAGCGGGTGTTTCTTCCACCCGTCCACCCTCGATTATTTGGTCTACGTATAATATCGTAAACATCTCATCGTTAGAGTGGTATTTTTTATTTGTTTGTAATTTACCCGCATTATAGGAAAATTCCTCCGCAAAGTTTACAAACATCCTTACATGTTTTTGTTCAAAATAAGGACTTTTTAAATCATTTTCTAAAGGCTGTATCTGTATGTCAACTAAATCAAACCCGCTATCTTTCCCGTCATCCGACATAAGTTCTACGGATGCTACATCGGGTGCTAACGGAAGCCTTACATAATATGTTTTTTTACCATTTACAGTAGCCGTTCTATTCGTGAACATTGTTTCTGGGTTATTAGCATCTTCAACCAATAACCTTAGATTTTTATTGTTTTCACCATAAATAGTTATGGCTAACGTACACTCACGACCATATAAAGGAATATCGTATTTCAAACTACTTCTTCTTTATAACGTAATGACTTATTGCAAATCCTAAAGCAAATCCTATCAAAGAAGGTACAAGCCATGTATTCTCTTTTTTATCATCCTCACCATCCGCACGTCTATAAGCTGAAGCATTTAAAAACTTATCTTCATGAACCGCAAGTTTACCTTTAAGTTGCTCACGCTTTAACCATTCTTTAAACGGGAGATTACTTCCCGAATCTTTAAACATTTGATTTGCACTTGTCATTCTACTTATTTTTAAAAATTAAAGAGGATACAACTACCCCAACTACTCCTAACAATAATGGGCTTTTACCAAAATAAAGACCCGCAAATACTCCTACGACTCCACCCATTATAATTTTTTTTGTGTTTGAAAGGGATTTTTTACCATCGGCTCTTAATCCTCCAAACATTGATTTTTGAATTGTGTCGGTTAATTCCTCATCCAATTCAATAGTTTTTTTTCGTGGCTCTTCAAGTTTTTCGTTTTGCCACATTTATTTCAATACAAATTTTGTCAATACAAACCCAATAACTAATCCACCTATTAAGTTTTTAGTCATATCCGATTTTGTATATTGTTTCGGACTTTGCGTTAAAGCCACCTCAACTAACTCATCACCCGCTTGATTTAATGATTCGTATAACGCTGCTATTTGTTCGGCGTTTAAACCATCCTCATTTATAATAGTACCTTCACCAAAAAAGTCAGTAAGTGAAGGCGTAGGGTTAATGTTAAGACCCGTACATGTATCTCGACAAAGATTAAATTCAGCTTCCGATAATGTCATCGGATTTGCAAAAAATTCCTCGCAACTACTACAAGTTGGTGCTACTCCATGTCCTGCCATTTTATTTTTTTCTAAATACAAAGTAAGCACCTAATCCAATAGCGATTACTACACCGCCCCAAATAGCTATCTTACCCCAATCAACTTTGTTTTCTTCGGTGTCATCATCATCCGAACCGCCTCCGTTGTTGTTGTTGTTGTTGTTTGTATTGTTATCCGTATTATTTCCACCTCCAAGAAATGCACCAAGTATAACTCCTAAATTGTCTGTTGTTGCAGTCCATAAGTCATCAAGTAGTCCACCCACGAAAGTATCACTAAAACCTCCCGCAGTGTTGTCTGGGTCGTCATTATCAGTAGTTGGGTCGTAATCAATACAAGCCGTCATACATGCACTATACTCGGCAGGAGATAAAGAAAGTCCATTATTCCAAAATGTAGCACAACTACTACAACCCGACCTTCCTTGAGCCATTGTATCTTGATAATAAGCAATAGTAGAGTTTAAACTTGCATTCCATTCTTGTTTACTAACTTGAACTAAATTTGGAGAAACATCTAATAATGATACAACTTGTTCTCTATTTATGTCCATGGCTTCAATAAACTTACCAATAACATAAGGTAAAGATGCACTACTAACGTCTTGATTAGCATCTGCTATATCAATAATTTCTTGAACAGTTTCAGGAGATTCTTGTAAAAGAGTGTCTACGTTTACTATCCATTTACCCATTAAGAATTGTACGTTATTAGTTGTTTCGGGAACTTTATTTTCGTTCACCTCTTCTAAATATTCGTTAGGTTCTAAATCAATTGAATCTATCGAGTCTGTTGCTGAATGAAATGTCATATTAGTCTTTTTTAAAGAATGTCATTGTTAGTAAAGCAACTCCAATTCCAAATAGTAAATCCATTTTACTTAGAAATCCTTGTGGGTTTTCTTTATCATTAGAACTTCTTAGTTGGTTTTCTAAGCCTTCTATTCTATCCAATGTACCTGCAGCGTTTAGGTATTCTTTATCATCAGTATGCTTACCCTCGTAAGGAGTAGAAACACTTATTAACTCAATAAGTTCTTTATCGGGATGAATATCCGCTAAATCTTTTAAACCTTCTTCGCCATGTACTCTAACATAAGACTTTAGGTTTTCCGTAAGTTCTTCTACTGTATTTACAGGCGGAATGTCGTATCTATTCAATACGTTTTGACATTCTTTAGGAACATTACACGCTAAGTATTCGTATATAGTAATATCGTTCATTGTGAAATTTAAAATTGTTTTTAAAAAAAAAGGGCGGTAGCTATTAGCCAACCACCCTTTTCATAACATTACGTTTAAAGTTTATCCTCTAAATCGTCTGCCGTTTGCTCCCATTGAGCCACCGCCACCTAAAATTTCAACTTTGTCCTTCTTAACAATATCTGGGTTAGAGAAACCTCTAACAACCGAACCACCTGTTAAGGCACGTCCTGTAGATACGTTTTCAGCAGGGTATAAGTACATTTTCAAAGTTGCGTTTGCTAATAATTGAGAAATAGTTACCGAAGTAAAACCATCAAATTTCCAATTGAAAGCGATAACAACCTTGTCAGTTTGTTGCTGATAAGGGTCAATTGTTGGAACAATTACTTTTGAACTTTCGTTACCATTGATGTCCTTTTGAGCTATCGTTAGTGTTTCTAATACTTGTGAAGTAGTAGCACTTGATAGGTAAGTAGCACCCACTACGAACGGCTTGTTCATAGTTTGATAAAGAAATTCGCCATACGTCAATGAGGCAATCCCCATTGTAATAGCTACAGCTGCTACGTTCCCAAAGTTTGTTGCTTGTAAGTTAGTGTAAGCACCACCTACTACAACATTTGCAAGAACAGGAGCTGCTCCGTTTGCAATGTTTAGGATATATGGTTGCGAAGTCGCACCACCTAAACCTGCGGACGAACCTCCGTTGGCGTTCATGTAATCAGAACCATTCATCGAGTTGAAGTTTTCGTTAGCTGCTGCACGAGCATCTGAAAAATATTTACTCATCTTCATGATGTGAATTGATTATCTTGTTAATATTAATTTAATTCAAAAAATAAGCCTTGCTTATCTTCTACGACCTCTGAAACTTAAATCATCACCTGTTGCTGGTTTGTCGATAACTTTATAGTAAAGGTAAAGTCCACCTGCTACTGCTAATGCAGTTCCTACTGCCGTCATTAATGCTTTGTTGCTCATATCTCAAAATTTAAGCGTTATACAATTTAAAATTACGTCTATACAAATAGACAAGCCAAAAGTACAAACAATTATTTGCTAAATTAACGTGTATTGTGAGATGTGCAAGTTATGTATTATTGTATAATAATAAAAAAACCCCGTAATAACGAGGCTTTAGGGGATTGAATTTTTATTGTTTATTTATTAAATTCTTTGTCCAAAGAAATTCAATGATTTTTTTACCGAATTCTATATCTGAAGGGAAGTGAACGCCCATAGAAATTCTTGATTCACTTATATCCTCTTTAATTAAATCTATCCGCTCACTAAGTTCGGGATAATTATCTTTCATAATATATGCCCATGTTTCAGCCTGCATAGTATGTCCCGAAGGGTAAGAGGGTGAATTACCAGATATTGTTGATAGTGGGTGAAAGTCTTTATTATAAGCAAAAGCATATTGATATGGACGTGCTCTATTCCAATACCTTTTTAAATGAAGTACAATGGGGTTAATGACTTTTAAAAGAATGGGCTCAAGTTTCTCATAAACCTCGTCATTAAGCCCCATTTGTTCATTAGCTTCTTTGAAATAAGCGAATAAGTCGTTGTCTTGTGCTAAAAATCGATGGTTAGCATCTAATAATATTTTAGGTCTAAGTTTCATCTTTAGAAATTCCACCTCTTTGATAGAGGCTGAATCATCGGGAAATATATAGTTTTCGGATGTAAACTTTTTGATAATAGGTAGGTAGGCTTTAATTAATGTATTAGCCTCTTTATTTTGAATATATGATAAGTTCCCATAAAATAAATTTTTATCATCCATTTTGTTTTTTCTTTTTTTTATTTTCTTCTAAAAGACTTAACCAATCATCACTAAAATGTTTAATGGCTTCATAGTAAAATAAAATCACTCCCAAAGCAGGTATTATAAGTATTATAAGTAAGTAT
>UEXM01002043.1_pt1 | contig 15214 bp, 22 predicted proteins | sample 1796661 | NCBI WGS metagenome assembly UEXM01 (sample SAMEA4772469, study PRJEB27181) | metagenome | reverse complement strand
CAAGTTCATCAGAAGCCTAGTGTCACACCCCTCAACGTCTATGCTCAACCTTGTTGGTTACGGTGGAGCTGCCTCTATGGATGCTGCCACAGATATCACAATGGCTCTGTACAAAGGTAATGTCGGTGTCGTTAAGTCTGTCCTAAAAGGAGCTGATAGCGGTAAGAGCGAGCTGTTTGTAGCTAAGCAACTGCTTCTGTCTGTTAAGGACCGTGCTAAGTTTGCTATGGACCCTGATATGACCCATGCTGCGTTCAAGAGCGCATTGCTTCGTAGTACAGGTGGACTAGATACCCTTGACCGTACCTTGGCTGGTGGTATCGACGTAGTACAGTCAGTAGACGCTATGAGCCGTATGGGTGGTAAAGCAGGTAAAGTGCAAGGTGGTCTTGATACGTGGATCAACGGTGTACAACATGCCACCTTTGTACACGCACAGGATAGCTTCACTAAGTCCCAAGAGTACGTAAGCCAGATGAACAAGATGCTTCGTACTAAGTTTGGTAAGAGTTGGAATGAGTTCTACTCAGACCCTAACGCTATCAAGATCATGGCGACGAAGGAGTACAAGCAACTTGAACTAGATGCTGTAATGCGTACCCAAGAGAACATCTTCTCTAAGTCGTATAAAGATAACAGTAAGCTTGGTCAAGTAGCTGGTATGATCGAGGATGCACGTAACATCCCTGGTCTTGGCTTCATGATTCCATTTGGTAAGTTCTTCAACAACACCATTGACTTTGGTATCAAACACACACCTCTGCTTAACATCGCAGCTAAGAAGACAGGTAAATATGCAGACAAGTCCTTCCTTGAGCTTAATGCACGTGGTGCTGTAGCTGCTGGTCTTGTGTACGGTATGGCGCAGGACGAGGACGAGAACCGCCGTAATGGTCTTGGTCTGTACGATGAGCTGGTAGATGGTGTTGTAGTATCGCAACAGTATGACTACCCTATCTCCTTGTTCAAGGCTGCATCACGTGTAGCTGCTTACAACATGGCAGGTGAGGATGTACCAGCTGAGGTCATTACACAGATCGGTAAAGACTTCGGTGGTGGCGGTCTTACACGTAACCTCAACAAGACTACTGCTGAGTTTGCTGACTTCGGTGCTGCTCTCCTTGCTGGTGAGCTTAAGCAAGCTGGTGTAGAAGGTATTACTATCGCCTCCGACATCACAGCACAGGCTCTTAGTGGCTTCCTACGTCCGTACCAGCCTATCGACACCGCTATCGGTCTTGCAACAGGTGCTAACCAGCGCCCTAAGGACGTAGCACAGGGTAATAAGTTCGTAGGGAACTCACTCCGTTACATCGACACTACAACAAACTTCCTGCTTGGTAAAGGAGAGCCACCTAAGGTGGGTTCCGCTACAGGTGAGATGGACCAGATGAGTACTACTGCCTTCGGTGGTGCCCGTACACCTATGCTCACCAACCTCCAACGTGTTATGAATGTTGTCGGTGTTGACCAATGGAAGCTTAACTCTGGTCTCTCTAAAGACAAGAAAGGTATGATCCCCGAAGCTGTCAACGAGTACCAACGTCAAGTCTACCTCGCTATGGAAGATTGGGCTGAGGCTAAGATGAACAACGAAGCATTCCTTAAGGCCCCTGGGGACGTGCAGAAGATGCACTACCAGGATCAGGTTAAGAAGGTAAAGGAACAGGCCATGTTCATGCTTGTAGCTCGTTACAACGGCCCTCAGGACACACTGGGCGCTCAGTATGAGCTCGTGAGTAAACACGGTACAGAAGCTATCAAGGAAGCCCTTGCTGAACTAGAGCTCGGTGACGACTTAGGGGCTCTGAACCTAGCTCAGGTTAGTATCGTTAGATCACAGTTGGATACGGCGGACTTCGTCAAGCGTATGGAAGCACCGGCGGCTACGTACGACTAGTGGTCCAAACACAAAAAGACCCCCTCAGTTTTTACACCGAGAGGGGTTTAAAGTTAGCAGTTAGTTAGTTCTTATTTATGCTCGAGGATCAGGTCTGCATACCTGAATGCCTCTTCTACGAGTTCTTCTGCTCGTACTACATTACTAGAAGTGAGCAACCCAGCTAGTACTGAAGCTGCTAGTTCGCACCGTAGGGTGGAGGGAACACCCGTTGGTACTGTCTTCTTAGTAACATTCTTCTTACCTTCTACGAAGGCTTTAGCCTCTTGTTCCAGACTCGGAGCAGGGGGCTTCTTCCGTTTAGTGGCCATGTTAGATCAGGCCGAAGAACGAAGCTGCAAACATAACTGCAATAACACCTACTACTGCCCATTTCCATGTGAATTTGAAATCCATTGTAATACTCCTTGTTTGATTAAACGATAGGAGGAGTATACCATATGTACACCCCTCCTGTCAAGTAGTTTTAATAGGTTTGAATAATATCGTCGATGATACCGTGTTTCTTACACTCCTCAGGTGTCAACCACTCATCTGTAGGGTGGAGTAGGTGCTTGCGGATGTAAGTCTCAGACTTCTTAGTACACTTCTTGTAGTGTTCAATCATACGGGCACTTGCCATGTCGAACTCTTTAACGATAGCCTGTAGTTCGTGTTCCTTCCCACGGGAACCCCAGCTGTACTGATGTGACATCACAGAGGTGTTATGTGTCAGTAGTCGACGGTCACCAGCCATGATGGTGAGAACACCACAAGAGGCTACCAGACCCTTACCGATAGTCACTATTGGAATCTCTGACATCATCATAGCGTCGATGAGGTGGAAGGCTGAGTGAACAGAACCACCTGGGCTGTTGATGATAAGCGTAAGCTGCTCAGGTCGTACCTCCTCAGGCATCAGGTTGTACTCGTAAATGGCGGCAACAAGAGGCATGATCTTTTCCTGATCAAACTTGTCAATTAACATCAGGATACCGTTCTCACGGAGGTAGGAGCCAGGAGCCTGCATATCTGGTACTGGTTCAGGTGGGTTACACTTAGGGCATACAGCGGGTGCCGCTACAGGTGCAGCGGGCTGAGGGGTCGCAGTCCTTTTAGGTGCTGTCTTCTTCTTGGCTGGTGTCTTCTTCTTAGCTGCGTTAATCATCTGTTCGAACATTCTAGGTCCTTTCTAAAGACATTGAGTTATTGTAACATACTGTTGCTAAAAGGTCAAGATGACTTTATCTTAGCTTCATATTCACGAAGACGTTTATACACTGAGATGAGCTCTATAATAGTAGGCCAAGACTTTATCAAGAATTGCATAGAACCTTCTACTCTACCAAAGGCACGGATGATCTGTTGCATGACACCCAGTGAGATAAGACCACCTACGATAGCAGGGGCTAGGAAGATGTAAGCAGTCAGGACATTAACCTGTAAGTAGGCCATACGTACGACGTTGAACTTAAGGTACTGAAGGTAGCTAGTGAAGTGTATTGTACGTACATCTTCGAACAGATCAGTTAACGCCTTAGGAGATACAGTACCGTCATCTTCCATCTTGACCAGGTGTTTACGGTACGCCGCTTCTTTCTTCTGGATGTCGTACTCAATCCCAACCAAGCGTAAGATATAACCACTAATAACAAGTAGCAAAGTACCGCCCAGTGTCCAGACGAAAGCTCCTGTAACCAATCCATATTTCCAATCTCCAAACCAGAGGATAGACAACCCTGCACCGAGACCCAGTAGTAGTGGGAAGAACTCGACGAGAATCATTACGCTCTCTATTAGTGAAACACCTAGACCTTCTACGATCCGAGTGAACTTGATCGTGTCTTCTTGGACACGTTGTGAAGCACCCTCAATGGTACGACCTTTATCGAAGACCTCGTGGTACCACTCGACCATTGACGCTCTCCAACGGAAGAGGAAGTGAGCGGTGACAAAGGAACCTACGAGGCCCAGAACTACCCAAGCACCAGCAAGCCAACCGAAGGAGGCGAGCCCCGCCCAGTACTCACCTATAGTCACAGCCCCTGGGGTGGCAAGTGCCTTCTGGATCAAGTCGTAGAAGTCACCGAACCAGTGGTTAATCTGTACGTCTACTTGTACCTGTAACCATAGTGTCCCAAGGATGAAGGTGGTACCGAGGTAGGCCCAGAGGGCCCACTTCTTGCTTGTGTAAAACCCCCACATTATTCTCTACCTAGCTTAGCCAAGTACTCTTTGAATTGGTATCGAGCTTCTACCCGACCTAGGTTAGCGTTCCTGTTGCGGAACTTGATGAATAGTCTACGGAGTTGCTTATCAGTCATTTGATTTCCTTTCTGAGATGTCAGGGTTCTGCCAGTCGTCTATACGTAATCCTTCGGCTCGTTCCCTGTCTCCATGTTCTTGGTCAAAGGAACCACCTTGAGGTGACCCTTGCTCAGTCTTCTGCTTAGCTTGTTCTAGCTTCTCAGCATCATCCTGGTTGTAAGGAACAACGTAGAGACGGTCACCCAACTCCTTGTCCCAGACCCAGACCTTTATAAACTTACCTGTTGCAATATGGTGTACGTAAAGGAACTCGTACTCAGGGTAGCCTTCGATGGGGCTACCTAGTTGTTTATTGTAGTGTGTCTGTGTGACAACCCCAAGCACAATAGCAAGTGTAAGGGCTGATGCCTTAAAGAACTTACTGAGCTTGGAGTAGAACATAAGAAACACAACCAGTGCAACTAGTACTACGTAGACTGTTTGAATGATTAACATTACGGACCTTCCTCTCCTCTTAGTTTTACTTCGATGTCAGACCGAAGGTCCACTATCTTCCCGTCCACCACCCTGAAGGCTACAACGGTACGCTCTTGTCTAGGTGACAGAGTGACCGAGCCCTCGTGGTGTATCTTGAAGGGTTGGAGCCCTGTTATACGAAGGTTAACCGTTTCTGGGTCACCTTTCGATGAGAAGTAGTGTACGTTGATGATGTAGTCCCCGTCAGGCAAGACCGTCATAGTAGTGATCTCGTAGTTACGGGTAACTTCTACTCGCTCCCCGTTGATAACGAAAGTATCACTGCCTTTACCAAGGTCATCCTTCTTTAAGGTTATGAACCCGTTGCTCTTATACCCGTAGCTGACGATCTTACCGTCAGGGCCACGGGTGTATAGGTCAAGGTCTCTTGTACTCTCATCATCCCATGTCAACTCCACCATGATCACTACGGGTGGGTCAACTACCCCTGTCTTAGCAATAGGGTTGATCAGTAGGAAAGCGATAACAAACAGAGAAGTAAAACCTACAAGCAAGTTGAACAGCAAGTCCACAAAGGCTAGGTTGCTTGAGTAACGTCTCATATCAACCCTCCAAGATGACTAGCTGTAGCTTTAACCAGAGTGACGATAGGAGCCCTACAAGGGACGTTACAAGAGCAGTAGACATACCTGAGGCAAGAACCCCGATAGCCTCTGTCATACTCTCTGTGGACGATGTGTCGATCTCTGTGAAGGCAGAACCTAGTACAAGGAGGAACCCGAACAAGGTACCCACCATACCTAGGCTAAGCACGGCATCAGATAGGAACCAGGACATGTTGTTGTCTTGTCCGATCATCTTCTTAGCACGTAACCCCATTACCACTGATGTAACGAGGGTTATACCTAGGATGATAAATGTGAGCTTTGTGCTGTCTGCCTCATACAGTACACTCCCCAGGTTAAACCAGTATTGGCCACAAAGCAGCCCAAGTACACCAGCATTAAAAACGAAGTACCATTTCCAAGTTCGCATCTTATAGTCCTTTCCGTAGGAGGTACAGTCTAGGTGAACCAGCAATACGGTTGGCTAACCAGTTGTTTGGGAAACTCTGCATCCTCATAAAGTCATTGTCTTCCATCTCAAACAGCTTCAAGTCCTCTGTGCTGAGGATAAGGAATGTGCTGGAGTCTGTGTAACGTGAGACAAGGTAAGGTATCTGAAGTGTGTACCCCATCTTGAAGTAGTATCCAGCTGTCAGGGTACCCATGTACTGCCCGCCTTTTAGGCCATCAGAGAAGGTACCGTGGTTGTCTTCCGCCCATGCTACATGGAAGCCAAGAAGGCCCTCTGAGGTACGCTCTACACCCGCTATGAAGGCGATAGCACAGGCACTCAGGCAAGCTTCATCTCTACGTACGACTGTCGACAGACCCAGCTCCTTGATGGTGTACCCTAGTTCGTAGCCCTCTACAGCCATGCCCCCGTCAGATGACAGTACAAGTATCTTAATACCCGTTTCCTCTACCTTACTACGGACTCGGTCTGCATCGCCTTCCGTGATAGGGCCTGTTAGGTGTATCGCAGTCGCTGTGTTTGTTACCGTAGCTGCGTGGGTTGCGGAGCCTAACCCCAGTGTGAGGGCTGTTAGGACTCCTGCTAGTTTGCTGATCATTTGTAGATCTCCTTAAGTGTTTCATTAGCCCACTTAAGGTATTGCTCCGCTTTAGCCATATCTTCTGTAGGGTTGCCTTTATAGAAGGCTCGGTGATTATACTTCATAACATTACCTCGACAGTACGCAACGAACCCCTCTTTACCAAGGACTTGTTTGATGTAGTCGATACACTCCACACCATCGGAGTGGTTGTAGTGGAATGGTTTGTCAACAGCGTTGTAGTCGTCTTTCATTAGATTCCCTCCTGGTAAAATACTTTAGTCCACTGTGCACAGATGTCTGAGCGTACGATGTCGTCAAGTGTAAACTCAACAATAGGTACAGGTAGCATGTGCTTCTTAGCTAAGTGTGTTATTTTAGTCAGACCATCACCGTCCTTTAGATCAGTCTGCTGAACGTCACCGTTTAGAACGATAGTGGAACCCTCCCCTACCCGTGTAAGGAGCATCTTAAGCTCGTGGGTAGTGATGTTCTGTGCTTCATCGCAGATGATGAAAGAGTTATCGAAGGATCGGCCCCGCATAAGAGCTAGAGGAGCCATTTCGATATTACCGTTCTTTATACCAGTTTCTACGGCACCCTTACCTAGGTGTTTGGTCAGGACATCCAGAACAGGCAAGGCCCAAGGCGCTACCTTCTCTTCAAGGTCTCCTGGTAGGATACCGATATCCTTACCTACTGAGATCATTGGGCGTGTGATGATAATACGGTGGATGTCTTTAGTGGTGTAGAGGTCCGCAGCGATAGTCGTGGTTACATAAGTCTTACCAGTACCTGCTGGTCCAAAGACAATAACCTGAGAGGAGTTCTTCAGTGCTTCGATCAGTTCCCCTTGATGGTCTGTCTTTGGTACAATGCCTGAAGTCTTCTTACAAGAAGCTCCTTTGTAAGTTGTCTCGCGTGTACGTGACTTTGGTTTAGGCCGTTGCTTTACCATGTTTTTCCTATCTGTTAATAAAAAGGGGAAGACCTTGCGATCCTCCCCGTCAGTATACCATACTTAGTTATGTTATGTCAAGGTCAACTACACTCGCGTTGACCCGTTACAGGGTCGAAGTAACAAGCCCCTCCCTCTTTCTCGTCAACAAAGTCACTGTTAGTTTCTTCTACCTTTTCCTCTACTACATCCTCAGAGGAGGAGGCGTTAAGGATGCCGTAGCGCTTACCTGAGGCACGGAAGGTCGTACAACCTGACGCACCGCCATCGTACGCAGCCATATACACAGACTTGAACTCATCCCATGAGACATCGTCACCTACGTTACAGGTCTTGGAACAAGCACTGTCTACGTAACGTGAGGCTAGGTTAAGAACCTCTACGTGTGTCAACACTGGGAGGTCATCAGCCTTACGACCTTTGACACCGAACGTACGGTAGCCGTAATCATCTACACGCTCCACTCGTGGTCCATCGAATGTTTGGATGGTACGGTCAAACCCGTAGGAGAAGACTGGCTCGATACCTGACGATACGTTGTCAGCTGAAAGGCTGATAGTACCCGTAGGTGCGACACTCAGTAGGTGAGAGTTGCGGATACCGTAACGTCTGATAATGTCGCGGATGTCGTCAGGAAGTGTCTTTGCGAAGTCACTGTCAAGGAACTCTTCTCGGTAGAGAGGGAACGGTCCCTTCTCAGCTGCAAGAGATACAGAGGAGACGTAGGCTGTATCACGGATAGTCTTCATGATCTTCTCAAGGGTGAGGAGGAACATAGAGGAACCGTAATCATGGCCCATAGCTTCAATAGCGTTAGCTACACCCGTGACACCTAGGCCCATACGGCGTTTAGACTTAGCCTCAAGCTCTTGTGCTGGCAGTGGGTAAACTGCTCGGTCAACAACATTGTCCATAGCCCGTACCACGTGTGGGATATCGTGCTTAAGACTCTCGTAGTCAAACGAATAACCGTCCTCGTCTTTGTAAACGTAACGTGTGAGGTTGAAGCTTCCAAGAAGACAAGCACCGTTAGGTGGAAGCGGTTGCTCTCCACATGGGTTTGTTGCTGCAATAGTCTCGCAGTAGTGCAGGTTGTTCTTCTTATTGATGCGATCAATAAAGAGGATACCTGGCTCAGCCCAGTCCCACGTACACCGCAAGATATCATCCCACATAGCACGGGCATTGACGGTGTCGTAGACACGTCCCTCGAACACCAAGTCAAACGTATCGTCATCCTTAACAGCTTGCATAAACTTATCAGTGACACCTACCGACAAGTTAAACTGTGTGAAGGCTGTGGAGTTAGTCTTGGCGTGGATGAAGGAGGCGATGTCAGGGTGGTCTACCCGTAGTACACCCATCTGAGCGCCCCTACGGTGGCCAGCTGAGCTGATTGTCTTACATACTGCGTCAAAGATACCCATGAAGCTCAGAGGTCCGCTAGAGCGGCTGTCCAGGCCTTTGATGAGGGCACCTGATGGACGTAGAGTAGAGAAGTCGTAACCAATACCACCACCAAGCTGCATAGTCTTAGCAGCCTCCTGAGCGGCAAGCATGATACCCTCCATGCTGTCAGGGATGGTCATAGACACAAAGCAATTATAGGGAGTGACCCTACGAGGTGCACCCATAGCAGACTGTACACGACCTGCTGGCATAAAGCGCATGTCATACAGAATGTCACGGAAGTTACTGAAGTGATCCTCGTCGTCCTTAAGGGCGTTAGCCACCCGTGTCATAGCCGCCCGAAAGCTCTCACCCTTGGAGCGGTACTTCATTGCATGGATTTCTTCAGACAGACCTACTGTTGGGCCTACTGGTCGGTCTGATTCTGAGTTCTTGATCATAAGCTGTCCTTTAGTATTTGTTCAATTAGTTGCATTACATAGTGGTAGGAGTAGTTCTCGCTCATCGGTTATCACCTGAGCCACCTAGGACACCCCTTGCTTGTCTGTCGTCTAGTTTGTCTACGTTTAATTCAATGACCTCTTCAAGACTACTCTCGAAGTAGTTAGCTAAGGCAGTGGCGTAGAACACTACATCCCCTAGCTCCTTGACGATGTCTTCATTAGAGAAACGATTGGAGTCTCTAATGAGTTTCTTTATCTTCTCAGCTACCTCCCCTGCTTCTCCGACAAGGCCTAGTGTGTTCTCCACTAACCTGTCCTTACCCTCAGTCATAATCTTATCTTCGACCCAGTACGAATACTCCATACTATTCATTGGTCAACCTCCTCTGCCAAAACCTGTGTGATGGAGAGGTCATCTAGGTCATACAAGGCGTTTCTAATCTGCTCAGACAAAGTAGCCTGTCGTTCAGCTACATCCTCCGTTAAGTAGAAGTAATCCTCGTCTACCTTAACCTTCATTGTTACTACATATTCCATAAGTCGAACTCCCAGTTATAACACAATGCTACGTTCTCGTCAAGATAAAAGGGATGACTATTTGTCACCCCTGATACGATCATGTATGTCCTCATCCATACTCCCGTCTAAGTGTATCAAGTGATACCCATTGAGGCTCATAACAACCATTGGATATATTTCTTTTGATGAGAACTCCTTTCCACCACTCCTTATTAGCTTGCCCAGCCCAAGCTTCTGGAGCGCCTTTATAGCAGCCGACCACCGCCCCAATTGCACCATGAGAACCAACGTCGTCCTTAAAATACATATCGCGCTTATGGCTGTGACCAACGCTGCAAGAGCGATACCGCTTTTGGATGAGAGCGTAAGCGTGATGTACACCACTAATGGCACGGCCAAAGTTACCAGCGCCCACGTAATGAGCGTAGTCAACGCCATCGTAATTATGAATGGCGGGGGCACCATCAACGTACTCATGGTACTCGTCGAACCACTTCTTAGTGTTGAGGTGCGAGAACGAGATTCCATACTTGTCTCCTTCAAGTCTTGGGTCATATGAGATTGCTGTTTTGATACGGTGCTCGTGGTTACCCTCGAACCCGTAGAAAGCTGGACGTTTACGGCGTTGCTTCTTAAAGCGGTAGCGGAGCAAGTCCTGTGCTTCGTTATACGACTCGATGTCACGTCCGTAGTTCTGCGATACGACAGCCTCAGGCTTCCGTGTGTCGTAGGAGTTGAGGGACTTCATGTCCGCACCATCCCCTAGGTCCACAACGTAGTCAGGTTTAATATCGTAGATGAGACCACCTAGCCAGTCAAAACGCTCATTGTTTGTTTCAGGTGTGGCATGGCCGCAACTAAACACGATAGCTGTTTTACCTGTTGTCATTACTTCTTCTCCTCTGTGATCCACTCCTCTGGAATGGTCTTATCTGAGTAAAGGAAACCTTCCTTCTCACACCAATCGGCGTAAGAGCTCTTGGCCCCTTTGTAGAGTTTAGCTCGTGAATTACTAAACACGAACCGTATGTCAAGGTCAGGGTATTGCTTCTTGATCTCCTTGTGTTTACGTCGATCAGCTGAAACAAACCTACCTTTGGTTTCAATGATGATACCATTCTCGAGAATAAAGTCAGGCGTGTAGCTACGCATCTTACTGTCAAGCCACTTGATCTTCATAGTCTCGTACTCGAAAGGAACCTCCCGTTCAGTGAGGTTTATACTCAATGCCTCCTCTAGCCCTGAACGGTAACCAGCCTGTATAGCCCTTTGTCGTGTGCTACTCTTCCTCATGTCCAGTCCTCTACCTCTTTGACTTGTAGAGGTTTCTTGATCTTAGTCAGGTAGGTGGGTCCGTGGCTGTAAGCAAACATCTTAAGCCCAGGCCAGCAAGCCTTCTTAAACTCGCAGTAACTACACTCCATACCCAGTTTCATGTTGGGTGATGTCTTGCTCTGGGGGACGTCCTCGAACCCACGCTCAGGTGGTGTCTTAGTCTTGACCATCTCTTTGATACGAGTGATCTCTTCCTCCTTGGTCTTCATCTCCTCAGTGAAGTCGTACATATCCAAGCAGATGTGTCCGTTAACCTTGTCGATAACCAAGAATGCACCATGTGTCTTATTGGTCACGAGTGGGTCATCCTTAGCTGCGTAGACGTAGGAGGATAGTTGAGAGATATAACCGAACGGGTCTTGTTCTCTAAGGTTACCTTCTTGGAACTTCTTGAAGGAATAAGGTGACGCTGACTTAACATCAACCGTCATACCGTCGATCACGCAGTCACGGCTACCTTTGATACCGTGGGCTTCCATTCGGTCCTGTTGACCTGCCACAGTATGTCCTGCTTGCTGTGCAATACTTAAAGCAAGCTCTTCGATCATGTCACCGAAGTTAAACTTGAGCAGGGCGTTAGCTCGTAAGGGGATAGCAGTCTCAGGTTGGTTAATTTTATACCATAGCTTACGATCACACGGTGTCCCTAAGGAGGACATAGATAGGTAAGCCCGTGGCTCCTGTGGTTTACTGAACCTGTCGGCTACGATAGTTGAGTAGTTCTTGGCCATCTGGTCCCCTATTGCAGAGTCCCATCCTTTCTTACCGAGTATCACGTCCTCCATGTCGGCTACTAGTGTTGAAATGTCTTTAGTCATTGGTTTCTCCTCATATTAGGTGAAGAAAGGGGCCGTAGCCCCTCTCCTTTAGTACTCATTAAAACGGGATGTCACCAGGAGACTCTTTAGAAGCTGGTGCAGCTTTGGGTGTTGGTGCTGCACTGCTTTGTGTGGTGTAGTTTCGAGGTTTGATTGCAGGGCCAGAACCTCCTCCACCTTCGAACTCAACGTGGTCAACAACCTGAACACCACTTAGTCGGCAACCTTTACCCATCTTTGTATCATACACGTCGAGGAACACAACACCTACTGAACCATTACCGATGAGACCGTCTGTGTCTAAGTCCCAATCCTCACCAGCTGGGGTGAAGACCTGAGGGGCACCTGCTGCCCAGTCACGTCCAAACTTGTCCTTCCAAGGACGCTTGAATGTAACACGGATACCCTTGCCGTCTGGGTCTGGTTTACCTTGTTTGCGGACACCAGCGTCCTTCATTGTCTTGAACACGTCATCGTCCATCAGAAGCGTTACTGTTGTAGCTCCGTCTGTCTCGACGTCATACTCCCCGTTGTCGCGGTTGGACTCGAAGAGTTTAGCCCACTCTAGCGTTCCTGTAAGTTCGATTGTCTTAGTAGCCATGTGTATCTCCTATAGCTCTGTTTATTGTTCGTGAATTATAGCATAACGGTATTTCGGTGTCAACCTTTAATGGGTATGCTAGTTAGATCGTGTCAAATAGTCTAAGGCTTTTTGCAGAGCCTCGGGTGTGTCACCTAGCTGTCCTATCGCCGCGTTACATGGCCTGCATAGCAGTCCACGAACTTTAAGTGTATCGTGGCAATGATCTACGCACCAATACTGTGCCTTAGCGCCTTTGTCGGCACCCTCGCATATACCACACCTATCCCCTTGATCTACCACCATTTGATCGTAGTCAGAGACAGTGATGTTATACTTCATTTTCAACCATGAGGCCCGTTGTTGATGGTCGTACTTACCTCGGTTGCGGGCCCTCGTCAACCTATTCGCTTTGTTCATGCAGGGTTTACAGCGTCTGTTTAAGCCATCCTTGGTCTCCTTTAAGTTACCGAAGCTTTCAAGAGGTAGTGTTTCTTTACATCCAGAGCATGTTTTCAAGGTGTCCTCCTTTCGTTAGTGTGTTTCGCGCCAGTTCCGACCTATATTGTAGGAACCTGGTGTTGGTATACGGAAGCCAAGCTGCTCGCCTGTCTCCGTCATAGTAGTTGCAATGATCTGACCTAGGTGCTCAGCTTCCTCTCGTGTACCTATTACTTCACATTGCATCTCGTCATGTACAAATGCGACCATCTTAAAGTTAATGCCTTCTTTACGGGCTTTCTCGTGGAAGTTAAGCAGTGTGTGTTTCATAAGCACTGACTCCCCTGATTGCAGTAAACCTGCAAGAACTTTGTACTCACTGGGTACCTTGACCTTACGACCGTCATACCCTTTGAAGTAACCTTGCTCACCGATATGCGGTATTAGTTTCTTCTTGAGAGGAAGGAGGCCATCAATACTTTGCTCGAAGCGTGTACGTGCAGCCTGTGCTTCCTTCTGATTGACACCTAGGATACTGGCTGTCTTAGCGACACCTGCCCCTAGTAGCCATGCGTAGATGAACGTCTTAGCCATGTCCCGTGTACCGTTGGGGACGTCTAGGGCCTTCTTGTTCATGTTGTGGATGTCAGTCTCATCCTCCTTCTTACCTTCCATAATAGCCTTGGCATACATGTCAGCGTCAAAGTAACGCCACAGGTAGTCAGCAAGAACTCGAAGCTGGATACCGTCAGCATCACAACCAACAAGGAACGAACCCTCAGGTGTACCCCAGCAGCTGCGTATGTGGCCATCGTACTTAGCCTTGACCTCTTCTACAGCTGTCTTCGGTGTACCGTGGAAGACTGAAGAGATGTTAGCTGTGTTAGGGTTGTTATGGGCACAACGCCCTGTCCAAGCCCCGATGTTGTTGATAGTACCGTGTATCCTTCCGTCCTCACAGACCTGCCCTAGCCACTCAGCCAGTGAGCTCCTACGTCCCTCTAGGGTAAGCCACTGTGCTAGCCCTTTAGCACCCTCAGGGGCGTCCTCAGGGAGTGTCAGTAGGTTCTCTTCTGACACCGTGTAGCCGTACCGCTCTAGGTCAGCTTTCTTCTCATCATAAAACTTCTGGTCCATCTTGAGTACCTTCTTACCGTAAGGGTCACCGACCTTTAGGCGGAGGAACTTAATATGGGTAGCTGTCTTATCGAAAGGTTTCCAACCAGCATCCCAGAGTGCATCAGCACGTACACGAGACGACCCAGGATTGAATGGTATGAAGTTGAAACACTGGAGCTCGTCCCCGACCCTGTTAGTCAGGTCGTACTTCTCTTTGGCTTGTAGGACGTTAGAGTACAGTGTACCGTCTTGCTTCTCCCTGTATTTGATACTGTTCACTTGGAGTAGCTTAGGTGGGAAGTCTATTTGAAACTGATCCTCTAGTTTATCCATCTCCTCTGTTACCTTGTCAAGTAGGTGACGTGCAAGCTCCTCATTAAAGTGGAAGCCGTGGTACTTAGTGCGGACTAGTTCGATCTGTAGGTCATGTTCTGCTCTCAGTGAACGGGACCAGTCCTTGTCGTAGATTACATCGCTGAAGTGGTTGAACAAAGCTTCTGTAGTATCTAGGTCTCCTTCCCAGTAGTCGATCATGTCTTGGTTGAAGTTAGCGAAGTCAGTGTAGTCTCCTTTGTGAACACCTAGTCGGATACCCCAGCTCTTCAATGAGTGTGGGCCTTTGCCTCCTTGTGGGGTCAGTATGTCGTAGTCTACAGTACGTGAGACTATCAATGTGTCTAACACCTTTCGGGGGTCTAGGGGTTTGTCTAACCACTTGTTGAGGATAGGTAGATCATACTGGATGAAGTTATGGCCAACCATCTTGTCTAGTGAGTGATGCCACTCAGTAGCAGCCTTACGTGCAACCTCGTCCTCGTGGATGTTTTCAAAACGGAAGACCTCACCTGTGTCTGCCATCTTACCACCTACCAGCCAAATCTTATCGGGGTGGTCAATAGCGTTAGTCTCGATATCACAGAATGCGATCCTTGGCATACTTTCTCCTCTCTAGGTGTCCATCATCAGGAACAGTTCAATCTCATCTTGGAGTCTCTCTGCTCGATGAAGGTCACCTTGTGCTATAGCTTCTGCAAGCTCAACTTCTGTCTGAAGCATCTGTTTGTTGAGCTCACGTACAACGTCTTCATTCATCGGGTCAAACTCACCAAACTCATCATCCATCTCACCGAAGTAGTCATCGTCTCCGTCAAGACAACCCGAACCATCGAACTCATAGTCATCATCGTCATACATGTAATTATACATCGAAGCCTTCCCCTTCTGCTAGTATTGTTGTGTCTGGGTCGTAGTATATACTACCTGCCTTCCCAAGTCTACTGAAAGGTCTGTTCTTGTCTACAACAAAGGTG
>UEXM01002041.1_pt1 | contig 15220 bp, 27 predicted proteins | sample 1796661 | NCBI WGS metagenome assembly UEXM01 (sample SAMEA4772469, study PRJEB27181) | metagenome | reverse complement strand
TGAATGAGCATTAACTTTTTCCATAGTACCTTGACCAAGTTTAGTATTCCAGCCTTTACCAGTAGCTAAACCCATAACCCAAGCGTCATCAATGTCGCTTTGGAAGGCTTTCTGCCAGTCGCTGTTTCCTCTATCTGAAAATTGTCTTTTTGACTCACGCATAGCGTTAATCTCATCTTTCTTTTCAGCTAGATCTTTTTGTAGTTCATTGACTACTGATTCTAAGTCGCCATGTCTTTCTGCAACGCGTTTTTCAACGTCACTAATGAGCTGTTCAGCTCCTGACATGCCAGCTTTGACAATAGTTTTAACTTTTTCTTGCTCAGCTTCTTTTTCCACTGCTTCTGTTTCCAGTTTTACAGCTTTTTCTTCAGCTTCGCTTAACTCTTTAGCTTTCTGTTCTGCTTGTTGCATTGCGATTTTAGCAGCAGTTGATTTTGCCACCTCTTCCGCGAATGCTTTTAAGTCTAACTCAGCATTTGGAGTAGTTTTTTCTGTAGACATATGTCTCTCCTGTTGAGTGGTATTACCCACGGCTTGTGGCGCATCAATTTCTGCAACCTTCGCTGCGTCCATTACATGAGCCTGTTTTACGTCATTAGTAAATTCAGCTTTCCATTCCTCATATTCAGATTGAGAATCGAATGATTTCGCAATCGAGAACATGGCTGCCTGGTTGCAAGGTACACTTACAACTGACACTTCGAATAATTCTGCGTCCTTTATTTGATATCCGTCGGTTTCCTTTAGATATTCAGCGTCCTTGACTCGGAAACCCACGGAAAATGCTCCAAGTACGCCGTCTTTAATAAGATCTTTTACTTCACCTGCGGACTTAGAGATTCTTGCTCCAAGTTCGAGGCCTTTGTCGTTTACTTCTAATGAAGTAGCACGACCTATTGGTCTGTTATAGTCATGGTTAAATAAGATTATTGGATTACCTTTAAAGTTATCCAGTCCACCATTTTTTACCCATGCATCATGGTCAATACTATCACCTGCTCTATCGCTATGGTTAGTGCTAGCATATCCTTTGATATTTACACTTCCATCGTCGTCTTCGCCGAGTGATTTAAAAGTAGATGACCAATGAAAAATTTTCTCTGACATATTACTTACCTTTTACAGCTGGTTTAGCAGCTGGCTTGGCCTTTGGTTTTGGTGCAGGTTTCGGTTCAGCTTTAGGAGCTTCTATGCTAACGTTATCCATTTGCATTTTATGCTCAATCATTTGCGTCATTCTTGCCCAAGAGCCAAAAGCTCTTTTTGCAGCCATAAAACGCATTGGAGCGTCTTCTGCTGCTTTATACTCATCTATTGTAAGTACTTTACCTTTCTTTTGAAAATACTCCATTAGTTGTTTTAAAATTGCTGGTTTATTCATTTGTTTCTTCCTCTGTTTCTTCAGGTGGTCTTCCACCCTCCTCGGGGTTAGTTGCACTACCCGCTATATTTGCTGGGACTCTTAAATCGTTATGTCCATCTAGTGGTTCCATGTTCATAGCTTCCCTTACTTCGTTTGGTGTCATAATACCTGTATTAACTAATGTTGAGTAATATGCTGCTTGATCTCTTAACTCTGGCTGTAAAGCTGGTACTCCATGTACATCTTCTGTAAGTTTAAATCCAAAGTATCTTTCCAAAGAGTAGTTCAATTTTCTGACTATAGGTAGTATAGTTTCTAAATAATATAACCTATGATTAGGTCTAATATTTGCATTATTACCACCATCCATAAGGATTGGAGGTACACCCATAGCTTCTAATATTACTTTTTCATTTGCTGCTATTGAGGGTTGAAAGTCTAGTTCCTTAAAGTTTACTTTAGTTAAACTATCTACTTCTAATCCTCCATCTAGTATTAGTGGTCTTTTGCCACCATTTTTTGGATTGTATCTAGTAGACCACGCTTGTAACATTCTTTCTTTTATTCTATCAGAAAGAGTGTTAGGGCTCTTTAGTACTAATCCCGGTACTGCTCCATTCAAGAAAAAGTTATCTTGAAACTTTCTCATGCTGTCCAACAGATACATAGTTCTGTAAGCTGCTTTTAATCTAGGTACACCCCTATAGATTGAATGAAATGAGTTTTCTTTAATATGTATAATTTCTTTAGGGGTGTAGTCTATATGACCATCATATACATACTTGTTCACATAGGTCTGAGTATCAGCCTCTATGGTAACGTTTTGCGCAGGTAAATGATAAAGATGGGCACCATCAAAATAAATGAAGATGTTTCCATCAATCAGTAAATCAATAATTAAATTTCTTTTAAAACTATTAATATCCTGAAACGGGTTTGGCTCTTTATTTAAGAGCAAATCTACTTTAGTTCTACGAACATTTTGAACTATTGGAGTTATACCTAATATTTTTTCTCCAACGTCAAAGGGTATATCAGCGCTATCGTCAACAATCATGTTGACGGCTCTATTGACTACTTCTAGTTCTTCGTAAGCTGAGCGATAATTATCTTTCTTCTCACGAGTATCTATTGCTAGTCCTTCTTCTAGACCAATAAATGTCTGAGCAGGATTTAACTTCTCCTCTCTATCTATGCCTAAAAATCTATCATACCATGCCATATTTATCTCTCTGTATCTCCACCCATCGTTTTTGTTTCATTGCTGTTGCTAATTTTGGTCTCTTTCCATATATACTGTGCAATCTCATGTGATGGGTTTTACATAGCGTTGCTGCTTCGTCATATACTTCAGTGAGGTGTTCCTCTATAAACTGTTCTCGAAGATTCATTATTTCATCGGCTGAGGTAATCGTAATTTTGTTAACCTTCATCCAAGTGTATAGTAACTCAGTCATTCCGTAGTAGTGGTGAAACTCTAAGTTTTCTGTCTCGCCACAAATATAGCACTGGGGCTCTTTTTGATAACCTGATTTGGCTTTGTCCCGTACGTACTTGACTAAATCTCTTTTTAAATCCATAAATTCCTATTACTGAAAATTATACCAAAATTTCACCTTTTTGTCAAGAATAATTTTTTGGTAGGTTGTTAAATTAAAATGTATTGGCAGATGTCTCAAAAGTATAAAGCGCATATCTAAGCGCATCTGACATGTGACTTGCCATATTGTGTTTTGGTTTTTCTTTTAATAAATTAGGGTTGGGGTCCCACTGATATTGGTCTACTGCTGATAGAGAGTTAGAACATCTTTGGTCAATAAACAATGTGTCATTGTCAATTATACCAGCTACTTGTCCTATTCCATCTAGAACTGATTTCTTTGCGTTAATAGTAGATATATCATAATTTTGTGCGAAATCGTATCTTGTTTGTTGAGCTGCAGAATCTATATAAATATAGTCAATGCTATACTTTTGTACCATTCTGTAGATTTCACTAGCATGCTGTTCGGTGGTTCTTTCAGCGTCCATATACTCATCTATGAGGTAGTATTTTTTCTCGTCCCAATCATATGCTATTACGCAGAAAGCTGTAGGATCTTTATACCCTACGTCAAGTCCTGCAAATACATCCATTTTTCTAGTATCTAGCTGTTCAAAGTCTCCTACCTGTGTTTCAAAGTTGAAACTCCAGACCTGTCCTTCATAAGTATTAAAGTCAGCCATATATTCCTGTGCAAATTCAGCAGATGACATAGCTTTTTTAGCTTCGTGTATATCATTATCGCTAATTCTAGGATTTTCATGGTAAGTGGCTTTTATAGAACACCAGTCTTGGAATTCATTACTAAAACCTCTATTCCAGAACTCAGCAAACCAGTTGTTTCGTCCCCTTGGAGTTGAAATAAATACCGCTTTGCTGTTTTCTTTGTCTAGTGTAGGCCTTAAGGCTACATTAAAAGCATCTTTTCCATCTGCTAGTGCGGCTTCGTCAAAGATGATTAAATCATAAGATCTACCCACCGTAGAGTCTACCTGATTTACTGAACCCATTCTTATAGTAGAACCATTAGATAGTTCTATTACTTTATCTTTTGCATTATCTTTTGTAACTTCCAAATCAAAATGTTTTATTAAGTTTCTTTGTAAGTCAAAAGAAATTTGAGATAAAGAGTAGTTCGGTGACATAATTAGTATGTTGGAGCCTGGCACGAGAGACACAAGCTGTCCGATAACATTTGTGATATACGTTTTTCCCTGACGCCTTGAAAGGGCGGCACACACGAATCTATATTTTGGGCTGTTGACAGCATTGATTAATGCCATCTGTGAACTGTTAGGTGTGATACCTAATAAGTTCATGTATTCTATTATAGGAAGTTTAATAAACCTGTCGGCTACATCAAACTCCATAATATTTGTACTTAGTACATCTGTTCTGCTTATATCTAACATTTAGTGAATTGTCGTATGTTTTTTAATTAAATCCGTAAGCGTTTCTAAATCACGCCTTTCTAGTAGTTCATAAGTATCACATAAATTCAATAGATATAAGTACCCCATGCACAAGCTTTGTACTCTTTCGTCGGCATAAGTAACTGTACCTCTTTCTTGAGATTTTTTATCTAAAGTGTCAATAGTTACTGCTGCTGTTTCGGCAACGTCTTTTAGCCAACCGTCTACCATTAGCTGTACTTAACTGGTGTGCCTAATACTGTCGCTGCTGCGGCAAATATTTGGTCAGTTGGGTCTTTCATGAGGAATGTTACTTCTCCATCTGCTAATGTCATTGTACCTAAGGTTGTATCTGCTGCGTTTGCTACAGTGACTAACTGGTTAGCATTACTATTATTAAATAGTCTTACTTCAGTTGCATCTGAAAATGTAGAGGCTGCTCCGACACTAGTACCACAGGCAGCTTCCACTGCGTATAATCTGTAGTTCATTTACTTCTCCTGTTTTTTCTTTGCTTTTTGTTTAGCTTCTAACATTGCATCATGAATATCGACTTTACCGTCTAGGTTTTTGTCTTTACCATTTACCATGTTCCAAACTTTTAAAGCTGTTTCTTTAATTTTGTTTACCATTTTACTCTATTTGCCCAATAAGCTGCTGACATTTTGCCTTTAGCTATATTTTTGGCGTGACGAGCTTTGAATGAAGCTCTTCGTTTTCTTTGTGCCGCTGATTTTGGAGATTTTCCTGCTCCTGACACCCCTTGTTGCCCAAATCGTATAGTCTTAACTCGTTTTCCAACTTTTGCTACAACTACATGGGACTTTGTGCGGTGATTGGGCGTACGCTTTGGTTTATTATATCCTGCTACGCCCACTCTTTTCAATCTTGAGTCCTTTTTTCGTCTGACAGTTCTTTTCTTTCTAACGGCCACGGCCTTTCCTCCTTCCAGCAGTTCTTACATTTGTAGGTTTACCACCTACTCCCTGCTTCTTAGACCTTTTGCGGCTAACTGCCGATCTGATCTGACTTTTACTCATTCTGGCAGCTTTTGCGGCTGGTACACATTTAGGATATCCTTTACCTGTTAGCTTAGCTTTAGGTCTTCCACACCTAGGATATTTTCCATTCTTTTTCTTGGCTCCAATGTTTACCCATTTTTGTCCGAACCATTTTTTAAGTCCACTAGCCACGTCTATACCTCCCTCCTGCTTTTTTGTACTCTCGCACTAAATAAGCATTGGCATATGCACTAGGATAAACGGCAAACTTTCTTTTAGTTTTTGCTTTTACTCTTGCATATAGCTTTTTGTTAGTAGGTATATTTCTTTTTTTAGGTTTTGCTGCTTTACGTCTGCGTTTAGCAGGCATGATGCTTCATACCCTTTTTCTTTTTACCGCGCTTCTTCTTCTTTGGTCTTCCAACTCTTGAACCATAAGTACCTTTTCCTTTTGGCATAATTATTCTCCCGCTTGATTTTTAGCCTTGCCTATATTTAAGGCTAATAAGTCTATAAATTTATATAGCTTTCCAATCCATACGTCGTCTTTTGGTGTTGGCGTTGAAGCCGCAATTATGCTTGACACCGTAACAATCATTGTTATATATCCAATTAGTTCCATCATGCTATCTCTCCCATAGCTTAAGAGGGCAACTTGCCTTCTTAACTCTTGCTTTCAGAGGCATAAAGCATTTACATACTTTGCATACCTTTAAGCGTGTATAGTAGGGACACCTACTACACATTTCAAGCCTAGTCTTTGCTAGGTTCATTCTTTAACGCTTGAGGGTCTGTTACTTTTTCATAGTATACGACTACCTCTTTAAGTTCTGTTATATAGCGTTTAAGTTCTTGCATATTATAAGACATGAGTTCATAGTCTGGTATAGACATAGCTACAAATACTACTTGTCCATGTTCTTCTGTTAATCTTTCGTGAAACTCGTCAATGTTTTTATCACTAACCACATACCATAAAGGTAACTTTAAATCTATTTCTCTTGGCAGAACAGGTTGTGTTATTATTCTGTCCATAGGTTTTGCTGTTACTTCTATCTGTTTAGTTGGGATTAGACTGCAACTCGACGCCATCATCAAGGCTATCAATAGTGCGACTAATTGCTTCGATTGACTCAAATACATTTTTAGTTCCTTTGTTTATCTTTGGTTCTAGCAATCCAGGTTTTGCTGATGCTAGTTTTGTTAAATTGTGTCGTTTAAAGATGTCTAAGTATCTATTCATCTCTAACTGTGCTTCTTGCGATTTCTTTTGTAAGTCTCCAAGTTGTTGGGTTTGTAATGCGAAATCGTTTTGCATTGTTTTTATTGCTTCTTCTTGAGTGGCTACTGCACCCTCTAACGCTAAGTTATTGGCTGCTAGTGTTTGATTTTCTTGATATAAGTAGTAGCTTCCCAGTCCTAAAACTAGTATTATACCTATAAGTAATTGATTCATAATTCCTGTATCCTGTAATTAAGTCCTTCAGCTCCTCTTATCTCTACGATTTCTCCTTCTTGAGTCTTGAACTTTATATAATTTGGTTGTTTTTTGTAAAATTTAGCTACAATAAACTCTTGGTCGTCTGAGTCTCCCCAAGTTGCATTGTAACTTACTTTTAATACGTAGTAACTAACAAACCAACTTCTAAACCAGTACCAAAACTTCATTAGTTTTCCAGGTACGGTTTTTATTTTATTAAAAAATTCTTTAAGAGTTGCCACTTACTTTAACTAATCCAGCTTCTGCTAGTTCTCTAGTAGGGTATCCGCATTCTCCACCTTTCCATTTGAAAAACCACATTCCGTCTTTTTCAAATATCATTCCATCTTCCATTCTTGCAGGTTTTTCCATTCCGCTAGGTTTTGGTGCTTCCATCTCTGTTGGTTTCATCTCTTTTGTTGTATAACCGTCTATCATTTAGGGCCTCCATTATGTTGCCTTTTTGCTTTCTTTGCTTCCCAATCTACTATTGCTTTTGAAATGGCACCCTCTGCTAGTACAGAGCAGTGCAGTTTGATTGGAGGAAGCTCAAGGGCATTTGCAATGTCCTTGTCTTTAATTAATTTAGCTTCTGCTATAGTTTTACCTGTTAGCATTTCTACAAACATTGTAGAAGAAGCGATTGCTGAACCGCAACCATAAGTCTTAAACTTAACATCTAGTATTCTATCGTTTTCGTCTAGCTTTAGGTCTAGTTTCATTACGTCGCCACAGGCAGGTGCTCCCACCATACCTGTTGCAACGCTTGGGTCTTTAGGGTCAAACCTGCCGACCGCGTGTTTGGCAGGATTATTTAATACATCATTAAATCTATCAACTACTTTCTGAGAGTATGCCATTAGAAAATGTAATAAAGTCCTATATTTGCATGGTCAGTAAACTGACCCTGTCTTGCATCTTCGTAGATTTCTGCATTAACGTACCACTTGTTTCCAAGTATTTTACCCATGCTTACTTTCCAAAAATCATTATCTTCGTCGAATCTGCCGTAGTTTATTCCTAGGTCTACCCATTTAATAAATGGTAGAGTGTAACCTACTTCCATGTAGGTATTGTCTGAGTTGCTTAAGTCTACGTAGTAACCTACTGATAAATCCTTTAAGCCTACTTTTACAAAAGCTTCTTCAACATCATCATATCCTTTGTCCCAATTATATTGGAGTACACCTACGTCTATAGACCACTTATCGGATAGCCATAGTTCATAGCCTCCGTAAAAATCCATTTCATAAGTAGCTTCATCTCCAAAGTCAACTTGTGAAGCCCATACACCACCGTATAGTCCATTCTTTTCAAGCATTAAATCTACTTGCATAGCACCGCTTCCTCCACTCTGAGAAACACCTCTCCATACATAGTCAGAAGTATAGCCTAAGCTTCCACTGACGTCTGCAAAAGCAGGTATTGTGCATACTGATAGTAGTAGTGCTAATAATTTATTTTTCATATGTCTTTCCTATTTAACTGTGCATCATCATGATACTGATAATTACACCAACGCTGCCCACAATTATAGTACCACAAGCGCCTATTGCTATGGTTTCTAGTCTTCCAATATTATTATCCAAGTTGTCGAGCCTGGAAAAGCAAGTCTTCCAGCGTTCATCACACTGTACTTCGTGTGTTGACATTCTCTTATCAAGTTCCGTAATATCTTCAGAATTTCTTGTTGTTTCTGTGCTCATGTAAGTTACCCCAGTTCTTTGAATTAAAATTCTATAGTGTAAATTATAACAAAATTGAAACTCGATGTCAAGATATATTTTTCACTTGGTGATAGTATATATCTTTACTGGTTCCGATTTTCCTTTTACAGTTACATTATCTAAGTACTTATAATCAAAGCCTTCTACTAAACTATGTTCAGATATTATTAAATCTGCATCATAGTCTTTACAACTTGATTCTAACCTAGCTGCAAGATTAACAGCATCACCCAGAACGGAGTAGTCAAACCTAGTAGAACTACCAAAGTTTCCAACAACGCAAGGCCCCGTATTGATTCCGGCTCCGGTGTGAATCTGATCCAGTCCCTCTTCCTTAAGTTTTTCATTCAATTTTCCTAGTGCTACTCTCATTTCAAGTGCGCATTCTGTGGCTTTTCTTTCTTGTTCCTCTACATCGAGGGGAGCGTTCCAAAAAGCCATAATGCAATCGCCCATATATTTATCAATTGTTCCTTCGTGTTTAAGAATTATCTCAGTCTGGTTGTCTAGGAAACGGTTTATAAGATGTGTAAGACCTTGTGGGTCTGATTGGTATTTTTCAGAAATTGGTGTAAATCCTCGAATATCAGAAAATAGAAAAGTTAGTCGTTTTGTCTCCCCACCCAATCTCAGTAGTGAAGGGTCTTTTTGTAATTTTTTTACCAAAGCAGGGCTAACATATGTCCCGAATTGTTTTTTAACTTCCATTCTCATGAAATACTGCTGGAGAAAATTCCTGAAAGTTACGATAGTAAAGAAAAGGAATGCAATTAAAATAGTGCCAGAAACGTCAAGTAAGTAGGAAGATTGATATCCATACCAGCTTCCATAAATAAGGGCGCCGATAGATGTTAAAAATATTGGTGCTGAAAAGTATACGTGTGAGGCTGTTAGTAGTAGTACTAAAATTAGTAGTAGAGCTGCCCCGAGCTCCGCTGCAGGAGCCCACACAGGTTGAACAGGACTTGTTCCGTTTATTAAGTGGTGTAGAACATTTGCTTGTACCTCGTGTGGGTAAATAGCCCCGCCTGCAGTAGGAACGGGATTAACCACTCCTTCTGCTGTAACTCCAAAGATTACAAAGACGGCGCCTTCCATAGGCTGCTGAATATATTCAGCTGCAGACTGCCTGTGAAAATTTATGTTAGATGTTATCCAGATTCTAGAATTAGCGTCTGTTTTGATAACGGGAAAACTTGGAATTCTTAGCCATTCGATACCTGTATCTTTTGTGCTAATTTGATAACTAGGGTCACCAACTCCGACTCTAAGCATCTCTAGTGCAAAAGACGGGAATAGTTTACCTCCGCTTTCTACGACTAGCGGCAAACGTCTTACGACGCCGTCTAATTCCGGACTTGAGTTTATTAAGCCTACGCCTACTGCGTCGTGTTCTTGTCGTAAAATTCCTGGGTACTGATATAGCCATTCTTTTGGATCACCTCCTAGTTGAGCGGTACCTACATGAGGTCCTACTTGCGTTGCTTGGTTAGAAGCAGTATATGCTAAAACAGCAGGATTAGTTAACAAAGCTTCCGCTAATGCTGCATCTTCTCCTGCACCTCGGATATCAGGGTCTGGCATTAATACCGTGACTCCTGCTGTTCCTTGAGTTCTTTCTATTAGTGTTGCGTATAAACTTCTTGGTAGAGGGTAACCGCCGTATGCCTCTACTATTTCTTCGTCCAAGTCTACGAGTAAAACCATATTGTCTTGCACAGGTTCTTTACTCGCCATAAGCCAGTCGAAGGTTTTTAATTCTAAAATTTGTAAGGGTGTGGGATTCCAGACTAGTATAGCCAGTAATCCAATTCCTATGAGTGCGTTACTTAAGTGCTTCATTTATAACCCCGAAGGATAATAGCATAAATCCAAATACACATAATTGTATTATAGATGCCCAAGCTATCTGTTTCATTGGGTGTACTTCTGTTAATCTTTCTATCCAGTTTTCACTAGGAGATAGATTGACTACTTGTAATAATTTCTCTTCTTTCATATAAGTATATTAATTAGTTTTCCTTGTTTAGTTAGGGGGAATCCGTACTTACGGTACAGAAACCTTTTCAAGTTTTTCTTGCTCATGGATATAATCCTTAAGACTTATGAGATAGGTTTTTAACCTATAATGGAGATCCATATGTAATGAATAGTTTTCTTTGTCTTTGACAGCTTGGTCAAGATGAAAGTCGCAGGCGTGTAAAACCACAGCGATAGAATCCTGGTATGGAGCACGGGTAAATGTGCTAAATGTTCTTTTAATCTTGGAGTCCATTTTTTCATAATTATTGCTGGGTGATAGTAATCGTTTTATTACAATTAGCACTACAATCAAATGTAGCTGTATAGCTTTGATTACTTGACCCAAGTTGGTCTACATCTACATTATAGTTATCTGTAGTGAATACCATGTTGGCTGTGTGAGCTCCCGCTCCGCTTTGTGTTAAATCCACGTTTGTATTATCGGCATCTGCTCTTAAGAAGATATCCGCGTCTTTGTTTCCGCTTCCGCTTTGGGTGACCACCACTGTGTTATTATCCGCATAGTTATTGTTCCAGATATAAGTATTGTGTAACCCAGTACCAGACTGATGAATAGTAAAATTAGAATCGTCCCCGAAAGCCATAATTTTAGCGTATTTACTATTACCGATTTGAGTGATGCTGTAAACATTATCATCTCCAGTTCCTAGCTGTTCAGCATGATTGCTGTTTCCTGTCTGTGTAATAGAAGAAGTATTATCATCTTCATCTTGGTCAATGTAAGCAAAGTTATCATTGCCGTCAATAGTAATAGTATTAGTACTACCTATATTGTTTGACCATACAGTATACATTCTAGTAGTATTACTATTGCCATCAATAGTAGTTGTCCAGTTTGCATTTGTACAGGTATGAGCAACATATGTGCTGCCCGGTACAGAGCCACCTGAGCCTGCACCACAAAGAATAGTAGTTGAATTACCATTCCCGATTTGTTTCGTAGTTATAGAGTTGCTACTACCTTTAGTAGTAATCGAAATAGTATTATCCCCAGCAAAACTAGGGAGACTGATTAATGATAATAACATTATCGCCCGCACCATTTATACTTACCTCCATAATCACTCCCGCATTGTTAATATATAAATAGGTACCTGCGTTGATATCAATACCTATGTCATAGCTGTTCACTCCTTCGTGAACAAAATAAATTAGTCCTTCTTCTACAAATGTGTAAGTTTGGTATACTGGGTCAAAGCCTGCTATTATACCCTCTAACTCTACTCCATTTAATTGTGTTGTTTGTGAATTTCTTTTACTGGACGTTTCCATTAACGCCAGTAAATCTACTAAGAATTCAATTCCGAGTAGGTCAATGTCTAGTCTTGTGACTTCCTTTTCGTCATCATCACATTCCTCTACTAGAGCATCGCAGTTTAAATCTGGTGCATCTTCAAAGAAATCTTTGTCTAGCTCAGCCGTCGGTGAGACTCCAGCTTCTTGTTCTTCGATTGCTTGTTCTACTTCTTGTGGTTTTTGTATGATTAACATATTGTCAATCATTCCAAGAGTCATATTTCCAAGAGTTACAGCTTTTGTAGGCTCTTGCTCCCACGCTGATACCATAGTAGCTTGAAACGCTTCATTAAGTATCTCTACTCCCATTGCTGTTGTAACTGTAATCTCTCCCGAAGAGGTACCGTCAGCATTTGGTAATAATATAATTAGGCTTCTGCCTAACTCATCTACAGTAGCTGTGAAATCGGTTCCACGTATTCCTATAGATGCTGTTGGAGTTTTAATAGAGATATTCTCTTTATTAATTAGTCCAAGTCCACCCGTAATAAAACGAGCTGTTCCAGATGCCATGTTTAAAGCTAACTTGCTTTTACTTGGGTCTGGGTCATAAATAAATTCATCAATTACTAGTTTAGAATGTTCTGTGAGTTTTACGACAGATTTATCTAAAAATTCTATTGCTAGTCTTCCGTTGCCAGTTCTTACATCATCGAACGAGAAAATATCTGAGTCAAGTTCGGCTACTAAAGAATCTTCAGAGTTTTGTCTGCTGATTTCTCCGTTTCCTTGTAACTCAGATATTCCCCCAATTTCTGACGCGTCAAGTGTTAAACTAAATAGTGCTAACAGCCAGAAGCGCATTGGTCAACGTCAATCGTTCCACTTGTTGTGGTTGATATTAAGTTTACAACGTTTGTGCTAGTAGTATCGGTTTGATCTATAGTCACGGTATTTGAACTTCCTGTTAGGCTAGCTGTGATTTGGTGGTCTGCTTTTCCGGTTTGAGTTGTAGTAATAGTGTTACTATTTCCACTCACTGTCCAGTTGTTTATACAACCAACAACTTCACAAGTACCAGTGTAAGCATTAGAAGTACCAGTGATTGCAAAATCCTGATTACCTCCAGTAGCTGTTGCTGCTGCACCTTGAGTCCAAACAAAAGTGTTACTATCACCAATTGTTGTGTAATCAAAATCTGAGCTAGCTACATCACCTGTAGCACCTACTGCAAAAGTTCCTGTATTGCTATCACCAGTTACAATCCAGTCCCAACTGGAAGAGTTACCCTGTAGTATAGAAGCTAGAAAAGAGTTTGAGTCTCCGATCTGGTCTATGTCTACTACCATAGAAGTACCTGACAAAGTCATTCTATTGTCGGTTTTACCAACTGTGTTAGTAGCACCAATTTGGTCAATAGTCAATGTAAGTCCTGTACCTGTCTGTGTGATATAAATATCGTTATTACCTGCAAACGCTGAAAAGCTTAGACATATCGCGAATAGTCCTAGTATCTTTTTCATTATTTATCCTCTTATGTCTGGGTAATTAAAATCCCAGACCTGCTTTTCGAGGCCTTGAACAACTAAACCGTATACAGCCGCTTCAATAGCAGCTCTTGTGGCGTGTCCAACAGCTTCGTTTTCTGTATAACCACTTTCCATTTCGACAAGCTCAGTTCCCATTTCTATAAATCGAAACACGTCGCCTCCACCTCCAGTAGATAGTACAGTTTTTGTAGCTGTAACATTTAAGAGTACTTCGCCAGTTTGCACTAGCACAGCTCTAAGGACGACAGTTACTTTGTCCTCGCGATATTGGTTCTTCATACCTATTCCTAGATATCGAGCTCCGTTACCGCCTGTTCTTAAATTCGTATCGTATGAGACAATTCCACCTTCTAGTATCATTCCTGCATATAGCATAGGTTTGAGTGGTGTTTTACCCCGTCCATCTTTGTTGTAAGTCTCGTAAGTATTTTTTACAAGTTGTCTCTCTTTCGTAAGATGGTCAAGCCCCGTTCTTTCTACAACTACAAACCAGTTTCCTTTACCAGCATCTCTCAATGCTTCTATAAGTATGTGTTGTGGGCCTTGTGTTACTGCAGTACTAAAACTCGCGATGTTGTCTCCGCCCTTTCTTTGACCAGTAAGGTCAGCAAAAGAGTAGACAGCTACTACAGTTTTTTGATTTGGGTATGGTAAGTTGACTAATTGTAATGATGAGGAGGGTTCTATAACAGGACCCTTTACACAGGCTAAACCATCTAAGCAATCTGAGTGCTCTTGTGGCAAACCTATAGAGGCGCATCCTTGGAGGAACAATATTGTTAGTAGAATATATTTAGCCACAATCTGTCCAACAGCCTCCAAAGCTTCCTACTGGTATAGTAATGACTGTTGATGAAATTAATACCCCATCAAACCATTCTTCTACTGTAAGTGTTATAGTAATACCATCATTAACCCATAGTAGTCTGTTTCCTTCAAGCCAAATTTCTCCACTTACAGGATTTTCTACAGTTCCAGGGTTGTTATAGTCAAAAAGTGATTCTGATATATCTTTTGCGAGGGTAGAGTATATTCTGGACTCTAAGTTTCTGAGGAATTTAGCAAGAGTGGTGTTCTCTGCTTCTCTTTGGGCTTCCTCTAAAGCATCTTGAGCTTTTTGTGCAAGTGCTTCTTTACGTGTTCTTTCTTGCTCATCAATCGTTAAATAGTGTGCGGATTGATTAATCCCACTAAATGACGGAGAGCCAAATTTATGTACTAATTCTGTAGCATTAAGTGTTCCCGCTATCAGTAGTACTGGAATTATTATTTTCATTTTGTTTCTCATTCTCCTGCATAGCAAGAGCCGTGTTTACTTTTTCTTGTAAACGAATCATATCTTGATCTAGTAACCTCATTTGGTCTATAAGCCTTATTATTGTTGTTTTCATTTCCGCTATAGCGGGATTTACTTTAGTTAAAATCGTTTGATATACAAAGTACACGAAGTAACCCATGCCTACAGCCATAACTACAGGGAATCCGAAATCGGATATTAGAGTTGCTACATCCACTATCTGTCAAATTTGGAATCTATCCAACATTTACCATAATATAGTATTCCTAACCAAACGGTAAATAATATACCATCTAGATAAGATAAACTATCCCACGCACTTACTACATCCATTAATCTCTCCTTGCGTCGATTTTCCCATCTTCGACAAAATTTTCAGCACGAGATATTCTTTGCAAGTCTGGTGCAAGTCCGAGTGCTGCTGATACGCTAGTATCGATTCTGATTATGTCATTGTTCATTACTTTTCCACGAGTAATTAACATTGATGACATTCCTTTAACTGTGTCAATCTCTTTTACAAGATTGTCCATGATTTGGCGTATGATTATAAATATAAATACAC
>UEXM01002039.1_pt1 | contig 15234 bp, 20 predicted proteins | sample 1796661 | NCBI WGS metagenome assembly UEXM01 (sample SAMEA4772469, study PRJEB27181) | metagenome | reverse complement strand
GATACCCTATAGAGCAATTGCCTCTATTCTCTTGATTTGCCGCTATAGCAAAAGGTAAGGGTACTCTGGAAACATTGGTGTCTGAGGTAGTTGGGAATGTTATAGAAGCAGACCATGTGACTCTATCACCTATTTTTGTATATACACCTGCGGCTGTTGTGTACGTGACACCAAAACCAACAGGAGTAAACGTCCCCTCCTCATAATCATCGAGCTGATTAGCCGCACCAGTACCGCCAAGGTATACGCCGCCTGATAGGTAGAGGTCTTTGAAGCGACCTGTTGAGTATCCAAGGTCAATAGCAGCATCCTCTGGAGCATTAGCCGTCATGTCCCAAGGAGATATAAGACCGGCGGCGTCGTTAAACTTTAAGCCAACGTCTCCAGTACCTATCGTAAGATCATTGCCGTTAGTACCAATACTACCTATGACTGCGTTGTCTTTGCGGAACTGTAATATTTCGCCATCACTGGTATTTCTATCTAAGACTAAAGCAGTCCCTGCGTCTCTTGTGAAAGCACTTAATCCTCCACTAACAAATTGAATGCCTTGAGTTCCAATTCCTGTAGCAGTCTTACCCACCAACAATTCGCCATTCGCGGTTATTCTAACTTTCTCGGTGTTATTCGTGTAGAACTTCATGCTTGAGCTGCTTACGTTACGCAGCACTGCATCTCCAGTATTGTCTCCTGCGTGACCTATAGAAAAGTCTGGAGCAGGAATACTGCCGCTTGCAACCTGCATAAATCTAAGGAAGTTGCCTTTGTCAGTATTGGTGTTTGCTGAAGTAATGTTTGTATTGGTAAACGCATTGTTCTGGTCGATATTGACGCTACCAACATTAGCTGTGCTTGATAGGTGGAGGTCTTTGAAGCGTTTGTTAGTGTCGCCAAGGCTTGTTAAAGCATCACTGTTTAGACCGTTGTCCATATCAACAGGTTGGATTCTGTTGGTACTGCTTACAAATCTTAGCCCTGCATCTCCATTGCCAATACCAATACTGTCACCAGAGATTGTCCGTATACTACCTACGGTTGTGTTGTCTTTGCGGAATATTGCAATGTCGCCATCAGTGCTTAATCGGTTTAAAAGCAACGCAGCATTTTCGGAAGCAGTGTGAGTGCTAAACCCACTTGCTCTAAAGCTACTACCGACAATAGTTGTGTAGTCTCCAGTACCTGTTTGATTTATTAGAATGTCACCTGCGCTATTTATGCGCATTGCTTCGCTAGAGGTAGTAAAAAGCAATAAAGAATTAATATTGTGGTCGTAATCAATAGAGCCAGTTGTAGCATTGGAGTTGTTATTAAAAACTATTGTGGAGTTTTTAGTGTTAAAGCCTGCTTTGATATAAAGGTCGCTATTATCGCTGTTAGGCGCGTAATATAATTTTGTATTACCGTCTGCAACGTCAAGCAAACCAGAAGGATCATCAGTACCAATACCGACATTGCCAGTGCTGTCTATCCTTAAACGCTCAGCTCTATTTGAGCCTGTAGTTGTTCCTGTATAAAACGCTAAACCATAAGCCCCACCTACACTAGATTCAGAAACAGAAGCAATTTCTCCTGTAATACCATCCGCATAAGTTCCTGTATACGAAGCGTCAAACGTACTAAAGCTCAACGCACCTACCACATCGTCAACTACGATTGAGCCATCAGGACTTCCTATCGTTAAAGTTCCGTGAACTGACGTTCCACCAGAAATAGACGCAGGACTACTAGTACCAATACCGACATTGCCACTGGAGTCTATGCGCATGCGTTCTACGCCAGCATCTTCAAATGTTAGAGCATCATCAGCAGCAACGCCAAGTTCATATGTGCCAACTCCGTCACGGCCTAACAGTAGCTGATTTGAGCCATCACGCCATACCTCTAAACTATGAGTAAGGCTAGTAGCACCAATACCAACATTGCCACTGGAGTCAATGCGGAGGCGTTCTACTGGGGCATTTCCTGAAGAGCTAGTTGCAAAAAGTAAATCATGCGCATTGTTTGTATTTGTTGTAACAGCTTGTATATAAGAACCACGATTTGTAGCTGAAGCTGCTCTGCCACTCATCCACAATTTAACGCCAGTATCGTTAGCCCCACCGCCAGTATCGTTTACAAGAGAAAGCAATACTGGGGAATTACCAGAACTGTTGTCTTGAATTTGTAATTTGTCACTAGGACTACTAGTACCAATCCCCAAAGACTCAGCAGAAGCATCCCAGAAGAACTTAGGCGTTGTTCCGGTGTTTTCGTAGAAGGAGATGTCGCCGTTGGCTTCAATTAGAAGGCGCTTACGAGAAGGGCCAGTAAGCATACGAATTTGGCCCTCAACAGCACCGCCTGTTAAAGCGTCACCTGCGGCTAAAACAATATTGCCCCCAAGAGAAGCATACTCGTTGCCATAGACTGAAACATTTCCACCCCTGTTAATAGAAGCAGTGCCGCCGCCATTGAGGAATAGCCTAGCGTTGTCTGATCCGTCAGAAGTTCCTGCGCTAATAGAATTTGTCGTTTGGTCTAGTATCAGCCCATCCATTGTGGCTGTGCCAGTAACGTCTATGCCTGTGGAGGTTGTGGCGAGTTTAACAACTGCATCGTAGTATAAACCTGTAGAACCATCGAGGGTCGCTGTGAAATACGTCTCTCCAGTTGCGCTCCTTAGTCGCATCTCATCAGCTTGCATAAAGATAAACTGACTGCTGGCGGCTTTAATCCAATTATATGTACCATCATGATAAATCTCTAAATCATTACCATCACCAAAGATAGCCTTGTCATTATCGCCAAGAGACAAACCATCAGCAGTAACTGTGCCTGTGAAGGTTGGGGAGGCTGAAGAGATAGCAGCGATGTTCCACGCAGAACCGTCATAGACTTTCATGACATCACTAGTGGTGTTGAAGTATAAAGCACCAGTTAATAAAGCATTGCCGTCATTGTCTAGTGTAGGGTCAGAGGCTTTGTCGCCTAAGTAGCGGTCATCAAAGGCATCGTAGCTTGCTGCTGCTGCTGTAGCTGAGGCTGCTGAGGCTGTAGCTGATGTGGCTGCATTTGAAGCTGATGTGGCTGCGTTAGAGGCTGAAGTAGCTGCTGCTGCGGCTGAGTCTGCTGCTGACGTAGCTGAACCTAAGATAGAGTCTGTGTAGGCTTTCGTTGCTGCATCCTGAGCTAACGTAGGGTCGCCAACACCAGTAATCTTGTTAGTCCCCATAGCAATAGCACCAGACATAGTGCCGCCAGTGAGGTTGAGCTTTAGTGCGTCTGCTGTGTCTACATAGGTCTTAGTCGCTGCGTCCTGTGCAGAAGTAGGATTACCTAGTCCAGTAATCTTTGACGTACCCATTGCTATCGCACCAGTCATCGTACCACCCGCGAGAGGTAGCTTAGTGGCTAGTGCTGTTGTAACAGTAGAGGAGAAGTTAGCGTCATCGCCTAATGCGGCGGCTAGTTCGTTCAACGTATCAAGAGCAGCAGGGGCAGCGTCAATGACGTTAGAAACCGCTGTGTCTACATAACCTTTAGTTGCGGCGTCAGTAGAAACAACAGGGCTACCTAAGTCACTCAGTACCGCAGCGTTAAAGTCTACAGTGCCGTTGACAACTAGATTGTTGAGTGTAGTTGTTCCTGAGCCTGCTGTTAGGTTGCCTGCAACATTACCTGTCAGGTCGCCAGTGACATTACCAGTGACGTTACCAGTTAAGTTACCAGTAACATTACCCGTCAGACCGCCTATAAAGCCTGTGGTGGCTGTTACTGTAGAACCCCGTACTGTTGATGGGGTAGTCGCACCAATAGGCGTAGAGTTGATTGAACCGCCTGTAATGACTGCGTTGCTAGATGCAAAAGTACCGTTGGCTGTTAGCGTACCAGTAACGGTAGCTGTAGCAGTGGTGACAGTAGAAGGATTAGTACCCAGTTCTACAATCTGTGTAGACGCATTCTCTGTGAAGATTCGTTTGTCTGTGACGTTGACAGCGAGTTCGCCCTGAACCAAGTCACTTGTGGTAGGGACTGCTGAGGCTGTAGAGCTGTTCTTGGTTACTATGACTGTCATTTTAGTTTCCTGTTAGTTACCACTTTTCTTTGTTAGCCCAATAAGCTGCTGAGGTCTTACCCTTTGCTATGTTCTTAGCGTGCCTAGCCTTAAAGGATTTGCGTCGAGCTTTCTCTGACGCTGTTGTGGGATTCTTTCCTGCACCTGAGACACCTTGTTGACCGAACCGAATCGTCTTAACGGTGTCGCCTTCTTTAGCCAATACAACGTGGCTCTTTGTAGGATGGTTAGGGGTACGTTTGGGCTTATTATACCCACTTACGCCTAACTTGGTCATTCTTGGGTCTTTTTTACTCATAAAGAAAAGAGGAGACAGCGCTGACTAGCAGAACTGTCTCCCCACTCCTATTTAGGCGTTAACGTTAAGTACAAAGCCTGACTCAGGACGCAATACTTTTACGCCGTAGAGCTGATCCGCAGTGTACAGGTTAGCAAGGAACTCTTGCTTGTACTGTGTCTGCGAACGAACACCCATCTGCTCTGCCAACACAAAGGTGTCTTTGTGGAGAAGCAGTGCAGCTTTGAGGTCGTTAGTGTTTGCTGTGTTATCAGCAGCTGCTTCAGAAACAGCGCAGTTGGTAGAAACAAATACGTCAATGCCGTACAGGTTACCAATCTTGCCGTTCTGTACAGGTGCGCCACTGACAAAGTCAGAAGACACATAGCGGTCGATGCCCATGATTGCGTTACGCAGCGAAGGCGGGATAACGAAACAACGGTTGTCGAAAGGCACGTCAGCGTCGTCCATCTTCTGAATCAAAGCTCGGAAGCCTGCATCAGTGAACACGTCAGAAGCTGTTACTGTGTCTGCAGCGTACTGGGTAAGACCAGTAGACGCATCAACGTAGTAAGAGTTAGTGTTAGTGTAGTCACCTGCAGCGTCACCCAAGTTAACAGCCAAACCGTGAAGGTCGCTATCAACCTGACGAGCTAGAGCATAACCTGCATCTTGAGTATAGAACTGACGGAGGCTAGTAAGCGCCTGCGTAGCAGTAATGTCTTCGATGAGACGTGAATACTCAAAGTGCTTGTCGATGAGAACTGCTACGTTCTCTTCAGTGTCGCTCTGGATGCTAACAGCAGTGCCTGCAGCCTTAGCAGTGGCAGTACCACGTACAGGAGCAGGGATGTTGATAGTATCGCCTTTCTTGCCAGTCATTCCCATCTTCTTGACTAGGTTGGCAAGCACAAGGCTCTTCTCGTACTGCGCGCGTACTTCGTCACTCCAGATTTCTGGGATAAACGTTGCCGCAGTAGTGTTGTTAACCGAACCACCCATGTTAGGGTATACTGATTTTGTTATAGCCATCTTATTTCTTCCTTAAAGTTATGTAATCATTTAACACGCCCCTCTTGGTATGCTTGCATAATCTCTTCGGACATAGCAGCGTAACGGTCAGGGTTGTCTTTCATTAGCTTAATAATGTCTGCACGTCGAAAGATTTTCCTACTGTTAGTCTCTGATGTACCTGATGCACCACCAGTAGAGGCGCTTCTAAGTGAAGCAGTCCTACTAGATTTCTCAGCGTTAACGGTCTGTCCAATAAGGCTCTGACGGTCTTTCCACAGGCTGAATATCTCATCAGCTGCTTCATAGTCAAAGTTCCTATCAGCCTGACGCAATAGATTAGTCCTAAACTGACTATCACCAACCCAACTAACAAAGTTCTGGTCAGCAAGTATGTCAGCCATGTCAGGATGCTTTTCTTTAAGCATTGACTGAGCAGTGGACTTCTTCATGTCCGACGAAGCCTTTTGAGCCTCTTGAACAGCAGGATGTTTATCTATCGCTTTCTGTATCGCCTTTTCAGGGTCAGAGAAGTAATCAATCTCCTCGTCTACAGTCTCTTCTTGCTTATTGGATTGTGACATAACAAATTCGTCAACAACCTTACGCAGTTCCCCAACTTCTCCACTTTGACGACCAAGCATACGCTCAGCCTCTTGGTGCATACGGACAAGGTCAGCAGCTGATTTGCCTCTGTACTTGTCTGGGACGTCTTCTTCAGTAGGTTGCTCTTGCGAGTCTACTTCGTCAAACTCTGCCGTGTTGTCTTCGTCTTCTAGTCGTCCTTCTTCTTCCATATCTATCAGTGTAGCCATTATTAAACTCCGTGATTAATATCATTATGGAGATTGATGGTCATGTAAGGCTCTTACGAGTTCTCCTTACTTCGTTCGCGTTTAATCTGGTCTTGTCTGTTCTTAGCCCACTTCATAGTCGCACCCGGCCAATCACCGGATATGGGGTCTAAAGTACACTGAACAGCACTGACCATCCTAGACGCTGTTTTATCGCAGGAGGAGCAATCTGTTTCCCTAACCTCTTCGTCAATGAAGCGCTCCGTGACGTGTTGGTCTGGGCAGATAAACTCAAAGATGCGTCTAGTCATCCTGCGAGTCCTCTTTCAGGACATCTAAAGTTGAGTCAACCGTGTGTGGCAGATTCATTATTAGATTTGCTATGTTTAGCTGTCCCTTCTTGTAAAAGAGTTCATCGGAGTTTTTTACAGCTTCGATGCTCCCTATTGCCTCTACTAATTCGGATAGTTCTTTTTCTACGTTCTTCCATCCGTCTGTCATGAGCATCTCTTGGATTTGCTCGTAATGCTTTATATCTGCCTCATTCATATTGTTTATCCTCCTTAGGACAATAATGCTTGACTTCTTATGGCTTATGTGCTATAGCGCTGGACTATACCACAAAACAGTCCAAATGTCAAGTCTTTTTTGAGCTTTCTTTCTTGGCAGGAGCAGCCGCTTGTGCAGCCTCTAGAGCTGCAATGCGCTTGTCCAGACGTGCGTAGGCAGCGTTAATCTGCTCTACCACGTTTTCTAATTCTTTATTGCTGACCATTCTTTGTGTTCTCCTTTACTACTTCCAGTCCTAGCTTCTTCTCATCAAGAGCAAGGTTGGCTAGTCTCATACGCTTCTCAAAGTCTTTGTCACTCTCAGAAGCTGTCTGGGATGACGCTACAGCCTTAATACGAGCTGTTTCAAGCTCTACAGGGACTCCTCTAGCCTCTAGAGCAATCTTCTGCGCTCTAGCGTTAGACTCTGCTGCCTGAGCGTTCAGAGCCGATGTTTGGCTATTCTTAAAGGCTCTGTCTTCCTCTGCTAACGCCTGCTGCATCTGCTGCTGCTCTGGGTTAGGCTGCTGAGCCTGTATCATTGTCTGTATCAAGTCTTCACGGTTAGTGATGTTCATGTTGTCAATAACAGACTGCATGATAATTGGGTATACAGGGCTGTCTTGTGGCATAGTCTGTAGCAGCTGTACTAGCTGAGCTACTTCGTACTCACGAGCAACAATACCCAGTGTGCTTGTAGCAATAAACTTATAGTCGTTAACAGGGAATAACTCAGGCTCGAACTGCATATAACGCCAAGCAGCCTTCTCAACGAAAGGCATCAAGAACGACTCTTGGAAGTTCACTAGCGTACGCTTCTGACGCTTGATGATGCCGCCCAAGCTCATAGAGCTGCCTGCAGACGTTGTACCGCCACCGTTCATTGCTTGCTGCGCTGTGTCAACACTGCCTGTAGCAGCCTGCACCATGCGCTGTAGCGAGTCAGCCTGTGCAAACGTAATCTGGCTAACTTGACCAAAGTTAAACGGATGCAGCACCTCACGAGGGTCGCCGTTAGTCAATAGCAGCTTGCCTGCCTTAACCTCTGGCTTAGTGCCTCTAGGCATCCTTGTAGCGTCCATAGCAAGCATTGGGTGTACAGTAAGGGCTAGAGCGTCAATCCTTGCTCTAAGCTCTGCATCAAGCGCTTTCTGGCTGTTAAAGCCCTTCTCGCACACACCCATGCCCCAGAAGCGACTTGGCACAACATCCCAAGGGAATGCTACAATAGGTCGATCTTCCATCATGTAAGGTGATGCTTCAGCCTTTAGCAGCGTACCGCCGTTAGCAATAACGACAATAGCCTCTACGTAGTAGCTGTCTCTGCCTTCATCGTCTTCGTCGCTGTCGAAGTTAACCATCTCGTCATCAGCGTCAAAGGCATTCTCAAGCAGCTTACGTGGCACTAAGCCGTAATACTTTGTTAACCTAACCTTGTCCTCTGGCTGCTGCCACAGCTCTTCGTCAGGCTCTAAGTCCAAGTCAGGCGCTGCACGTCCAACATAAACCTTTCTGTAAACACCTTCTTCCTGCAGCTGCTCTACCAAGTGTGACGAGACAAACTCATCAACAGCAACACCAACAGCTGTGTCGATGCTAGTGGCTACAGGGTCAATAAGGAAGTTGTGGGGTTGAATAGGACGTAGCTTAACCACGGTGCGGTCACGGATGTTAACACCCACGGCAGTCATAGCACCATCCATCACAGGCTCTGTAGCCGGAACCATCTCTTTCTTCTTCTCAAGCACTATCTCGCCAATGCCTGTGCCGTACACAGCAGCGTTGATGAGACATTCACCTACAGCCTTCCTGATCTTGTTCTTAGTAAACTCTTGTGACAACGCTTCACGCAGGAAACGCACGTCAGAACGCTCTGTATCGCCCATGTCGTCTTGTATGTCAAAGAACTTACCACGCCCAAAGGTAGCCTCTTCGATGTCAGCTACGTTGTTCTCAACAGCTTGGAGGAGGGCAGGGGAGACAATCTTGCTTCTTTCGCTCTCACGAGTCTTGTCGTCATCTGCCCAGATGCCACGCCAAAGACGATAGTATTCATTGAACTTCTGATCGTAGTTAGTGTCAAAGAATTCACGCCAATCCTCAACTTTGTACATCACCCAGTCTTCTAGGTTTTCGTCAAGTATGTTGACTGTGTCTTCGTTATAATCGTCCATATCAATATCCTGTGTATTCGTCTAAGGATTCTTCGTAGTCTTCTGAGTCGTAGCCCCAATCGTAAGCTACATTAGCTAACTGATCTATATACGCCAATGAGTCAACAGTGTCGTCGTGTACTAAGTGGTTAGGAAACTGAAACAACTCATCCATGAACTGCACATTCCAGTCGCCCTTGTTTAACGTAATGCGTCCGTTTTCAAACCTACCCTGCAAAGCCCACATGATCCTGTCAGTTTTCTTTCTGTTACCGTGTGTTAGCTCTTCTACTCTAAAATACTTGTTGAAACGCTTCATAAGGTCTGTCAGCGGCGACATAACAGCCTGCCTACTAATACCTTTTTCAATACCTACAGCAATAGGATAATGCTCTTTCACAGCGTCAAATATACGTGCTGCAGTCTCGTCTAGCGTCCAACGACCAATAATGATGTCTTTAACCCACCAACCATTCTCATTAACTTTAACAATGGCTATAGAGCTGTTATCGAGTCTCTTGTTGCTCTTCTTGCCTATCTCTTCAAAGCCTGCTAAGTCACAGGCGATGTAGTAGTCACCAATGTCAGGCTCGTCTTCGTCAAACGTAACCCACTCTTCCTTGAACATCTCAGAGCCACGAGCCTCAAAGGACGCCATAAACTCTTGTCTGAACGCATAAGACGACAACGTACGTTTAGCGCTGTCTATCTCTGTAGGGTCAATCAGAGGGTTGTCGTAGCTTGTGAAGTGCCACGCATTGTAGTCCTCTAACTTGCCTAATGATGCTTCAGTGTACAGGTCGTAGAAGTGGTTACGACCCATAGGCGTACCAATGAACAGCGCTTCACCTTTTAAGTCTGACAACGCAGGACGTAGGATTAACTCCCACACCTCAGGCTTAAAGTCTGCAAACTCGTCTAACACTACGTAGCGTAAACTAACACCACGCATCGTCTCTGGTCTGTCTGAACCCTTTAACGAGATAGACGCACCGTTAATGAGCTTGAGCGTTAGGTTGTTGACATGGCTATTGGCTATAACACCCTGCCCCATCTCTAGCAGCATATCCCAGATAACGTCTCTAGCCTGTCCCTGCGTAGGCGCTACATAGAAAACTTTACCGTTCTTAGACGACAGAGCCTTAACGAGCAACAACGACGCTGCTAGTCTTGTCTTACCTGTACGTCTACCTGCTGCCACAACCTTAAAGCGTGACTTGTCTGTCCATACTTGTTGCTGCCAAGGAAGCAGATTGATCTGTAGGTCTTGCGTAGCTGACATCTAATATGTCCACACTACTTGTGGCAACGACCTTGTATCAACGTGTATAAAACCTTTAGCAACACCAATGCCGTTAAAGCCTAACTCAATAGCGTTACGTATAATGGTCGCTCTTTCAACACCGTTACTGACGGCAATGTCAGCAGCTATGCCCTGTGTATGCACACCACCTTTGGACTTACGAGCCTCTGCAGGGTGTGACGGGTCACGATAGCCGCTAGTAATAACAAAAGAGAAACCACATACAGCCCTTAACTCATCAAGCCTACGCACAAACGTAGGGTCTATGTTGTTCTCGCCAGTGTGCTTACAAGCAAACTCTTCTAACGTAAAGTATTTAAACGTCATCGTCTACATCTCCGTCAATAGTCTCGCCAATCGTTATTGGCTCATTTGAGTCTATGCCGTTAATAGTGATGCTGACGGCTGCTCTGCCATTGCTGAGCTTATCTTTGTCGAAATAGCTAAGAGGCATTATTCGATCAACAATTATCTTCCATGCCGCAGATTGATTCTTGTGGTCATCGTCTAACGCAGCATTAAAGATGCTGTCCATGACTTCTCTGCTCTTAGGACTAGCTAACATCCGAGCTTTGTACTCTTCAATCGCTGAAGCGTCACCCTTAGGACGCCCTACTTTTCCTCTATTGCCCTTCTTATTCTGTTCAACAAGGGACTTAGGCGGTCGTCCACGACGCTTCTTTGGTGCAACCGTTGGTTTAACGTCCTCTGTTACTATAGAGTCTATAGAGTCTTTATTGCTCATTAGTGACCTCTAGAACGCTTAAAGCGTGTTGTAAGTCGCTAAAGGTGCTTTCGACTAAATAACAACAGTAAGAGATAATAACAAATGTTACAATAGTAATTATCATTGTTTTATCCTCTTTAGGAACAATAGTGGAAGGGAATAGAGTTTATAATAGTGTTCTACGATAGTAGTTGCTATAGTATCTCTATAGATGCTACGAACTAGGTAGTCTTTATACCACATTTTTACTCAAAAGTCAAGTCTTTTCTCAACTATTTCTTGTTAACCTGTACTGGGTGCTGCTGCCTATGCTGACTATGCGGATTTCTAGAGGATAAAGAGTCTCCGCAGACGCCATTGTTTCCTCAATTAATACAACTACTTAGCATTCATAAGACTATATAGTTAAATCCACCTTTTTTGTTAAATTTACATTGCTAAATTGCACTATTTTGTGCTTAAGAGCCTACCACTATAATTCTCCACAGCCACCACAGCACCCCCGCCCTAAATTGCTGCCCCGCCTTAGTTGGCACGATTGTTGCATAGCTGCAGAGCCTGCAGAGTTGGCACGATAGTTGCATAGGCTACATAGTAAAGCCATTGCTTTAGTATCTATAGAGGCTGCAGAGTTGGCATAGAAGTTGCATAGGCTGATCAGGCTTGACAAGTGTGTGTGTCTATGTTGCTGCCTACAGAGACAACCTAGACACTGGCACACTAATTGCATAGGCAGCATTGGCATGGTAGTTGCATAGGCTAACAAGTGACAAGCAAGGTCTGTGCCAACTGTATAGATAGCCCTAGAAGCTCCATATAGGCTTTCTAAGCAACGCTACAGTTACCCTATAAGATTGGGTTGGGTATGGTGCTAACGTGGCGTGAGCGAGAAAAACGATCAAAGGCCACAATGTAGGTGCTTATTAGAGGTTCTAAGGAATAGTTAAATTAATTGTTAATTAGGGGTTGCAATGACTGAATAACTCTATATAGTTCGGGTTGTGTTTAGGCACTACGGCGGGCGCACTCACCGCAAGAGCAAAAGTCAAAGAGTAAAACGCAGAGGATCGCGGCACGCAGTGGGCAGCAGCAACATCGCCGCCACACGATAGCCTACTAAGACACGTAGGTGAGCAACGCCCTAGTCGCCAAGGAGGCTAGCAAGCTAACGAGTACCGCTCACCAGTAGGTTGGAACAAACACTGCGTAGTAGACGGCATAGCCCTTCATTATCGCACCGCCGCAACGACTGCCTTGGCAGTTAGGCGCGAGAGAACCTAGGATACTAGCCCGAACAACCAAGCCTAGCTAAGAGCGGTAGCACTCGCTGTTGAGAATGTCGCGCAAGCGGTTGTCGTAAGATGGTAACGCTGCTAGTCAATCTACATTGACACTCTACAGCTAGGCAAGGTTGTTCACACTAAAGCGCACTATATAATCTAGTGTGTTTTATTGTGGACAACAAAGAGGGCTACACAATGAAAAGCATCACACGCATCAAGCGCCACGTTATGACCTATGAAGAGTGTCACAGAGTTGGCGTTAAGCACCATCGAGATACTAATTTCTGTACGGTTGTGGCAACGGCAGTGGCGACAGAGATTGCATTCAGTCGCGCTAGAGCGATACTAGCCAAGCACGCAGACAGACAACACAGACAGGGGCTATGTATCCCAGAGGTACACAACCTACTAGAAAAGATGGGCTACAGAACAGAGCTTGTCTTTCTAAGAAGTAAGACGCTAAAGACAGCACAACGAGAACTAGAAGGCGCTAAGGGTTCATTCTTTGTCTACACTCGCGGTCATGTGAGCTGTGTTAAAGATGGCGTTATGCAAGATTGGGCGCGCAATGACATCAAACCAAGCAACAAAAGAATAACTTTAGTTTATCAAATCATCCCAACTGATAAGGTAGTGCGCTACTAAGCCACTACCAAGGAGCTATAACTATGAACAGCGCAAAACAAGCATTTTGGAACATGAAGCAAGACAAGCCACTGACACGCAAGCAAGCAAAAGCGTTGAAGCAACGCAGCGAAGAGCCACGTACAGGAGTAAGCAGCTATGAGGGCGGTGTACGTCCTTGTAACTACCTTGCACGACTGAGACAGCGCTTTCCTGATCAATTGCTAGCAGTGCATGAGTTGGAAGAGGGGAAAAGGTATTTAATGGGCGGCAGTGCTTTTAGTCCTGATCTGCCTGACCAGTTTGCTGCTGTAGTGACTCGCCTTTACGATGACGGCAGCGCAGACATCAAGAACGTTTATGACAGGCGCATCAACCCAGTAGACGGCATTTATCTAGAGCAGACGCTAGCGCAGTGCTGTATTGATAAAGGCACGCAATTCGTCCAAAAGCTGTAAGACATCTAATTAAATATAAGGAGCAACACCATGACACAGGCAGACAAGTTTTTTGATTGGGCTTACGACACTAGGCAAGATTTTAAGTGGGACGACCACGCAGCCATTGTCAAAGAGTTCTGTAGCGATGCAACTGTTGAGACGGTAAACAGAAGACCTTGGGCAGAGCGTTGCGATCATTACGATGACTTAACGAAAGCAACGTTTCCGGACGGCTCTGTTGCTGTGTTTAACTACAAAGGCGAAGGCGAAAATTAAGGAGCAACAAGCATGAGCTTAGAAAAATACGCAACACACGGCGAGGCACTGGTAGCACGTAAGCTAGTGACAGAGCTTGTTAATCGCGGCCACGCTGTTAGTATATGGAACGGCGGTGAAGAGGCTGAGATAGAAGACAGCACCGACATCGAGGCGCTACTGGCTGAGCTAGCAGCTTCGGGCGAAGACGAGTTAGTTGCCGAGGGTATTTGGTTTTACCTGGTCTTTGGCAACGAGTCAGACGGTAGCGAGCTTATTAGCGACTGCTACGACAACGAAGAATGCAACGCGATATTTGATATAGTCAACGCCTAAACAACTACAGCGCCTCGCAAGGGGCGCACAATAACTAAGGAGCAACAACCATGACAGACTTTAGAATCAACGACTACATCCTACGACAAGAAGCGAAAGAGATAGCAGCTGCGGCAATGCTTGAGCAGAAGGAATACGGCACAGACGCACAGGAGATGCTAAACCAGATGTGCGACGGTCACGAGTGGGTCATCCACACCTATAAAGCAATCATTCTCTGCGCTGAGTGTGACACTAACGAGGGCGAGAATTACCTAGACGACATCGGCTATGAACAGTTCGACTCATTCGCAAACCACGCAACGCAGTTGGCATATGCAACGTTATTAGGAGCTTGTCACGAAGAATACGCAGAGCTAGTCACAGACTAAGGAGTTAATAAAATGATGACCGAAAAAGTAATAATGACCATCTCCATGTTTATCTTGTTTGTCGTCTGTGTCGCGCTGCTGTCTAGTATGCCGCCAGAACCTAACCCAGAAGACTTGTATTGTGAAATGCGACAGTTGCACATAGACACAGGCGGCGAATTCGGTTGGCCTGCACACAAAAATATAAACTGTGACGGCGCTATCAGTGCTAAATAAATAATAATCATTAGGAGTAAGACAATGAGCAATAGACGAGACTTAGCAACACTACTAGAAGTGACTGAGCAGCTACAGCGGACACAGGAAAGGATAACAGCCGCACACGAGCATGAAAACACAGACTACTCTCTAGGCTGCTATAGCACTATAAACCACGTTCTAAACATTCTAGATTCTTTCATAAAATACACAGAAGAAGAGGAGCAACAACAATGAACACACACGCAAAAGTAACGATTAAGACAATCTACGGACAAGACCGAGTCTATCCTGCCAATGACGTAGCGATGGCACTGGCGGCGCTACTAGGCTCTAAAACCTTCACACGTGAGCAGATCGCCAAGGCTAAGGAGCTTGGGTATACCTTTGAGATTAAAGCGCAGGAGCACGTGCTATGAGCGGCTACGCGCCACAACAGGCGAGGGAGCTGTCTAGGCTGCTAAAGCTAAAGAAGCCTACACAGCTACAACAGATGGACATAGAGCGCCTCGTAGGTATATTGGGTGTCTTTGGTGAACAGCTTTACAAGATAGCTAAAGAGGATATTCATTATGGTTATTGAGTTTGACAGTTTAGAACACGCGGTTGAGGAGGCGCAGTGGTGCGTTGATGTTTACAAGACACGCCACGCTATTGTACACGTTAACAATCGCTACGGCGTTTGCGGAGCTGATGAAGCAAAGAGCTTACGTGACGTGCTAGAGATACTAACGCCAACAGAGGGTAACCAATGCCGAATAAAAGACTTGCTTTAGAGGTTCTTATAGGTTTAGCAATGCTGCCTATGTTTTATTCTTTTTATTTACTACTTAACTAATGAGGTTTGGTAATTACAAAG